>Ga0307517_10001503_pt1:0-37500 | contig 38933 bp, 18 predicted proteins | sample 23_EM_MG_FD_194515 | JGI IMG/M metagenome (GOLD analysis project Ga0307517, IMG submission 194515) | Populus trichocarpa ectomycorrhiza microbial communities from riparian zone in the Pacific Northwest, United States - 23_EM | ecosystem: Host-associated > Plants > Roots > Unclassified...
ATATATATATATATATATATGGACAATTAAGACATAAGTTGGTGACTTTAGTCTTATACCAGTATAATTAATGTATGTATGTTATGTAATTTGTTAGTAGATATATAAGTTCACTAGGATAATTATGTTCTTGTAAAGTTAAATTTATTATTGAATTGATTACTTTAAACACATATAATGTATGTATTAATAGGAACTAAACTCTTTTAAAAGGCCCTAAAAAAACCTCATGGGCTCGGGCTACCAAGACCGAGTCTAACTACTACCAAGGTGCATGACCACAGGCATGGTAGTCTAAGTCCATGTTGGGCGTACACCACGACATGGGCGCACGCCCACCTTGCTAGGCATGCTACCCGAAACCCACATGGGCTCGGGCTATCATATGCAAGACTAATGAGCCCAACACTCCCTGAGAATTTTTTCAAAACCTCCTGCGGGTCTCTTAGTATTTTATATTAATTCAATATGTATTACTTTAAGTAGAATACAATTCAAAATATAATAAGGAAAAAATTACACTTTAACCTCTCCTCTCCATAAAAAGACAAGCCTCATGGGCTACAAATACATCATGAATCATTCAAATTCAAGGTTCACAATCTCTTTATTTTTAACACTTCAAGTATACATGTTTTGAGAGTCTATCTTTCTAAAATATTATTGTATATTATTTCTCTACAAAGTTACTCATTTAAACATTTAATAAGCCCCCACATCCATTAAAGGGTTTTTTTTGCAGGTACATTTTATTTTACCAAGCACTACCAATTATTAATCACCTAAATTTTTCATATCAAGCCATCAGATACCTTGTCGAGAGAGAATGAATCATATTACTTGAATTGGGTGATTAACTGATTATCCAACATATAATATTTTTCCTAACCATTTGGATTTTAGTACCCATAAGTTTGTAAAAAAAAAAAAAAACCAAATATCTTATTTCAAAAATATAATTTTATAAAAATCTTATACAGGGGGAAACATAAAAATTTATAAATTTTTAAGAATAGTGTTTTCAAAAAGTAAGTTGCAATGAGAAAATAGAGTTTTCTAGAAAATAAACCTCGTTAGCCAAATGTGAGATGTTTTAAGAATGACTGTGGTTTTTAAAAAAATTAAAAATTATTTTAAATTAATTTTTTGAATTATTTTAATATGATGATATTAGAAATAAATTTTAAAAAATAAAAAAAATATTATTTTAATATATATTAAAACAAAAAAACACTTTAAAAAAACATTAATTATATAATTAAAAAAAAAACACTAAGGTTACATTTTGACTGGTCTAAACACTCTGGAGGAAAGTGATTTTTCTGGATCCGCTCTCATCGGGAGACAAGACATGTGGGGCTGCTATATTGCCTTGGACTTTGTGAAAATGTTGGACCCAAGCTGAGATAGAAGTAGCCTCCTGTACATGCTCACTGCCCTGTGCCTTCATGCTGGAACAGTAATCAATTCAAAAAAACAAAAACAGAAGAGCCCACCCACCTCCCCCTACCGACATAAATTAATCCGGGCTTTATTCCCTGTTTATTGTCCTTTTATATTTATTTATTTAAATACTCTTAAATATATTATATATTATATCTTGATCGAGATCTTGTCTTCTTAAATATATTATTCTAAATATTAATGGCAATAAATGAGATGAAAATGAAGAAAAGAATCCTTCATCTTAAGCATGGAGATCTAGAAGGGAGAAGAAAGTCAATAGAAAGTGAAAAAAAGCAGAGTCTCCTTGTGTACGGACTATCCAGCTACAGATTACGCTTTCCTTTTTTGTTTTTCCTATGATATCTTCCCGTCCCTGCCGTGTTTCAATTTGGAAAAGAAGCAATCTTTGGTGAAACTGTCCGGCAGTGGCGGTGGTGCTTGAAGCCAACTCAAAACACAGAGGACTCGTTTCTGGATGTTGTGAGGCAGATTTAAGCTTAGTTTTAATTTCATTATCTGTGAAAGTTTAAGGAATTTAAATCTTGAAAGAAATGTGTTTTTTAAAGTGATTTTTTTTCATTATTTATTTATGTATTTCTTTTCGACAGGACATGTCTTCTTCTTTATTAAGAGCATTGTTTTTTAATGGAAACTCAAAGTAATTAAAGTTAATATCTTCTAAAAAATATCATTAGTTTGAAATGATGAGGAGAAAAAAATTATTTATTGATGCAAAACTCCCATTTTCATATTAATTTCTTTTTATAAAACATTTACTTTATATTAGCAGCATGTTTTTTTTTTAAAACCAATTATCAAAATCTAAAATGCAAGTTTCAAACAAAATAAAATATCATCATAATTTTCACATGGATGTATGAAAAAAAAAGAATAACTCATTTACGAAAACTATATAAAAATTAACAACTCACACGCTATCCTCATCAAATATTTATGTTCAATTTTCTTTTTAGAATTTGTTGCATATTGTGCTCATATATAATTATTAACATAGGTATTGCAAATATAACTATAGAAAGTTCTAATCTTATGTAGAAAGTACATAATCATATGATTTTTTAAATAATATTGTAATTATTAACTCAAGGAGGAATTTATTTAAAATTTTTAAAAAATATTTCTCGATTTAGAAGGCTCGACGCTTGGATGCATAGGAGGCCAGACCCACATGCTTGACTTTTTTTTATTTTTTAAATTGAGCAGACGACATATTGTCTCGTGTAACAATCTCTAATAGTTGTAAAATCATAGTAGAGTTTTCGGACTTTCAAAATCTAAATTTCAAATTATAACTACCTCAAAACACACCAAAACATCCAAGAAATCTCAATAACTCTACTTATAACCTGAAATATCTTCTAATCATTTTAAAATTTAAAAATCAAATCAAATCAAAAAGATATTCACAAACCCTGCTTTATTTTTTTCAGTATTGTTAAATGGTAAAAATCACTTTCATTGAATCTTCCTCTCCGGAATGAATTTATTAACATCTATTTTTATGTTTGGCCTAATTCTTTTTCTCTCCTCTCTCTTTTTTCAACGATTTCCCCTCTTTTCTCTTAGAGTCTAGAGATAGTAACATGATAAATATAGAGTTTAAAGATGTGAATGCAAACATGTAAAAGCATAATGAAATGCATGCCCTCATGCCTCTTCAATTCCATCTCGTGAGCTTCTTTTGCCCCCAAATCGTACAATGTCCCCACTTATCTTGCATTAAAAAAGAATCCCATGAATCAAATCAAATCATACTAATTGTGAAAGAAATTTCATGGTGTCTCTAATGTGACAAGACATCATCGGTTGCTTCAATATTACCAATCACATATTTATAACCCAATTAATTTCACTTGTTTTAAATCTCGATTCCAAAATAGATATAGTTTGATTCCCTTTTGAACATGAGATTGACCTATTTACTTACCCATTTTATGCACCAAATATATATATATATATATATATATATAAAATAAGGATTTCATAGTTAGAATGCACCGTATGATTCTTCTCCGAACCGAATGCGAGGACATGGACGTTGGTGGATCCATTCTTAATGGGCCGTGTTAGTCCAGCTTAACAGGCTATTCATGAGTCCATGCAAAGATTTTGCACTTTTGTTTTGGAAATTTGGAATTGGGAAATAAGGAAAAGTTCTACAATAATAGTAGAATAATGATATATCTTAGTGACCGTGATGGTGATAATGGTAGTTAGGAGTGGATGCCATGGTGGTATAATGGTGGCAACGGTGGAGGTTACGGTAATAGTAAAGTAGGGATTGTTTTTTGAAATAATTGGATGATATTATAAAAATTTTGAAAAATATTTTAGAGTTAAGAATGATTTTTAATAAATAAAATAAATAAATTTAAAGATTGATTATAATTTTTTTTTGTTACTCAATTTTTCTATAAAAGTATTTTACAAAAAATAAACACAAGATAAATTAGAAAAACAAAATTTATAAAAATATCTCATACAAATCAAACTCTTTTCATGTGTAACTTTAAATAGATATGCATGGACGAGACTATTTGTTAATGGAGTTTTTGAAAAACCATGATGGCAGTAAAATAACAGTGAGTAATGACCATTGGACTGGATGTGTCAATGGCAATGATGAAGGTTGTGGCCGATGTGGAATAGTGATGGTTTTTTGAAATAGTTTGGTATAAATGGATTATTATTAAAAAAATATTTTATCGCTATAGATATTTTTAAATAAATGAAAACAAATTGATAATAAAATTTGTAATTGCTTGATTTTCTTATAAAAATAATTTATAAAAAATTCTTTAAGTTTTTTTTATTAAATAATTTATTCATAACAAACTCATCACAAGTGCAACTTTAAATCAATTTACATTAACATAAAATAAATTTATAAAATTGTATATATGGTGTTCTTAAAATAATTTCATTTTATTTCTTGATTTTTTTAATATTAAATGAATAAAATCTTATCCTTTATTTTAAATTCTACAAACAATGCATATACTCTTTTCATTCTAATAATATTTTTAGAACAACCTTTTACCCACCAACATAGGTAACCAAACACTTTCCAAACTTAATATTTTTTTATTTTATAAGTATTTTTTTTAAATTCTATTTTTTAAATTTAATTATTATTCCAATGCCAAAGAAGCACTAATAATTATCGGTGTGAATAATTTGGGCCTCGTAGAAACCCATTAAGAAGCAAGGATATAGTAAAGAAATATGGGCTCTTATGAGCCGAGGCCATATGCCCAATGGACTTAATTAGACTTTGTTAACCCAATTTTTGACCGCTCCCCTCTTTAAATAGGGACACAACTAGCACTTTCAAAGTGAAACCCTAGTCACCAAACGTGACGGCTGGACGCAGCACACAAGTCTCTCTTCTATCTTAAGGTAATCTCCATTCCTTCTGTTTTTTGTTGATGATAACGAGATTGTTGTAGTTGGTAAGCAAAAAAGATTTCATATGTCAATGAAACATGAGTTAATGCTATCTGTTACTACATTTTTGCTTCCAGGAATGTTGACATGGGCACGAACAAAAAGTAGAGAACTTTCATATTTGTTTCAATGGCTGCCTTTCATTGTATTCAAGCTCTAAGATTCCCATCAAGAACCCATGTTTTCTTTCCTATTGGAGATCAGAACAGATATAATATTATCAACAAGAAGCAAAGGGGTTTTCTAGTTTTTGCTTCTGCTGATAAAAAATCTGATAAAGAGCTCTATCTTAAATCAAAGGTACTTCAAAAAGAAATGCGTTTATGCTTGTAATGATATGTTTTTATAGTTTCTTTTATTTTTGGGATTGCCCAAGATTTTACAACCAGACATAAGTCAGATGTCTACCGTGTTTATTGTGGTAGAGATTGTTACATATCTGGAAAATTGAAGAGAGAGAAGGAAATTTGATTAATGGGGTTCCCACTCGTCATTTAACCCTCTTGAAAGTGTCCATCGTTGCCCAATAACATACATTTGATTGTTATTTGAGCTACATCTGGACACTACATGTCAAATTTTATTTTGCACATATTCGACTGCATGTCATTTGGTAATGTGACCTTGAGCTCTTTATCAAAAAATAACCTGAAAGTCTGTTTTGTGAATAGAAGAAACATGTCAGACCAAATACCATTTACATTTTTGAACAATGGTGTCTGTGCTGATAATATATGCAAATAGATGTGTCTGTACATTTCCATTTTCGTTTTTGGTGATACATGCAATGGATATACATAACTTACGCAATTTTAAATGGTTTGTATATATCAACTTTGCTGGCAGTGAAGAACCATAGTCGAGAGTTCACGTGGTTTTCCCCCTGTATTTCCTTATAACTTTTGGTTTCTTTAAAAACTATGATGATGATCCGGCTTAAATGTTGCTGTTTTGGCATTTTGGTTTAATGGTTGGTTCAATTTGTCTGTGAAGATGATTTCCACCCAATGAACGTGACATCGTAAACAAATCGAGTCATGTATTTATTTCTCATTTGTTAAGCTCTATATGAAATCAGACATAAGTCAGATGTCTACCGTGTTTATTGTGGTAGAGATTGTTACATGTCTGGAAAATTGAAGAGAGAGAAGGAAATTTGATTAATGGGTTTTCCACTCGTCATTTAACCCTCTTGAAAGTGTCCATCGTTGCCCAATAATATACATTTGATTGTTATTTGAGCTACATCTGGATTCTACATGTCAAATTGTAGATTGCACGTATTTGGTTTCTTATAATTTGGGAATGTGACCCTGTCCTTTTTGTCTTTTATAAACATCAAACAAGGGCCATGAATTTAAGCTTGTTGTGGCATTGTGATTTTAATAGCTGCTTCTTCTAGTTCTAGCTAGCTGGTTGCTGCGACATAAGGAAAACGTTCAACGTTCAGAATGGGTAGTTTTTGAGGATTTGGACTTTGATGGGGATTTAGAGATAACACATGCATGCATATGAATAAGCAGAATTCTTAATAGCATTGGAAAAAGTACCAACATAATAAGAATTAAGGAATATTAACATCAACATACTCATTTTAGGGTAAAGTAGTACCACTAATCCAATTATAGAGGTAGAGGAGGACGGTAAATAATCATAATGGTAAACCAGAGCCACCGGTAGGCGGGACTTCAACTTCCAAAAGAGGAAGATCCATCAAATTGATTCATGAGAGGGGGGTCTTTCCTGTAGTAGTTGGAGGTGTGGCACACCAGCTGGATCCTTCCTCGTGTATAAATGAAATGTATTTGCCGGTTGGCTGGTCAACGGTCACGCTGTCTGGTCAATCCAGTTCTTCTTTTATAAAATAGATGCCGGTCTTTGGGGTCCTCCGTTTACCAAATCAATATGAACATGATTTCCAGCCAACGGAAATTAAGTTCTTTTTTTTCTTTTTTCTTTTTCCAGAGGTGGTACGTCTTAATAATTTGAGCTGTTCTATTATTCCCTACTGTGTCTAATCTGAACTAGAAAGAAATCTCATCCTTTGTCGCCTTGAACTGTTAATCTGCTTTGTGCTAATTGATTGTTTAAATATACGTCAAATTATTTATTTATTTGTATAAATCTACGTCTGACTTTCATATACAAACACTTGGAAATAGAGACATCTAATTGTCTGATTTTAGGTCGAGACATTGTTAGACAGTGTAAAATGGGACGACAAAGGTTTGGCAGTGGGCATAGCTCAAAATATTGACACAGGAGCAATATTAATGCAAGGCTTTGTGAACAGTGATGCACTAGCCACAACAATTTCCTCTCAGAAGGCAACATTTTATAGCAGGTCACGTTCAGCTCTGTGGACAAAAGGAGAAACGTCGAAGAATTTTATCAATGTTCATGACATCTATCTTGATTGTGACCGTGACTCTGTATGTTAATCCTGTAGTTGGAATTCATCAACTTTCATCTTTTATTGTGCTTGGAATTGATTTAAATGGGTTCTTTTTCAGATAATTTACCTTGGGAAGCCGGATGGACCTACCTGCCACACAGGGTCAGAAACTTGCTATTACACATCAGTCCCTGAATTGTTAGAAAATAAACAGGTGACTATATCTAATCAGTTCTATTTTATTTTATTTATGAATGATGTCCCCGTTTATTTTGTTTCTATATTTATTAAATTTTGATCATTGATGGCAGGTTGATGGAAATAAGTTGGCGTTGACAACTTTGTACTCTTTGGAAACAATAATTTCCCAGCGCAAAGCTGAATTAGCATTGCCACAAACTGGAAAACCCTCATGGACTAAACGATTACTACTTGATCATGACTTACTCTGCTCGAAAATCAGGTACTTAGCTTTATTTGAATTGATATGTTAGAGTTCCTATCCTCCTGCTCTTGAGAAAGCTTCATATAGATCTCAGAACTATTAAGAACATCAAATTTCAGGGAGCTGTTGCATCCTCTACTTTGTTAATTGATTGTCCAGTTTATTTCACTACTAAATGGAATTGACTGATGAATTGCGCCGAGCATTAAGGTCAAGATTTCTGTTAATGTCTTCAGTTTTAGATCTTACTGTCCTGTATTTTGCTTTATAGGGAAGAGGCAGATGAATTATGCCGAACACTAGAGGACAATGAGGACCAAGCACGTACTGCCTCTGAAATGGGGGATGTACTTTATCATGCCATGGTTCTAATGGCAGTTAAAGGTGTAAAAATAGAAGAGGTGCTAGAAGTTCTACGGAAGAGATTTTTTCAGTCAGGTATCGAGGAAAAGAGAAGTCGTGGGCAGGCAAGCTAGGCGTGATAACCGGTGTTCGTGGATTTGTGCTGTTTGTGCCTTTGTGGTCTTGGCTTCGGAATCTGTTGTCACGTTTTTTAACTTGAGCTGTTTAAATGATTTGCAAAATCTTTGCATTGTCCAATTCTCGCAATTATTTCCCTTGTAATCATTTGAGAAAGATAAATAAGAGCACAATCTTGATGATCTGCAGTCTACAATCTGGTTTTGTATATAGGATTCGCTTCCCAAATCCTGGGGTTTTATATTTTTTTATTGCCGCATTAACTTAAAGCAATCATTCATGCACTTCATTTTCATCTAGATCTCTTAAGATTTTAGTCTTCGTTTTGGTTATTGATTTTTTTTTTAGTTGATCTTCTTACATGCATACAAGATATCTCATGTATGTTAAGTACAGAAGATCATTGCAAATAATCAAGAACTCAAGACAAATTGAATGAATAACTTAACATTGAAAACAACTGTCATTGAAAACAATTGTGTCTGGCTTAACTGAATGAGTAATAATAATACATTATATGTAATTCTCAACATTCCCTCCCGTAAACTAATTACTGTGTACAAACTCCCTACAGTTCTCGAAGTTTCAGAAGTTTCAAAAATGCCTCCAGCTCAAGTGGTTTAGTTAGCACTTGATCTTGAGAACCACAATGCACAAGTTTAACAACACTATCTCGAGTTAGATTACATAGAAAATGAAAATGCACATCAATATGTTGAATTGTTATCACATATCACAGTGGTGCAACCATCTTGTGCATGATTCAACTGCTTCAGAATCCTTCTCATCCACGCTGCTTGGCAAGTTCAGGCTGTGGCTGCAACAAATTTGGCTTTAGTTGTTGAAAGAGTGACTATAGGCTGTTTCTTTAAGGACCAAGAAACTGCTCCTCCACTTGGTATAAAAACATAGCCAGATGTGCTCTTTCTATCCTCTAAGTTTCCTGCATAATCACTTGCAAAGCTCGATAGCCTAAAGACAATCAATAAATGCAACAAATTGTTTGTTCCCATCATTCTTGTAAAATATTCCATAATTTACAGTACCCTTCAAGTATCTTAGTACTACTCTCTTTGCAGCTTGTAAGTGAAGTTCTGTTGATCTAACCATAAACCTGCTAATAAAGCTCACAACAAACATCATATTTGACCTTGTAGCAGTGATATATATAAGATTGCCTACTATTTGTTTATAGCAAGTCTCATCAATTCTGTTACCTTTTTCATTTTTCCCAATTTTAAAACCAAGAACAATAGGATTCATCACTACATTGCTTTCTTCCATTCCAAAACGTCTCAGAACCTCCAGTGCATATTTTCTTTGACATATATAAATCCCATTATCCTTCTGTAACACTTTTATATCTAAAAAAAACCTTATCTTTCCTAAATCAGTCATATCAAATACCTTCATCATTGATTTCTTAAACTCTAACATGACTTGCTCATCATTCCTAGTGAAAATCAAGTCATTGACATAAACACTTACAATTAAGATTTTACCTCTACTGATTTGTTTGACAAATAAGGTTTGCTCACTAATGCACTTCTGGAACCCTTCATAAGTAAAGTGAGCTTTAATGCGACTAAACCAAGCTTGAGGAGCTTGTTTTAGTCCATACAAGGCCTTATGCAGTTTGTAAACTTTGTGCCCACCTTCCTTCTGCTCATAGCCTTTTGGTTGCCCCACAAACACATCCTCGCTTAATTCTCCATGGAGAAAAGCAGATTTAACATCGAGTTGATAGATGAGCCAATTTCTCTAAGCAGCTAGAGCAATGATCATGCGAACAATATCCATTCTTGTAACTGGAGCAAATACCTCTGTGTAGTCCACACCATATTGTTGAGCATAACCCTTTGCAACTAACCGGGCCTTGAACTTATCCACCTCACCAAACTCATCAAGCTTGATCTTATATATCCATTTTACTCCAATCTTCTTACCTCCAGCTGGTAATTTAGTCAAACTCCATGTTTTATTTTTCTGAATTGACTGTATTTCAGCATCCATAGCTTCCCTCCACTTATAACTTTTCATTGCCTCTTCATAGCTTAATGGATCAGCAAAAGTTACAAGTGCCATATTCAGCTCAGTTTCTTCCTCTGATAATCCTTCTCCAAAGACATAGTCTCTCATCCAAATGGGAGCAGTTATTTCTCTTCTTTCATGCAGATTGACATCTTCTTCACGTGTTGTGTTTGAAGAAATATTTCTCGAGCCTTCAATATCATGTCCATTTGGCTCTACACCTGAGCCTTCAGTATCACCATTTGTCTCTACACTTTAACAACCATTTGTCTCATCTTCATCAGTTTCACTTTCTTGCCCCCATTCTAAGTACATTTGTAACTGCTTTGTGTAACTTATATCCCAGTCCCAGTGTTTCTCTTCTTCAAAAATTATGTCCCTGCTAATTACAATTTTCTTTGCAACATGATCGTACAACCTGTAACCTTTGGATTCTTCACTCACTCTTAGTAATACACAACAAAAGCTCTTGTTTTCCAGTTTGGTTCATCTTGCATTAGGTACATGGATATGTGCTACACATCCAAACACTCTAAAGTGTTCAACTGAGGGCTTCACTCCACTCCATGCCTTTTCTAGAGTCATGTTTTTAACTGTAAGAGTGAGACATTTATTTAACACATATATAGTCTAGTTTACTGTTTTAGGTCAGAAGGTTTTGAGAATCTTTTTTTTTGAAAGCATGGATCGCACCAAGTTCATCACTGTCTTATTCTTCCTCCCAGCCACTCTATTTTGCTGAGGACTGTAGGCTGTGGTGAGCTGCCTCTTGATTCCATTCTGCTAGCAAAACTCATTGAATTTCATAGAGTTGAATTCACCACCTCTACCAGTTCTTAAACACTTAATAAATTGTCCAATTTCTTTTTCAACAGACTTTTTAAAATACTAGAAAAACTGGAAAGCTTCTGATTTTTCTACTAGAAAATAAACCCATGCTTTTTTACTATAGTCATCAATAAAACATAAGGAATACCTTTTCTTACTATTTGAGATTGGTGTGATTGGGCCACAAATGTTAGCATGAATGAGTTGTAGCCTCTAAGATGTTCGCCACTAGCTTTTCTTTGGGATGGAATCTCTATGCTGCTTACCAACGATACATGCAGTGCACATTGTAGTTGATGTAGGAAGTTGTGGTAGTCCTCAAACCATTTTCTTGTATTGCAAGGTTCTTAGTCCTTTATGACTAAGATGACCATATCTGTAATGCTATAGATGTGAAAGATTTTGTGCATGTGCATGAAAATAGAAAGTTTTTTTGACTTGAGCCCTTGCCATTAATACAAACATTCTATTAACTGTCATTTTGGTTTGAATAATCAAACCTCTCACAGGATGGTAGATTTTGCACATCCTTGTTTTGATAAGAATCACTAAACCTTTTTCTTGTAACTGTTCTACACTTAGAAGATTATTCTTCAATTTAGGTACATAAAACACATCAGTGACAACATGATGAATGCCATCCAAATACAACTTGACTTTTCCTTTTCCGATTACTGTCATTTCTGTATTGTTTCCAACCAACTATCTAATCTTTTCATTTAACTCATATAACATAGCCTTATCTCCACACATATGATTTGAACATATAGAATCCAAGAACCATGCATCCTCACGCTTAGTTTCATGCAATTCCATATGTGACATTAACAATATCTCTTCTTCATTATCCATTTCAGCATAATTTGCCCCCTTAGTCTCTGTGGGACATTCATATTGAAAGTGGCCAAGTTTATGACACCTATAACACTCCACAGTGGTTTTGTTGAAAGCATGATGTCCCCGCCTCTTCCTCCTCCTCTAAAAACTCTTTTGCCTTGACCTCTACCATAAAACCTATCTTCAGATGTCACTTTTAGGGCTTGTTCTTCTCCACTACTTTTTTGGAATTTTTGTTCATGTATAATCAATGAGCTTTGCAACTCATCGATTGAAAGCACATCAATGTCCATTGATTCTTCGATTGAATAGACTATATAATGGAATCTGTCAGTCAAATCTCAGATTTGCTTAGAGTTGTTCTTCTTTAGGATAGTCTCTAGAATATTCCTATCAATGGTTTGAAACAAGTAATTCTTCACTTTCAGATCCTTAAGCTTTAATTCCTCAAGTTTTTTTTGCCGGCTTCAGTCACAGCTATTCCTACTTCTGGCTCCATATAACCTGTTTCAACCAAGTGCTAAAATTCCTTAGATCTCAAGAAATTCTCCACCAGCATGCTCCAATGATCAAGATGACCATCAAAATGTGGTATGAATGGTTGAATGAAGTTGTGATTGCCTTTGTTCGCCATCTTGCTTTTTTACTCTCCTTTATTTTGCAAGTTACTCAAAAAACTGTGATTTTTTTTTCTCAGGCCCAATGGGAGTTCTGATACCAATTTGTTAAGAACAGAAGATCAATGTAAATAATCAAGAACTTAAGACAAATTGAATGAATAACTTAACATTGAAAACAATTGTGTCTGGCTTTTTATAGCCTTACAGAAATCCTAACTGAATGAGTAACAATAGCACATTATATCTCAAATAATGCTACATGATTCATGGAGCTAAGAAGTTGACAGCTAAGCAATAATAACAGACTTATTCTAATAACAAACCAACAACAGACTTATTCTAATAATAAAGTAATAGATACTAGTAATTCTCAACAATGTATACAAGATATATGAAAGATTGATTTTATAAAAATGAATTTTAGATTATTGTTAAAAAAAGGGTTAAGTTAACAAGAATTAAAATTAGCATAAAAAAGATCTTTTTTCATGCAAAAGATGCGGCAAACTTCAATTTAGTCTCTCTCTCTCTCTCTTCTTTTATCTTATTTTTTATTTTAAGCATATTTAATTTTGTTTTGGTCCTAGATATTATTTTTTTCTTCATGTTTTAATTCTAGATGTTAAGAAAGGAAAGGTATCTAAAAAAAAAGATAACAAAAAGAAAAAGTTTGGTTGACCATGAAAAATGATGAAGTTAGAGTTAATGATTTTATCTTAAAGAGGAGAGTTTGATAAATGCAGTTATTCTTCTTTAAATATGCTAAAAAAAAATTTATTGAAGCTTATGAAGTTTGTTTTTATTTGGTTTGGTGTTTTGTTTTTAAGGTAATTATATGGCGTTTTAGGGTTAAAAATAAGTTTATTGAGTTTTCTACATTGTTATTGAGGTATTGTTAGGTGAAAATAAGATGGAAATTGAAATTTTAGGGTTCAAAATTTTAGATTCTGATTTTCTAATAACCGTTACAAATTCGGGTCTTTTTTCATGCAAAAGGTGTGGTAAACTTCAATTCAGTCTCTCATTTTAGCATATTTGTAATGCTCCAAAATTTTAATTCAATTATTATCTTTTTAATTGTTGTTTATGTGAAATTTAGGGGCAGTTTTTTTTTCCTTTTAAAAATAGTCTCTATTTTACCATTTATTTAGGCTCCGTTTGTTTGCTGGAAAATAGTTTCCTTTTAGAAAGTGAATTCCGGGAAAGTGAATTATTTTCTGATGTTTGGTAGTGTAATGAAAAATAAGTTGGAAAACACTTTCCAGTGTTTGGTTATGTCATGAAAAATGAGCTGGAAAATAACTTATTAATATTTATTTTTTTCAAGTTTATTAAAATAATGAGGAACAAATCTTACAAATTAAAAAGTTGAATGAGAATGAAGTTGAAAAAAAATATAATTTCATAAATTATCTCAAATAAAATAAATAATAATCAAAATAATAGAGATCAAATCTAAAAAATAAAAAAAATTAAAAGATGAAGAAATTAAAATAATAATAATTAACATTTCATAAATTATTTCAAATAAAATAAATAACAATCAAAAGAATGAGGACCAAATTTGATAGATAAAAATTTTCAATTAAAAAATGATAAGGGAAAAGCAAATAACAATTATAAAAATGAAGATCAAAATTAATATAAAAATTAAATTCTAAGGGATGAAATTGAAAAATAAATATTCAAAACAAAATATATATAGCAATCAAAAGTTAAAGGACCAAATTTGATATAATCAACAAATAATATGACATTTCTAAATTTTTCACAATTTCCGGAAAGTGTTTTCCTCCCAAAATAAAAGGAAAACACTTTCCTGAAAACCAAGTCAAATTTTCTTTTGACTGGAAAGTATTTTCTGTTGACAGGAAAGTGTTTTCCGTTGACCAATTTTTCTAATGGCAAACAAACACAGGAAAGTTTGGAAAGTGGTTTCCCGGAAACCACTTTCCGGAAAATAAACACAACCTTAATTTACAAATACCTCCATATAATATTTATACTTACATGTTAGTGTGATTACAATCCTTACAAATCACATGCATAAGTTTAATTTCAATACAATTGTTATAAAATACTAGAACTTATATGATTCGAAGGACCAAGCAACTTGATAATCTTTTTATGAGAATTGAGGCCTCCTAAAGAAAACACATGTAAAACACAAGATATCACAAATTTTTTTTATAAGTATTCACCTCATCATGATTATTATATTTTACAACTACATGAATATAACTAATATCATTAATCTATTCTACATACATTAATCTGCATCATTTTCAATTTAATATTTTCTAATTAATCACAGATGAACTCTTCTTTTTCAATAAACAAATTATACTAATGTCGTCAGACATGTATTAACTTCTTGATTTAACACATATTCCATAGCTCGTCTCAATATGAAATTTCACCAATTCCTTTAATATTTATTGAATCCATTGTTACTTTTCCATAATATATTCCATTTCCACATCTTATTTTCTCTCTATCCCATTTAATCCATTGAGTGTATTTAATTTATGCCATCATTTCATTTTATAACAACCTTAATTTATACCACATTTCATCTCTCCATTACAATTATATATCTTGTCGACTTTCCCAAGCTTTTGTTTCATTTTGACCAATTGATTTCGTTAGTTCATCACATTATCCATTACATCATTATTGATTCATCAATATCAATTTTAATTTCAAAGTCTATGATATTAATTATGGCTTATCCATATTAATTGTTTTTACTTAGTATACTTCCAGTCCATTTCTGGTTTACACATACATTTCATCCAATCTGACTTTTTTTTATTATGTCTTTTATCTTGAATATTTCTTAAAATTACTTATAATACATTTCAATATTTATTTCCAACTTAAATGTTTCTCATATCAATTTGTGGTAAGTTCCATTATTTTTCCAATATAAACGTTTCTCTTGCCCATTTATACCGTACTCAAATATCTCATAATTTTTTTTTATTATAGACAATTTAGATATCACAAGTTAAATTTTATTGTTATGACCCATTCAAATATCACATATTAATATTTCATTGTCGCGGTCCTTTTTTTTTTTTTTTTATCATTACTCATAAATATTTTTTGATACATGTAGTGAACACTGAACACAACTGAGTCCTAGTAGCCTTAGGCATGCCCGTAGCAACATCAACCATCACACATTTCTTTTCATCTAATCCACATATTAGTTTAATATGATATAAATATGTCTGTAATTTAAAATAATTTATAGCTAGATGTTTATCTATTGAGAAATTAGGAATATAAATCCATATATGTTATTTATACATTCTTACAAATAAAAAAGGGTTAAGTTTAGATATTTAATTCAACAATAAGTTCTAGTTGATACACACCCAAAAAGATAACTTTTTACATATATATTTGATGACATACCAAAATACTATCTTAACTATCAAAAAACTAATAACCTGGAGAATAGATCAAGATGGTCTGACTGTATGGTGGGGGAAGGGTGTCCTGCATGTTATATTATATTTCAAGCATTAGAGAGTATAACTTTATTCCCAATAAATTAAATGAATCAACACAAGTATTCAATTGTTATCATGACGTTACCAAATAACACTGTCTTTTTTTTTTACTTAATAACTTTTAACAACTCATTTTATATTTCTATTAATTTATATCTCTGTACATTAAAATCGTGTCATCAAGTTTCTTTCCTTCTCAAGCTAGTTTTCATTCAAGCATCACATAATGGGACTGAGCACATTGCTCAACCTTCATCTCAATAGCGAGTCCATTTCAATAATTCAAATTCCACATAACGTCTAAACATAATGACAGGTTCTATTTCCTTAACTTCCATGCTATTGGTAGGTTGACATAAACTTTCATTTCTAATGGCAAATTGGCATTGACCTTCATTTTAATGGCAGACTGACATCAACCTCTATACGTAATGACAAGTTAACATTTCTTAAATCGCACATCTTCTCATCAGGAGTCCAATTCTTATAATTCCATTTTAAGTCCATAATTACATTTACTCCTTTTCACATCTTGATACTCATCAATAAGATCACAAGATAAAATTTGACTAAAAATTTTATGCATGAAATACTATAATTCAAAAGGGTAGGGTTTAAAAACATCTCTTGCTGAACGCACTCCTCCAACTATAGAAGATGCCACTCTAAATGCCTCTCCTGATACCAAAAAAGATAACCTTATTAATATCTTATTTATCTCATTAAATCTATTTTCATGAAATCTAAATCTTTTTGTACAATTCTTTAATGTAATCTTTCTTTAACTTATCATATAAAAATTTCAAATTCATTTTCCATAGTTTATATCTGTATCCTATGCTATCCAATTTTCAATGACACATATTCCCACATAAATTTCTCTTATCCTGTCATTAATTTTTTTATATAAATCCATTATATCGTAATGCCATAATCTTGCTTAATTGTCAATACTCTCTAATTATACACCTTACCTTCCAATTACTTTCCAATATCTCACTTATAAGTGATTCATAAGTCATCAATGTTTCATTATATATATTTAGTTTAATTTCACCTTAGTTTCCATTTAAAATTTCAAGTTATCTATTTTATCATTTTACTCTACATACCTTTTATTCCATAATCATTACACTTATAATTTGTTTTTTTTTTTTTAATCTTGACCTCTTCTTATGCAATACATGTTTCAAATATATGAGTTGTTAACTTAAACACTCAATTACTAGGTTACACAATCTCTTTTCCTATATCTTTATGTCACCAACACACCATTAATCACAATCTATAAAAACTATCATCAACAACATAACTTTCCAAATATTCCCACATAGCTGGCCTTAAAGGGCCTTGTTCTTCATTATCCATTTATCTCAATACCTATCATCACATTTATTACACATTTCACAAACCTATATATAACCATAAACCATTTATCTTATTAATTTATTACAAAGTTTTAATTTAAAGTACATTGGAAATTTAATTACAATTAAATAAAATAATTAAATTTATTTCCAATAATCATCAATATACCAATACATGCTAAATACATACGAATAAACCAACATTCACTTTAGTTCAGTAATTTTTCATTTTCATCCTAATATGGCCAGCCCTATGCTCCATAAGAATAACAAGTTTTGCTCTTTAATTGTTCATTATTTTTCTCATTCCTATCCTATTCCATCCCAATTACATCACACTACCATAATTTCACATTTCCCTTATTTTTTATTTAAGAGCTCTAATTCAAAATTTAGATATTTTGCATAAAATCCACTTATTCTAACTTAAACTTGTATAATTGAGTTTAGAACTCTTACCAGACAGTTAAATGAGCTTCGAATGTTAACCAGTCAAATTTTTTCCACTCCCTCCTACAATTGCAATGACTTCTCTTTCTAAAATCCTCTTTTCTCTCACTTGATTTTTTTCTTAAATCTTGTGTTTGATGTGTTTAGACACTCATTCTTTCAGGAGGAGAATATAATTTTTTATTTATTTCAAATTCCAAAATGCTGTTATTAATGGCCCATGTGTCATCTCGCAAAGCCTTTTCAAAATTTGATTGACTTGAAATTCTAACTTAAGATAAAAAAATACGTCAGAATACTCCTCGTAAAAGTTTATCCTAATTCAAAGGTCAGATTGAGAGTTATGTTTAAAATTGTAAAACCGGATAATAAGTACTTTTTTATGCCAAAATCCAAATTTGCGCCCATCTTCATTTACTTAAATTATCAAGATTTTTAAACTAATTCAATGGGGACTCCTATACATAATCATAATAAGATTTTCTTTAGAGTCTTCACAACTTTCAGTCAAAATAACGCGATTGTACGCTAGGCTTATATCGACGATCAATATTTTTTGCTTGTAAAATCATACATTATTTTATTTATAATTCCATTTTATTATTATTATTATTATTATTATTATTATTATTATTATTATTTTTATTATCCAACTATTTTCATCCCATTTTATAAAGATTTTCTTTTAAATAATTATTTTACTGGATTGAGGAATTTACGTGATTCGTCACCAGGTTGACATTGTGCGTACCGATTTATTACTTTATCTCATCTAAAATTATAATTAATTTATTGATAATTTTCATCCCAAACCACAACAATTTCTCCTCATAATTTATCATTTTTTAATTAAAAATTACAGTATTTGACACCGATTTACTGATTTTTGAACCAAAGGTTTACAATATTTGATCTTTGTTTTTAGGATTTATGCTTTTATCCTAGATATTAATTTTTTCACGCTTCAGTCCCTAGATGTTGAAAGTTGAGAGAGGGTCTTTATAAAAAGAGAGAAAAAAGAGAAAAAGTTTGGTTGGCCATTAAAAGAGTTTGATTTTAGTGTCGATGGGTTTGTTTTAAAGAGAAGAGTTCGATGAAGATGATCCTTTTCCCTTTAAACATACTAAAAAAAGTAGATTGAAGCTTGTGAAGTTTTTTTATTCACTTTGGTTTTTTTGTTTTTAAGGTAATTAGATGGTGTTTTAGTGTTAAAAAGAAATTTATTGATGTTTCTAGGGGTGTTATTGATGTATTGTTAGGCGAAAATAGAAAGAAAATTGGATTTTTAGCGTCCAAAAACTCGGATCCTAATTTTTCAATAATCGGATATGAGTGGTGTTTTATTATACAAAACGAGCGGCAAAATTCAATGTGGTCTCTCATTTTTTAATTTTATCATTTTTGATCTTTCTTTTAGGATTTATGTTTTGGTCTTAGATATTATTTGTTTCACGTTTTAGTCCCTAAATTTCGAAAGAGGAGAGATTCTTTATAAAAAGAGAGCAGAAAGAGAAAAAAGTTTGGTTGACCATAAAAAAACCAATCTTAGTGTCAATGAGTTTGTTTTAAAGAGAAGAGTTTGACGGAGGTGATTTGTTTTCCCTTTAAACATACTAGAAAAAGTAGATCGAAGTTTGTGAGGTTTTTTTGATTCGGTGTTCTTAAGGTGATTAGATGGTGTTTTAGTGTTAAAAATAAATTTATTGAGATTTTTAGGGTGTTATTGATGTATTATTAGGTTAAAATAGGAAGACAATTAATTTTTTAGGGTTCAAAAACTCGAACCCTAATTTTCTAGTAACCGAACATGAATAGAAATAAACCAGTGAACAACGTATTGTCTACACTATACTCCATTCATTATATTTCAAAAAAATAAATAAATCCAAAACAATTAGCACTTGGGCTTGGCTTCCAAGCGCATGCCCACTTTATCCTTTTGATTTTACTCTAGGCATGTGAGCCTTGCTTTCGAGGCCCAGTTGCCCATGACTTGTTTTTTTTAAGGGAGTTTTGGTCCATCATCTTCTATTTTCTTTTTCAATTATTTTTTTGTTTTTTATTCAAATAAAATTATTAAGATAATATCTAAAACATTACTTGGTTATGCCATAATTATTAAATAAGATTATAGCATTTTATGGTAATATTAGCAATTGTTTTTTGAATAATTATATATGAATATAATATGCGATTTAAAAAAAAACATTTGATGAGAGATTTTTAATAAGAATAAAATATCTATTTTGTTAATTTTTATTGATAACTTTTTATATAATCTTCTCAAATTAATTTTTTTTTTCATACAATAACATAAAAATTATTTAGACATGAGTTTTTTTTATTGAAACTTTGATAAGTTTTTATTTTAAAAACTTTGTTTCTATAGAAAAGACATGTTTTTGTCTAAGAAAAGAAATGCATGAGTAGAAAAAAAAATGAAATTTGGATTGAAAAATATATTTTACACCTGAGAATATAAATCATTGGAATTGTTATGAATATTTATTCTAATTATTGAGAAATTATATAAAACTACGTTATGAACATGGCATTTTTTTTGTTTTTAATTTAATATTTAATTAATATCTTTTATCTTATATTTTAAATTATTTGGTTTAACTATATTTGATATTTTAAATAGTAATAATTATTCTAGATGATTTCTATAATTCAATAATTATTATAATATATCTTTATTTTTTTTCCTATTAAATTTAAGATAGATTAATTATATTTGCATTATTTATTTATAAGAACAAAAATAATATATACTTAGCAATCATAGTAAATTTTCAAGATAAATAAAAGAAAAAATATATATAAATTGTGGAGGTTAAAGTATGACGCGGTGATAATTCTGAGGGATGTAGCTCAACTGGTTAGGTCATGAGTTTGCTTTCTAAAGATCACCAGTTCGAGTCCCACAAATCTCAGAGTCACTAGAGGTTTACATAATTGTTAACTTTAAAACCCGTGAAATTAGTTGAGGTATGCGTAAGCAGACCCAAACAACCATATTAATCTAAAAATAAATAAAAAAAGCATGACGTTGAGAGTCCCGGGTGTCCCCAAGATATGCAACTTGTATAGTGGATAATAATCCAATCTATCTTGAATGCCAGCTTGGAACATGAAAAAAAATAAATCAGAAATTTAAGAGGCAGGCTAGCTATCCCTTCAACTCTGGTCTATATTGATGTCTTTGAAAAATCCAGCTGCTCTAGCCTTGGCCAAGCTGTTGTTGAAAGGTCCTGACCAAGTTGTCCAGACATTAAAGCAAACATGGGAGTTACTTTCATGGGGGCAGATTCTTTTCAACACTTCGTCTTAGATCATAACACAAATACTCATTTAGCATAATATGATATAATCCATGGCTTCTTTTAAACAGAAGAAAAAGAATTCTAACTCATATATTGGGTATTTATGATGCGTATATAAATTCACAAAATCCAAGAAGTAACCACTAACTCATAAATAGATAAGAGGGAATAAATTCGGGGAGTTCAAAGCTTTCTATTATAATTCTAATATTTTTTATTGAACTTAAGAAATATTGTATCGTATAGAGTGATGAATGAATTTGATTCATTAAAAATTCACCGATGAAGAACATTTGTTTCGCTTCTATATATCTTATATCTATAATATTGTTACTTTGGTGGGTTTTTTTTATTTAATAAAAGTCTAGAATCTTAGATTATTAATTGATAAAATAATAGTAAATTCAAAACTTTTTTAAATGATATTCAAGAAAATAATATTATAAAGAATTAATAAATTTCAAGAAATCCTTTATGTTGAACGAAATTATAAAAGAATATTTTAAATTATATCTATATAAGTTTTATATCAAAATCCATAAAAAAACAACCCAATTAATTAAGATCCACAACACGAATCTTATCTATATAATTTTACATTTCTCAATAAATATAACATATCTAGTTATACTAAGTGGTTATTCTCTTTTAGTTAATGAAAAACTTAATATTTTTAATTATCCGAGTTCAAGAATTTATATATAACTTAAACAACACATTAAAAACTCTTTCTATTCTTTTATTAACTGATTTATGTGTATGATTCCATTCATCCTGTGGTTGAGAACTAATGATTAGCTATTTTTATAAATATTTTTTATTTACTCATAAGAGTGAAATTATATCTGTACTTGTTTCTGTTTCTCTAGTTAATTTTTATATAATCTTTAAATATCAGACTTTTTTTATTTATTAATGTAAGTGTCTAGATCAGCTTGCGTATATCTCGATTGATCTCACGTGTCTTAAAGTTAACAACAATATAAGTTTTCAGTGATTCTAAAATTTATAAGACTCGAAATAGTGATATCCGATAAGCAAACTCGGAGACTTTCATTTTTATAAAGCTAAGAAGACAACTACGAACCCGGAAAATCAGAAATGCAAGGATGTAGGCCAAACAATAATAAATTTCGGTCTATATTGATGTCTTTGAGAAATCCATGTACTTGACCAAGTTGTTCCGCCATTAATGACAGAAACGAAGGTACATTCGGAAAGACATTTAAGGTTTTGAAAAAAATAAAAAAAGAGAAGAAAAATATCTTCTCCAAGCGCAGATCCTATATTCTATGAATTTCTAAATTCTCTTTTGTAAGCCAGAAGTAGAGAAAAAACAAAACAAAGGATAAATTAATTAGGAACTATAGCAGCAAAAACAACAGCGATGAAGTCATGAATCTGCAGAGAAACTGGCAAACGATGGTTGCACAACCATGTAATGTACAGAAAAATCGACATAGATAGCTTTAGTAATATATTCCCCTCGTATAAATATTAGTTTCCTATTGATCAATAACGTTAAGACCAGTCTCTCTTTCAATCATAGATAGCTAGCTCCAGTTTTCAAAATGAATGAGATTTTTAGCCCATAAGTTTTGGCCACACGAGATCTTTGGCCATCAATAAAATGGATGCCAAAATAATTTTAGATGTGTTGACATCAACCCATCTAAAATCATAAAAAAATTATTTTAAAATAAAAAAAATTAAAACACAGCCTTAGTAATATAAATTTTAGATGGGTTGTACCAGCGTTTCTAAAAAAATTAAAATATTTTTTGTTAAAAATTATTATTTTTTTGTATATTTTGGATCGTTTTGATGCGCTGATCTAAAAAATATTTAAAAAAATAAAAAAATATCATTTCAATATATTTCAACACAAAAAATACTTTAAAATATAACTGTAATTACAATTCCAAACATGCTTCGGTAATCCTTGGATCAGTCAATAATACCCTCGTACTACTGCCAGCATCAGTCAATACCATTAGATTTGGAAGAGTATTTTATTTGCAGCCAATTTGGTTAACAGTCAGTTAAGGAACCCCCAAAAAAATTAATAGTGATTATTTACCAACAATACAAATAATTATTTTTCAACATTTATCAATATCCAAAAAATTAAACATCAATATATTCAATTAATTTTTATCATTTACTAACATCAACATAAGTAATTTTTTTGGAACATTTACCAACATCAACGTAAATTATTATATATGCATCATAACCACGATTCAGAATCGTGATTTTATTATGTAATCGCTATTCTAAATTGTGATGGTTAAAAAACTACTAATATGGATTGTGGTTTCATTTAATTTGTGATTTAGAATCGTAATTTTTATTTAAATTATTATTCTGAATAGTGGTTATTTAACAATTACGATTCAGGACATCAATGTTTTAAAAACTATGCAATTTTCTAAAAACTTTTCAAAACCATGTCATTTCCTTTTAATTTTTTTTTCTAACCATGTCATTTTTCAAAAAAATTCGATGCAAGAAACATAATAAATATGCTTCAAGATCACATAAGAGGATTATTGCAGTCCAAAAAAATATACCTAACTTGATCTATAGTGGGTTTTTTTTTTATATCAATTCGAGATATGGAAGTTCCCTTGCCAAACACTTATTTACTCATCCACGCACTATTCTATGAATAATACTATTTATAATTGTGATTTATGTTCCTTAATGCTCACCTGGACTTCTACTCAGATTAGAACTAACCCTATACACCGTGTATCGTGGAGTCTTTCTTATGTTCAGGTTAAGACGTCAGGTTATTCACTAGTAATTTGGACAAGCTAGAAACCTAAAAGATCATTAAGAATAAACAAGTTGAGCCCGAACTTTTATGAGCTAGATCCTATCCATTAGGAATGAACCATTAATAAGACATGAACAAATAATATATCATTGTCATGCATATCCTTTCATTTTATGTTATCATTAGATCTCCACCTATCTTTATAGAAAGTATGAGATAATGGGATATATTGTTATTGAGGAAACAAGGAATAGGTCTAAAAAAGGACAATATGATGAGGTGAAAATGTTTTTCCCAAAATTGGATAAAATCCTTGTGGGTTTAGAGACCTTGGTGATAACTTTCCAAGAAAGAGTTGATATAGTCCATCCCAATAGTCCTTAAATAATTAATAAAAAACTTTAACAAATAATTAACATGCATAATCAATTCAACATTTTCATTCATTTGCATATTATATTTTTTTTATTTTTGCATATATTATTTTAAATAAATAATATGAGAACTATAAGTCACCTAGAAAAGATCTAATTTCCCCTCAAAGTTCAAGATTATGGAAAAATAAAACAAGAAGATAGAGCTTCGCTGGAAATAAGTCTAAAGAGGAAAGTTTCAAGAATTATAACTATGCTCGAGCGAGTGCTGCAAGGAATCCTAATAATTAAAATAATATCTAAATGAAAACAAGAGCATTCTAAGGCATAATTCCCTCTAAATATGCAATCTACATCTCGAACACAAGCAAGACTCCTTGTATTCACCCAAAAAAACTAGTGGATAAATTATTCATTTTCAAAGTCCTGATATGCTACACGTTTTCTTTAGAGGCAATAAACACCCCTAACTCAGGCATCTCAAATGGTGGACTTGATAGTCAAAGAGCCATAAAATCTAATAACTCAAATCGTGAGTGTTGTGCAAGAGGGTATTTGGTGAATACTCAAATCCTATAATGAGAACCTGGATTCAGAACAAACCCTTATTGTAATAGAAAAAAAAGAAGATGATTTAATGATCCAACTACAATAATAACAACATATTTTCCACATATTGCAAGAAAAGTTTAGAGCACTATTAGATTCCTAGAAAGATTAAAATGGTAGAAATAGCTCGAATAATGTTGAAGGTTCAAGAGATGGATGTAAAGAGCAAGTTATCAGAAGATACTTCAGGGTGGCTGCAAGCTCCTAATTAATAAAGTTGAGGAAACCCTCTACTGTAAATTCAAAAATAAAAAGTTGTTAGAGTTAGCTTTTACACACGCCTCCTTCCATGATAAGTCATCTTCTTATGAGCATTTAGAATATACCAACAATTTAGTTCTAAACTTGTTTGTCATAAAAGATCAATACTCCTTGTACTTAGATCTATCTTCTAAAGGCTTAACATGACTCATAACAACCAATATGATACAGAGAAAATGGCAAGAGTTGTCACGCCCAACATTGTGATGATCCTATAAAAATAAAAAGCTTGGTTTTATTATTTAGAAAATATGGTAAAAATAAAAGAAAAAAAAGTTGCCATTGAGTATTATAGTTACTAAGAAACTCTAATTGGTCAACAAAAATCTATGGTAAAGGACTAGTTATGCTAAATAAAAAATATTATCACCCTAAAACATCCTACTAAGGTATGCTGCATTACTAATCTTGTCTTTTATTCCTAAAAGTTTGTTGTTTATAGTCTATCAGTGGTCTATATATAAGATGATAATGGGTTTCCTGCAATGAGTTAAGCCCTGGTTGTTGGTTTAAACCTAACCCTTATATAGTCAGGCTAATTTTTACCACTTCCAGTTATTATCCTTGGTGAATTGACAATTCTAAGGTTGGTCACTCCTGATCACAGCTTGTGACTAATTGTTGATTAAGTCAAGTTAGTGAATGATCTATGAGCTTATGTTTAACTTATTGAACCCAACATAAATATTAGAAAATATCCATAGAAAGTGCCTCGATGAGGTTCACTTGGGTATCACTTTCATTGCAATATACTGAATACGATTGATACTCTCAATTCTAGCATCAGTGAAAATTATGTTGAAAGTTCTTAGTACTCATAATTTGGTGTTGGTGACCATACTACGCTAACTGTCAAGGAGAGCTTCAATGACTTAGCGACTCAACATTAAAATCTTTAATGGTAAAGTTCTTATCCCTATAAGTAAAGTTATAATGTAATAAAAGGGTTAAATTTTTTATTCAGACCACCAAAAAGGTAGGATATCAAATCTTGATCATTAATAGGTTTCACTATAACAGCTAGTTGATCAACAATAATTTTTGCACTGTCTAAATATGTAGAGCAATTATGAGACCCTTGAGTAATGGTTTACAATTGGTGCTTCATATGAGCAATGCGAGAACAATATTGGCTGGAAAATCATGTCTTAAGGGGCAACACATACTTGTTTAGAAGCATAGTTATTAAACCCGGTCCAGGGGTTGACCCGACCAAGGGGCCAGGTCCCAAGTTTCATGGGTCAACCTGGAAAAATTTAAAAAAATTAAAGTTTTAATATTTTATATGAAAAAATTAAGAAAAAATCCATGTAAATATATGCTATACATATTGTAAATAATAAAGTTTAAAAGAATAGTTTAAAAAGTTTTTTATCCCACATTAAAAAGATATTATGTTAAACTTTTAAGTTGAAGTATTTAAACCAAAAAAAGTTTTTTTTATCCCACATTGAAAAAACATAGTTTTTTTTTCTGGGAATATAGAGTATATATACTAATAGGTTTTAAATCCCAAATTGAAAAAAGATAACTTCTTTTTTTTGGAACATAGAGTATATATACTAATGGGTTTCAAATCCCACATTAAAAAGATATTATGTTATCCTTTTAAGTTGAAGTATTTAAACCAAAAAGTTTTTTTTATCCCACATTGAAAAAACATAACTTTTTTCTTGAAAACATAGAATATATATACTAATAGATTTCAAATCTCACATTTGAAAAAAAAAAAAAACGGGTCTCGCCCGGGTCTTACCAGGTCGTCCGGGTCACGGGTTGACCCGCCAGGTCTACTGGGTTTTGCTGGGTCGTTGCACCGGCCGGTCTTTTGCCAAATCCGAACCGGTCCAGCCCCCGGGTCGACCCGCCGGGCCGGTCCGGGTTTAATAACTATGTTTAGAAGTGTTTAAACCATACATAAAAGCCACAAGATTTGGACTGATGGATGATAAAATAATTCTCAGTAGAGCTTGATCTTTCTTATACTAGTTTGTATAAGAAAGGTTGAGAGAGTTAGCAGTATTGAACTTCTTAGGACTAGTTCAAATCCTTCCGTGAATTCTATAAGATCATTGCTATTAAGAAATAAAAAAGACTGCCTAAGTGGTTTGGGCCATCACATTTAAAGGATGTTGGTATGGAGGTATGATTTAGAGAGTTATAAAAAAGATTGAGTGCATTAGGGCGGTCAACATCATTGAAAGTGGATGGAGATGACATGATGCGGAAGTGTGTCTAAGAGAATTGTAGTATTAGCTATTTAGGGTTATGATTCCATGAAGAAGAAGAAGAAGAAGAAGAAGAAGAAGAAGGAGGAGGAGGAGGAGGAGGAGGAGGAGGAGGAGGAGGAGGAGGTTTGGCCAACACAAAACTATTCTGTTGTATTGATCATAATAAATAGGTAACAATGTAACAAGATAATAGTGAAATATCAAATAATATTTGAAAGTTAGCAGTATAGACTTACATTATTGAAACTAACTATGTTGTTGAGTATTTGTAGGAAAATATTAACCTTCTTGTTGAGTGGAGTGTAGGTTAAGAAACAGATACACCAACAATTCACGCTATAGCTATTGCTAATTTGGAAAGATGATTAGAGGTGTGCAGTGCTACTGTAAATTAATTACGAGAATTGCCTGCTGTCAAAATTAATTTGTTTCCAAACAGTATAGGCTACTGTCCAATTTTATGTCCAAATTAATTGAGATGGAAAGAACTTGCTAAGACAATTCAAGCTAAAATAAATAAAAAATCAAGGGTTCAAGATTCAAAGATCTCAAAAAAATAAAAGAAATCAAGGGTTCAAGGATTTCATGAACCAAGCTCTATACCATGTTTTCAATATGAAAAAAAAAAAAAAAACTCTTTTGGTTGAGAGAGAGAGAGAGAGAGAGAGAGAGTACTCTCTAAGCTAACTTGGAAAACTAGAAATTAACTCTAAATCTCTATATAGGAAATTTCAATAATGTAGAGCTCGAGTGTATGCATCAGGGGTGGTGTTATAAAACACAAGTTGGAATGGGAAATTAAAGATAGGGTAAATTATAATAACATATACTTAGTAATCATAATAATTTTTTTAAGATAGATAAAAGAAATGTATAAATTAAAAAAATGATAGTTGAGATAAAATACTCATTGTTAGGAAAATTAACTTTTTACTTTAATCTTTAATTAGAATTCATATTTTATTTATTTATTAGTTAATATATTTTTTTAATTATAATATTCATATAATATATTTTTTTAAAAAAACAATGTTGATATCTACTTCCCTTACATTCAAAATTAAAATATAATCCAAAAGTTTAAACTGTTAGGTGAGGTTTTAAGATATGATTTATATTATTCTTTAACACACTCCTTCTAGTAAAAACTCTTTGAACTTGAAACTTGCACAGACCCACACTACCTTGTGTTTAATTTTTTTTATCAAATAAATAGAAAAATAAAGATGATAAGTTTCGAACTTATGACTGCTTGATCATTAAAGTTCTAATACCATGTTAAAGAACCAATTCAATCCAAAAACTTAAACTGTTAAATAAAATTCTAAGATAGAATTTATATTATTATAAAATATATGAGTGCACAATATATTTAAAATCTTATGTTTCGCCATAAGAAAATAACAATAATATTTTGTATTTGATGGAACCAAAATAATAATATTTTATAACAAAGCGAGAATCTATTTTTACAATATATTTAGTGTAATCGGTCCTGAATACATCTGGGGCTGAAATGGAATCCTCCCACTAATTTAAAAAGGAAAAGAAAGAAATTGAAATGCTCAAATGGTTTTTATTACCACTTTTATTTTGCTACAGAAGGAAACAGTAAACAGAGAGTTTAAATCAGGCACTTGCGAGCAAACACTGCTCCAGAAATGTCAGCTAGCGATAAACTAGCCCCGCCAAGTAAACGCGTGCGTATAAGAAAACTATAACGATCTCAGTATTCTACTACATGCCTTAGTGAAAACAAGCAGGCCAGCTTCACTGGTGATTCGGCACTTTTATGTAACCCACATGTGTAGAATTTGCAACCCTCGTCAGAGTTTGTAGATCATAAGTAATCCAGCACATAGATGTCTTTGTGTTGTAAAAGTAACCGGAACACTTGCAGTCACTGGAACATTCCTTCTCACAATCGTTCTCCTTCAAGGGTCCATTTCCATTTCCATACTTGCTCATGGAATGATCAACCCCTTCTAGTTTATAGTAATAGAAGTTCTTGTTACATACAGTTACCTTCACAGGTTCACAGCTCTCGGTCCAGTTCCCAAGCCCATTTGGTAATGGGCAACCAACGCATTGACTGTCCTCACAGAGCCCAAACTTGCCACATTTCTCTGGTAATTGACACTCACTTTCCCAAACACTTGCATCTTTAGAGAAAAGAGTGAAAGTCACATCCCAAGAAGCTGAAGTTTCCTGGTTGTTGAAACTGTAGACTCTAAGATTGCCATCTACCCCAAGTCGGAGAAATGACAATGTGCTGTTGAAATTGGGCTTAGAGAGCAAGGGTCCACCACCTGTAGAGAACTGAAGACTCAGTTCATTAGCCGAATTGATTAGCCTCACATATTGTAGACGCCCTTTCTGTATGCTAAACAAATCAGATGTGTAGTAGATGTATGGCTTGGGAGAGTTTGGACTCTTATAGTACATGGCTATTCTTTTGGGTTCTAATACCAGACTATAGGCTCCGTTTGTGTTCTTTTTGTCAGAGGCTCGACTCACAAGCCTGGTGACGCCTCCAACACGAAGAGATTGACCCACCAAAAGAGTATCAGTGGGATAGTCAAAACTTTGCCAGATGAAATTGCCCTTAGAGTCATGAAGCACCATGTTACCATTCGGTAGCATTTGCAAGCCTACAACACCTTTGTCGGCAGTGTTGGTTTGCCAAGCAACCCTGCCATCAGCATCGGCCAAGATAAGGTTTCCATCCTCACCAAAAGTGAGAGTGGCATCTTCACCAACTGGGTTGCCTCGGTTGGCTTCCCAAACAAAACGCCTCACTGCCGGTGACCTCCTCGTACCCATACGTATTGCGAGAGTGAATGCATTAGGGGTGGTGTTATAAAAGCAAACTTGGAAAACGGAGGCAGAGATGTCCAGGGCACGAAAATCTGAACTGTACTCTGAAATGGCTTCCGACCACTCTCCAGTATTGACTTTCTTAAATGTGGAATTTGAAGGGACAGTAGATTGGGCAACGATGGATACTGAGAAGAGCAAGAAAAGAGAGAAGAACAGTGATCGTTCCATAGGGGTGGAAGATTGCATCTGCTTGTCTGTCTATGTGGACTTTATACAAAACCATGCAGACACACCGCCCTTTATAGCAGATGAGGATGACATGTTAGTTATTTGAAGGATAAGGTTCTTTGACTATTCGTACATCTTTGTGTCAAAAAAACATCTCAAGACTATTCGTACATCTTGCTTTTTAAATGTTGCTGGGCTGACTACTGCGATTAATTTTAGAGAGAGAGCAATTTTCCAAAGTAAGATTACTTTTTTTTGTGACATTGGTTTACGTGGAGTCCTTGTTCACCACCACATCTGTTATTTTGCTGGCTACAGGACCTCTGCGCTAGATATTTTTTTCCAACGATAAAAAAAAAAAATATTAGACTTTTTCAATGTTTTATAATATAAAAAATTCTTAGTATAGATAAGAAAACTCATACATTTATTTAATTGAATAATATTAGAGAATAATATAAATTATATTTTGAAACCTCACTTAACAGCTTAAGCTATTGGGTTGAGATAATTCTTTGATATGGTATCAGAGCCTTGATTACCAAGCAGTCACGAGTTCGAATCTCACCATTTCGATTTATTTAATAAAAAATAAACACAAGATAATGTGAGTATGTTCAAGTTTTAAGCTCAAAAGGCTTTCACTTGAGGGGATGCATTAGAGAATAATATAAATCATATCTTAGGACCTCACCTAACAGCTTAAGCTATTGGGTTGAGAGGGTTCTTTGAAGAATTATTTGTATTAATAAATAAAAAAATTATTAACAATAACCAAACACGAAACTGATGAAAAAATTATAAAATAAATGTAAATTAAAATATTTGATCTAGCAAAATGAATCATTTGTATAATTGTGTTTAATAACATTGTTTATCAAATTAATTTTTTATTTAATCAAATAATAATAGAAATAAACAAACACATAAAATTGATTGAGTAAAATCAAAGGGAAAAAAAATCATGCAAGATCACACATCTTAGAAATACTAACTTTTTAACCAACGTTGCATCGCGTGCCATATTTTTTTTTAAATGGAATGTGTAGGCTTTATCGACGTGTTTTTATACAAAAACATTAAGTGTAAATTGAAAATTTTATGTAAGCATCTAATTAAGTAAATCGATCAAATATTTGTGTAAATAAATGAAAAACAAAGTCATAACGATAACTAAAATCAAAAGATAGATGTAGATCAAGATATTTGATCCTGCAAAATGGGACTTTCACCTAGTTGTGTTTATTGAATTTGTTTATTAAAATAAATCTTTTATTCAACCAAACAACAATGGAAATAAACACACACTTAAAACTAATTGAATAAAATATCATGAAGCTTGAACATATTAAAATAATTTGTTTTAATTTTAAAAATAAAGTTTATATATATAAAACATAAAAAAGTGTAGATGAATCGGAATAATATTTTTAAAAATTAAAAACATACAAAACATTTTAAAAAACCCTTAATTCAAAAAAGGCTAAAACAAAAATCCATAAAGGAGGTATATTACCTAAAATATAAATTTAGAAATTATTTTTTTAAAAAAAGACATACTAAAATAAGGAATCAACTAAAATAGAAACCAAAATTAGAAAAAAGAAAAAGAAAAAGAAAGCTAGTGATAGTCTAGGTGATGCAAACCCATTTAAAAGAAATAAGAAAAACAATTGACTTTAATTACAAGTTTGGCTGATTTTAATAAGTTGGTTCTATTTTAATTAATTAGATGCTAAAAACATATGCAATAACAATTAACAGATATAATTTTGATAAAAAAAATAAAGAGCACATTAACTTGAAAAAAAAATCTTGGAAGTATGAAATTGGATAAAAAAAAGGGAGAAAAACAACTCGAGTGAACCTGAGTTAATGTGATAGGCATGTAACCTGGGTAACAAGAAGTGATCCAACCTGAGTTAACTTGCAAAGCCCGTGGTCCAGGTCATGAAATCGAGATAACCTAAAAAAAAAATTGAGGAAAACCACAAAGGCAATCTTTTTATATATATAAAAAAATAATGTCAAATGATGAAATTGAAAAAGAAAATGAGCAATAACAAAAAAGATTTCAACCCTCACCAATATTCTAAATTCATGATCTGAGTCATTAGATTAGAAGTAAAAAAAGATCTTAAATACAAAATGCAATTAAAAGAATAAGGGTGAAAATAAAAATAAAAAATAAATGGGGGGGCAACAAAAGTTTTTTGATTGGAGGTTAAATTGAAAAGAAAAATAACTTTAACAAAAGAAAAAAAAATAAAAAAACATGAGAATTAAATAGGAAAAAATAATACACCATAAAATTTGATTAAAGAATGAAATTGAAAACCAATAAAAAATTAACAAAAAGACCAAGGAAAAAAATAGAAATAAAAAGAATAAAGATCAAATTGAAAAAAAAATAGTATATCATAAATTATAATTAAATAACTGAATTGAAAATAAACAAAATGTTTATAAAAAGGCTAAGGAAAAAATAACTAGAAATCAAAAAAATAAAGATTGAAATTTAAACAAGCAAAACAAAGAGACCCAACATGTACTTTTTAGAGGATGAGATAGAAAAGAAGGAAGAAAAAAAAAAGAGAAGAAGCAGCCACTAACAACAGACCACCCATCATTTGTCAACACGCACCACAACAAGAGAAAAAAGACGTGACGACACTTATAAAGTGATGGTAGAAAGCGATATTTTTACTATCGTAAGACGCCACATGTGCCGTCTAAAAAATACGAGCGACACCTATTCACTGACGCATGCTCATCACATGTTAACAACTTTTTTTTCTTGATATTTTATATTACTAAAAGCCAGAAATTCCCATGACCCCACTTGAAATAACACAAAAACCTATATACAAAGATGAAAATGCCCCTGAAATGAAGCTTTAAAGTAATTTGATCTTGAGGGCATATAAGTACTTTTATTGTTCATTTAAAAAGAAAATGGTGATAAAAACAATGGACAAAAGCTTTTGTTTTTTTTTTTTTTTGCCTAAAAGGTGATTTTAGTACTTCCACTGTTGAAAAAAAATCTTTGTGCCCCAAATGATTTCTAAAAGATGTTTGTGTCCTTGTGAGAAAGAAAAAAAATACCTCCCTCCCCAAGGTTTTAATTTGGTGTTTAGAGAGGCGAAATGAGAAAAACATTGTGGTCATCGATATTGTTTTCTCCACATGTTTTAGAGTTTTCTATAATTATCTAAGAATAAATATTTTTTATTTTAAAAAATAAAGTTCATTTATATAAAACATTAACAATATATGATGAATTAGAATAATCTCTTAAAGAATTAAAGACATACAAAATAATTAAGAAACAATTGCTATTTAAAAAAGATTAAATAAACAAAATAAAAAATCAAAGAGAAGGAGTATTATTTTAAATATAAATTAAAAAATTATTAAACCAAAACACCTAAAAACACTTTATACACTTTGATAAACTCATTAATTGCCTTAAAAATCCTAAATAATTGCTTAAAACTTTGAAACCAACTCAAAACGAAAAATCTTTCCAAGCTTAGATTTGGTTTTTCTTGGCAATTTGAAGGTAGAAAAACTCCTAAGTGGACCTCTCCTTACCAAATGGACCTCGTTGACATCAAGATAGATCATTTTGATTACTTGGATCAGTGTCAACATTTATTTTGTTTCTCTACCATTAGAATCCGGTGACTCGCTTGCTTTTTTTCCAAATCAGAAACTTAAAAATAAAAAAAAATAAAGTTTTGAACTAAAATTGACCTTGTCTTGAAATTTTGAAAATTGAAGGAACACATTACTTATAATTTGAAAAGTTTAAGGACTACAATGAACGTTTCACTCAAAGTTAAAAAAGCCATCATTTTCCTCATCTTTTTTTTTTTCTCACTTTGGTCCCCTTTCCTTTAATTTCTCTCTTTCCTAACAACTTAACTTAAATTGACCTATAATTTGGTCTTATATGGTTGAAAAAAAAAACATTGTGAATAGTGAGTCCACATTATTTTAAAAAGGGAATTACAGTGCAATTCGCATAATGAATTCCTATGTCTTTTAGTATTTGTTATAATATAATTATTCAATTTAGGATACACCAAACTTTGATTGAAATTGTATCCTTAAAATACCAAACATTTATAAGGTTCCTATGATATTTTTAACTTTGCTAGAATGTCCAAGTCTACTACCCTGATATATTAAAATATTTGGTAATTTGAGAATAGTGAGAGATTGTAACATTATCAATACCATTCTCCCCACCACCGTCATAACACATTTCTTGGTGGTGTATCGGTTTTATGTTTCGATAATCTTTATTTCTAAACTTGAGAGATAGGTAGATAGGTTGGTTTGATGATTAAATATCATATGCGCATTTTATTTTAACATATAAGATTTAAACCATGTTGAGAAGTATAAAGTTTTATAAACTTTCTTCACCAAACTATATTTTAGCCCTGTATCTTAATTTTTCATATATACTATGTGTCATAATCCAAATTTTGGCCCCCTATTTTTTCTAAATATTTTCAAAATACAAAAAAATAAAAAATATATGTTCTTAATGTATTTGCGTCATTTTCAACATTTTCGGTGTCTTCTCAAAAGAGTACTCAACTTTTAACGCGTCATTTTCAAAATCATTAATTTTTTCTCATTGAGTTGATGTTGACATTGACGTTGCATTTCTCAAAAAATCAAAATATAGAAAAATAAGAAAAAAAATATTTGCATAAAGGGATCAAAATACAAGGGGAGAAAATGAGGGACCAAAATATCATTGGAACCAAGCAACGGGGGGAGACTGGAAAAAAACTAAAATAAAGAAAAGCGAAAAAAATAATATTTTCCACACTTTTCTCTTTAAATCTCCCACACACAAAAAACCATAAGCCCCATTATACCTAAGTAGTCGCCACACACAAAACAAACAACCACCCATCTCTAGCTTCTCCCATCTTCAATTAATTGCTCACCCTCTCCACGGTCTCTCTCCTGTCCACCAACCAACACCAAAAAAACCAAAAAACGCCCCACTATTACTAGCAGCCTTCAACTTCCAGCCAAGAGACCCACAAAAATCCTAAACCTATTTTTAAATCCTTGCCGCCAGCCATTCAAAGAAGAGAACAAAAATAGACCTTTTTTTTTCCTCGCACTGTAGCCTACACGTTAAAAACCTATCTTCACTAATATCTCCTCAATAGCGGCACAACGATTGGCCACCATATGGCCGTGACAACTCCACCAAGACAAACGACCCTTCTACTTTTTTCCACCGATAACAGCTCTTATCTTGACCGAGAGAAATAACTTTTGTTCTGGCCACCCACATATGCCAGCAGCGCCAATGCTACCCAACAACCCTTTCACAAATCCACCAAGACCAAGTACCACCACACAACTCACAATCTCTCTTCTCTTCAACTGCCATCAGAAGCTATCATAATAATACAACCTCTTTTCCCTTTCGGTAGCAGCAACGACATCAATATTAGGACAATGGACTCCTCATGTTAGCCATCTCCTCCTCACTAATTTCTCCTCTCGATCACAACTATCTAAAGAAAAATTAAAAACAAGAAGAATTAGAGAATTTGTTCTATTTTATAAAGAGCTGCCGGGGACCCCCAAACTTACCCTCTCACCAAGTGCTGAGGTAGTTCAGTATGGTCCTTGTATTACTACTGTTTCTCATGGTTTTCTGCTTGCTCTTGTATCTATAGATGATATTAAGCAAGCTTTTTTTTAGTATGGGAGATGACAAAGCTCCAGGTCCGGATGGATATACGTCTGCCTTCTTCAAAAAATCTTGGAGTATTGTTGGTGGAGAATTTTGTTCAGCCATCCAAGAGTTCTTTTCTTCAGGAGAGATGCTCAAGCAAATCAACCACTCAATCATTGCCCTTCTTCCAAAATCAACACATGCAAGCAGCAGACTACAGACCCATTTCTTGCTGTAATGTCACTTACAAAGTGAATTCCAAGATTCTTGCTGGACGGTTGACTCATGTTCTTAATGATATTATCAGCCTTTCTCAGAATGCTTTCCTTGGAGGGCGTTACATGGCAGATAATATAAATCTCATTCAGGAGTTGCTTAGGCAGTATGGGCGAAATCATGTCTCCCTAGATGCATCATTAAGATAGATTTCAGAAAGGCATTTGATTTTGTCCAATGGCCCTTCCTTCGTGATCTTCTCTAGCTCTTGGGTTTCCCTGCCAGGTTTGTCCATCTTATTATGAAATGTGTTGAGACCACCTTATTTTCAGTGTGTGTAAATGACAGTCCTTTTGGTTTCTTCAAAGGAAAGTGTGGTGTTCGGCAAAGAGATCCTTTATCGCCATATCTCTTCATTATTTGTATGGATTACTTCACTAGGTTGCTGAAGATAAATACTCAAAATCCTGGTTTCCACTTTCACCCAAAATGTCATGCTCTGGGAATCAATCATCTCGGTTTCGCTGATGACATCCTCTTGCTATGCCGTTGTGACATGCCTTTTGTTAAAATTTTCCTTCACCAGCTAACTGTTTTTGGGGAGACATCTTGTCTTGCAATTAACACAGGCAAAACTTCTATATTCTTTACTGGAATTTTAGGGGAAATGAAGCAAGCTCAAAGTTCACTGAAGGGAGTTTTCCATTCAAGTATCTAGGTGTTCCCCTCAGTCCGCACAGGCTGCTAGCTAGCCAATTCTCTCCTCTTACTCACAAGTTAGAATTAACTATTCAGAGTTGGATGGGGAAGCATCTCTCCTATGCTGGTCGGCTGGAGTTAATTAAATCTGTCCTGCAGGGTATAGTGCAGTTTTGGATCAGTATTTTCCCAATCCCAGGCGTGGTGATTAGCAAGATTACTAGTCTGTGTCGAAATTTTCTATGGACTGGAGATGTGCTAAGAAGTAAATCTGCTCTTGTTGCTTGGAAGCAGGTGTGTTTACCAAAAAACAAAGGGGGTCTAACAGTCCTTGACATCAAAGCCAG
>Ga0307517_10001504_pt1 | contig 38923 bp, 50 predicted proteins | sample 23_EM_MG_FD_194515 | JGI IMG/M metagenome (GOLD analysis project Ga0307517, IMG submission 194515) | Populus trichocarpa ectomycorrhiza microbial communities from riparian zone in the Pacific Northwest, United States - 23_EM | ecosystem: Host-associated > Plants > Roots > Unclassified | place...
TTAAGCATCGGTGTTCTGAAAGATCAGTGGATGTGTAACGTACCCCCAAAAACGCCACTAGCGGTCAAACCGAAGAGAGAGAAAAAAAGAACTTGTGAAATTTCTAGTCAAGCACACTGGGCCTGTTTTGAGGAAAAACCTCGGGCGCCGGTCTCACGAACGACATCGAGATGTCGTTCCGTGTGAACAGCCGGTGGGAAGATTTCCTTACGAACGAGATGGAATTTGGGGACGGTCGAGACGAGAAGGGGGAAATTGACAAGTCTCTCTATAAGTACATTGGGTCATCAGGGAAAGAAGCGTCGAGGGTGAACCCACCAGAGGGGGAAATGAAAAGAAAAAAAACCACAGCACCCAGGATTCCCGCGTGGTCCCCCACCGTGGTACTAACTGGGCGGCACCCTGGTTAACTTCGCAGATCGGACGGGATGCGGTGCTTTCAAGGTCCTATGGCCGTGGATAACGCTTCACACTTTCTGCTGTTTATGAACCGTGTCGCTCTTCCTCACCCAAACCCACTTTAGGTGCATCTCTCATTCATCGGTTTAGCTAAAGGTAGACTCGGACGACGTGGACATGGGATTTTCTCATGGGATTGCTACAAGAATGAGATAATCTGACGTGATCCATAGTCAAAGGTTTCGCAAATTCCGGGTTCTCCCTGCGCCAGTTCTCGAAGATGTCATAATAATTAAGACACACCGCGTCGCGCCCCCTCCCCCCCTTGTGTTTTTTTTTTTCGCAATTAACATCGCCTTACCTAATCACATATGGTCACGCTGGTGGGGGCGGAGGTGGGTTAACATCTGAAGGTGGAGGCGGGGGTGCACTCGTCGGTGGCTGTGGTGGGCCGGACGATTGACCAGGTTGTTGATCGCCTTGTTGGTAATACTGAGCGTACGCTTGTTCTTGCCACTTCTTGAACTCGGGCGAGTTCACGTCGTAGCCATATTGAGCCCTGGATAATAGATGTCGTCAAAAAAATCGCGGCAGTAAGATGAATACAGGCATACCAGTATTGCGCATAAGCGGCTGGGTCCGTGGACTGTTGTTGCTGTGGTGGGGCACCAGGCTGGGGCGGTGCCTCCCCTGGAGGAGGCGGAGGCGCATCGCCAGGAGGAGGTGGGGCCGTACCACCGTACGCATTCTGCCAGCAATCCCGGTCAGTTAGCAAAAAGAGGGATCATACGAACCAAAAATGGATGAGAAAAATAACTCCGTCTAGAAGTTAGGCGGATGGGAGAGAGTGAGGGTTGTATGAGTAAAGTTATACATACGTAGGCACTGTAGGCGGCGTACTGAAGTTGTGCCTGATGAAGTTCCATTTGCTGCTGCTGGACGACTGTCTTGACCTTCGCATGCTCGTCATGGACGACCTCCAGCAGATCTTCAGTGAGAGCCTTCGCGCGCGCGACCTGTTGTTCGTCTGGGCCACTAATGTGTCATCGTTAGTTCAGGCGAGACGATGCATAAAACAGGGACACGAACGTGACGTGAATGTACATCGGCTCGTCGGCTTCTCTACCTGTCTCCTGGTCCACAAATCCAGAACCTATACCCTTGATCTGTACCCTCGTCTGCGTCTCCTGCTGAATGTACTTGACGAATGCACCCTGTGACTCATACGTTAGCAACACGCAACGTGCACCAGCGATCTCGGTCGCTTACTGATGGCCCAACAACCTTCGCCCTGACATTGAAGTTTCTTATCGACTCGAGACCAACGGGGAGCTTTTCCTCTGGCCATTTGCGCTGTGATGATGTGCATGGGCTTCTCGGCACCAGGGATATAGAACACGGGCACGTACCCTTTCCCTCTGTCGATCCTTTTTGTCCTCTACCAGGGACCCCAAATCCGTGTCAATAAGGTCCTTGACCTTGACAATCGCACTCTGCAAGATCTCCTGCGTGTTCGCAGCAATGTGGAGGTACAATGGCGGGTCCCTGTCCGTGGCTTTCGAGCGATCAGGATACCACGTTCCTTTCGTGCTCACGGACGCTCCAGTCTCTTCGTGGATCTTTGAAACAAAAGGAAAAAAAAAAAATACGCGTGAAGAAAACCGATGAGCCTTCAAAAACAAACGGATAGGAACGCAATTTGCGCGTACCTGTTGCTGAGTGGACCCCCTCGTCAGTAGGTATCGGTTCCTCAAGTCGTTAATATCGATGTCGTGCGTGAACTCTCCGTCGTAAGGGTCCTTCCCTCCGCCGCCGGTACCGCCGTTGGCAAACTGCGCGGCGATTTTTGCGGCAATGGCAGCCGCGGTAGCTGCCGCCTCCGAGGCAGTCTTTGCATCCTCTGTTTTTGTCGCTTTTGAAGGCACCTCGGAGTCGACCTCCGGCGCGGCTTGGTCCCACTTTCGTTTAGAAGACATGTTGCGCGAGATGTGAGGGTTGTGAAATGGGAGGGGTGGGGAAGAAGCAAGGATGGGCTCAACCGTCAACAGGGTGTCGGGACAAGCCAAGTCGCCACGTGGGGTGGAAAAACCTCCGAAGGTGGCGGCTCCGACTGGCTCTGATTCAATTCGCCTTGGTTTGGTGGAATCGTACAGGTTCGTATATGGGACAAGGCGATTGTGTATTTTTTTTACAGACGGACTAGTTCTAAGCAAACCACGAACAAAGCTATGACTACACGACAACAACTGAAGACGAGACATGGACAAAAAGCGGAGAACATATGACATACGAAAACATTCAATAAAAGGATTATGATCAGAGATGGAAGGAGATGTCGAGAAGCATCGGAAGCGACGTTTCGTGAGACACATGAGAATTGACAGTAGGGGATTAAGAGAAAGGGGGAAAAGAAAAAGAAAATGGGGGGAGTCTGTCACAAAACTACTCATCAAGCAGCGTCATCAAATCCTCCTCCGATTCTTGGTCCCATCGGACTTTGTGTGCAACCTTCCTGAACTGCAACCCGACGCTGCCGCCGACGTCAGAGCAAGAGTGGAAATTCAGGTTCCTAATACGCTGGTCCCCATCACTCCTCTCCTGCAAGCACCCCAAGAGAGCATCATGGAATCGAACCTGCTGGGATGTCTTTTGCGTAAAGGACACTCCAGAGAACGTCAACGATTTCAATTGCTTGGCCACGAACAATGGCGCATTTGCGGCGCGAGAGCCAAGAACATGCGAAAGGTTGACAGCGCCAGCGAAGTAGGCGTCAAGAACGCGGACCTCCGACATCCGATTAAGGACGTGAGTCCAAGCTTCTGGGCTGATGGAAAATTTGCTGCGGACGTCCAAGCGCTTGGTAGCTGCGGCGGGAATGGAGTCGAAGATGATTGGGATGACGGTGGAAGCGCGTCTCTCGAAGAACTCCACGATCCTAGGATACATCCCCAATGACACAACGCGCTTAGATTCCTTGTCGGAGATTAGGTCGACACTGACAGACAATTCCCCCCCTCCAGTATTCATGCGAACACTAAGCAGGGAAGCGTCATCAATGACTCTGCTTCGCGCAAAATTGCCCCTGACGAAATCCGCAAGGACTTGGACTTCGGAGACGCTTTCGACGTCGGTGCAGTGAATCTCGAGATCAACGGAAGACGAAAGGGTGATGTGAGAAACGATTGAGGTGCAGTCATAGGCTGTGCCGAAGAGCTGGAGTGCTGTGAGATGAGGGAGTGAAACAGATGGGAACTCTTCGACCGGAGCGTTTTTCAAAGGAAGGGGTTGTTCAAAGATGGTTTGGTCAACAAGGTGGAGGTACTCCAAAAGAGGCATGTTTTTGAGGGTGGTTAATACTTGGGAGACAGATGGTCTCGGAGAGTTTGTGTTTCCGCTATGACTAGAAACCGGTTTCAGTAAGTCATTTTTGCTTAAGCAGGGCTCAATGATCAACTCACTGGATGGATAAATGCGTCAGGGAAGGGAAAAGGGCGGTTGGCCACTCCATACGGACGTTCTGGAGTTGCAACCTAGTCAAAGCCGGCGCCTTATAATCGAACACCGCAGGGGGGAGGGTGTACTCGGGATAGTTGTCAGAAACCTCGAGCACGAGAGATTCCAATACGGGAGCATGGATAGGAGAGTTGAGGACTCGGAGAACATTGGGTCCCAATTGTCCCTCCTTTGCATGGAGATGGAGTTCTCGGTAACGGTATGAGGGATCCGCGAAGGCATCGGGAAGTTCTGCCAGAGAACCAATGAAGGATTGCCTGACGGCAAGAGGGGCTCCCTTTGAGCGATCAACGAACTCCCCGGTGCGGTCTGGCTTGGTCATGTCGATCTTGCCCCAGAGGCGGCCGTGCTGGAGAGCGATGTGGCGCCAGAGTCTGCAGACACGGGCGACCGAGATCCACTTGAAGTCGATCTTGAAACGGTCCTGAGCCTGGAGCTGCTCGGCCAACACAAGGAAGACCTCGGACAGGACCTCAGGGGGTATACGGGAGACAGGACAGAGCGAGTTCCTGCGCGACTTGAGAGAACAAATGCAATCGTTCAAACGCTGGATCTCGCTGTCGATATCATCCTGGGCAGCTTTTATTGCGTCAGGCTGGCTGAACGCGGTGACTGTATCATGGACACGGAGGCGTTGTTCCATTGGACTGTGGGGTAAGTCAGACGAGTGGACACGAGGGATCGACGAGGGGGAGGGGGGGGGACGCCACGACTCACGATGTTTGGGATAAACGGATGTGGAGGGGGGGGAGTTATTCGCCAACGGACGGGTTGAGGGGGGGTTTATAAACAAACCGGAGCATTTTACTCGACGGATAAAGTCACCGGATCTTTTTAGCTCATGGTTGGGCAGCCGAGAACTGGGATTGGTCGCATCAAACTTGACCTATCCGCCTCGCATCTCCTGGCGCTCATTCCATCTGCTACCTACTCTCTTCGCTAAGCAACCCTACAATTATGGACCAATCTACTGATCAATGGCACTCAATCCGTCCATGGATACATCGGTTCTCACTGTCCGTGAACCAGGTGTCTTCCGTCTCAGCCACCCTCACCCTCAAATCTGCCCTGACCACAAAACCGCTTGATCCGGCTCTCGAATCTCTTGTCGAGGATGAGCGGGACGACCCCACGGAGCATCCGGAACCTCGCACCCGCTCTCACGCCGTATCGGACGCCCTCACGCAAGGCTTGTCCGTAAAAGTAAATTCCTCGCCTTGGCAGCGAGTCCTGTTACGGGTCCACGAGGAATCCGACGAGGCTATTATCATCATCTTCGGTTTGATGCCGGGTAGACAATACGATATCGAACTGGGCATAACCCACCGCCAGGAGCTCCTTCGCAGCCAGGTCACAACAAGTAATGGCTGTGGGTATTTCTTTTCCACCATCAAGGGTGCTTCCCACAACATCACCTGCTAAACGTTATTCTATGCAGCGTCTGATCGGAGCGACCCCAATTCCGACTCGAATGCACACGACCATAATACCGCAAGCGGATCTACCGCCATGCCAATTGTCGTGTCTGAGGTTGACACGACAACCCCAAGCATCCCCAAGTCCCTCACTACGCCCCCAGGTTCCACCCCATCCCCGACGGCTTCTCCCACGCTGTCCGTGTCCACTTCTGGCGATGTCCCTGCCTCCGTGGCAGCCCCGTCAATGACGCTTGAGGACAAGATCCAACAGCTGAATCAGACCCTCTCCCTTCTTCAGTCCGAACGCGACTCGTTGGCCGTATCTCTCAAGACAACGCGACGGGATGCACAGAAAGCCGACGCCGCCATCCGAGCTGACATCGAGACTCTCAAACGCGCCTCGGATAAATTTGCGTCTGTCGAACACCGAGCCCGTCAGAAGGTGCTAGCCCTTCAGGAAGCCGTGAAACAAACCCTGGCGGCTGCGGCGGATATCGGTACAGCTGCCACGGATATTGAGGCTTCCCTGCCTTCATTACGTGAACAACGGGCCGAGGCCGAAAAGGAATCCGAGACCGCCACACAACAGGCGGCTCAGGCACGAGAGGAACGCGATGTCTTGGAACGGCAGGAGAAAAAGCGGATCGACAGCCTCCAAAGCGAGCTGGCGGGGCTTGGGAGCAAACTGGAGAAACTGAATGGCAAGCGAGAAAAACTGGAAAATAGTGTCATTCCGGATATCGAGGAGGAGCTAAGCAGGATTGAGGAGGAGATAGACAGAGCCCCTTTACCGTCCCCTCCCGCTCTGGACCGCTTGGATGATTCCTACTATTACGACCCGGCCTCATTTGGGGGGACCAACCAGTCCGGGGGCGCATCCGGTCACCCAGGCTTGGGTGGATTCCCTGAGGATCTGCACTCGACGGGTCAGGATGGTCTCCCCGGCCCGATCGAGAGTTTGAGGAGGAGGAAGCCCCCATCGCACCCACCGCTGATCACGAAACACCAGCAACCCCAGACACAAAAGCCGGTACAAATCTTGCGACCGCCACGCCAGCAGCACCAGGTTCGGCCCCCCCTCATTGGCCACAAGCCCACCGCATCCAGCAGCACGACTACCTCCACGTTGTCAAGCCTCGCGGCACCCTTCGAGCCATCGCCTAAGCGACAAGCTCAACTCCAGAGCACGCTCGGTGCATCGCTCAATTCGAGTAGTATTACCTCCGCACTGAAGGCAGAGCTCAATACTGGAACTAACGTTTTCGCTCCCGGGATGGGGTTCACGACCTCTTCCACGTCCGTCATCTCGGTTTCGACGTCCGGGTCGCACAAATCTACCGATGCGAGTTCGAATAGTTCAAATCCAGGCAATTCGGCGTGGTTAAGAGGGAATCAGAAGCCTCGGAGGTCAGACGCGGAATAGACGACCCGCATGTTTTCATTTCTCTGGTCACCTCGTTGTATCCATTAGTTAACCCTGTCACATATTTGCTGCGCGGTGAGGCCATTCACCATTGAAATCGATAGCAGCTTCTGGTCCCAAAAAACTCAAATGCTTCCGAATATGGCCGGCTGGTTCCGACACAAATCCAAGAGCAGATGTCATCAGAAATCATCTCCAGATTGGCCAAGACGGAGGCAGCCGCAGACCCATAGTGTATCCGTTGATAAGTCCGGGCGAAGGATGTCCCAGCTAGGGTGATCCGGGTTCGCGATTCCCTTCCTATCACGGACATCATTCATGCCACAGATGGTGCCAGTTGGCCAATATGACCTGGAAGGGGTGGGTTGGCTGAAGACCTGCGCAGCCTCTCACAGTAACTGCTTTCTTCTCTCGCACGGCACGCAGGTTCTGGTCAGTTCAACGGTGTCCTCCAAATTACCCGTCGACGTTAGATCGACCCACCAACGTCGAGGTCCAAAATTTTCGTGGAGTATCAGCTGCGGTCGAGCAGATTTTGATACACAGGTGTGTTAGCCTTATCATAGCCAAGGACGAAGCTCAATACAAACAACTAGGGTGACATACATACATCTGGAAATCCCCGGCCATTCATTCCGGACTTCTCGAGTAAAATGAAAGGCGGGTGGGAGCGCTCGGTGGCGCTTAAAAATTGCGCATCGAAGGGTTCTGCACCGCTTGTTACTGTGCGCGCGCGAATCCATGTAACCATGACGTTGACGAACAAACCCAGTCAAAGATGAACGTCCCCCCGTTCCCGTATGGGTGCGTCGATCTCCCTCGGTTGATAATGCGGGGTAGAGACGTACGTGATCGGATGACTGCCAAAGCTATGGCCACACCACGTGCGGTCAGTATGAGGCGGGGATGAATTCATGAAATGTGTCGTATGATTGCTGCGGACGTCATTCGAAGAACTGCGGAGGACGTGATCGCAGCTTCTCAATTCAAGGTCAGCGGGGAACTTCAGAGTTGCCGAGTAGGGGGAGACATGATGGTCCGAGCTAGGTTATCGATACCTCGTGGCCACAACCATACAATAAAGTTTGGAAAACGCTGACGGAAACGAGGGTGTCACCTCCCCCGCAACTGAAAGTTGAACTCACTTCGTACGGCAAAAACCTCCGTCATGAGTTTTTTTTTTTCACCAGTCAACCCCTTCGGGAAACACCATCGGGCCACTTACAGCCTTGCGCTTCTCAGAGCCGCACAGGAGTTCGACGAGCGTGAGTGCGAACGGGAAAGCAGTTCCAGGACCACGACTAAATCCATACGTGGTTAACACATAACACTGTGTGCCGCAGCATGAAACGCAGACCTGGTGACCAAGTGGCCTGAAACCACAACACCGCTTTCCTTGTATTCGAAGTCTAGACTCCCTCCAGTGAGTGGTCATTCACCCGAGAAGCAACAGACAGGAGTGCACCTTTCTCCAACCGGCTCTTGATGCTGGGGTGGGAAGTGATTGGTTGCTTCGGCAGGGCGGAAGTGAGCGCAGCAAGGGAACCTGATGGTCCAGATTTTCAGATGTATATCGATGACGTCGTTGCGAAGGCTAACCAGCGCAGATCATTCCAACATATTTGTCCGACTTGAGATACTCTCGAATCAGGTGCTGCACACGAGAGTCCTTCGAGAGCGTCTCGGCTCCCTTTGCACCACCGGGGATAATCAAGAGATCGAAATTATCCTGAGTGGAGATCTCCTCAGTGGGACACCAGGCGGAAGTGTGGAGCACCAACTGGTCCGTGAGGGGTTGGGTCAAACGCGACATCGGCGACGAATTTGATCCCGCGCGAGCCAGTAGCAACAAGTGAGGTAGGGACTTCACCGGTAGGGGTGACGAAAGCAGATTTACACTTCACCCCCGCCCTGACGAGGGTTTCAAAGGCGATTGTGCTGAAAGGGTTCGATCAGGAGGTCTGCGGTGAGAGTCGTTTCGCATCCAGATGCGTACAACTCCATTTCTTCAGTACCATCAGCAATCAAAACCAGAGCCGCGACCATGACTGCTTGTTGCTGTGAGTGTTAGTGATAGAAATTGTCGGTGTGGGTGGAGATGAGAGGCTCGGTTGTGGTTTTGGGCCCGCCGATACGCTTTCGTCATGGTCACGTGTATCCCAGCCCTTTGATAATTTTCCCCTCCGATCAGTTTCTCGTTCCGTCCCTTGGGTTTTCAGACGGAAAATGGTTGCTGACCCCAGCTCCGTCAGGGTATACACTATTAACGGCCCAGCTGCTGGAGCTTCATCCTCTCTTCCCGACTGGTTAATTCGGAAACGCGCATCGAAGAAGGGGAAACGGGAACAGCGGGAACATGTCGAAGGGACCCTCGAACTCATACAACACTTCGAATTTCCCGAAGCTAGCAACAAAATCAAAACGACTAGGGACGGACACCATGTCATTGCTACTGGGACGTATAAACCCCAGATGCGGGTTTGGGATCTGGACCAGTTGAGTCTCAAGTTCGAGAGACACTCTGACGCTGAAAACGTCGACTTCCTTGTGAGTGAGTTGTTTTCGCATCCACTCTTTCATGGACTCCTGACGCTAAGCGCCTTGCATGACTTCAGATTCTTTCCGATGACTGGACCAAAACGCTGCACCTTCAGAACGACCGTTCCGTTGCTCTGCATAACCAAGGCGGCTTCTACCACAGCACGCGAATACCCAAAGCCGGTCGAGCGATTGCCTACCACTACCCCTCATGTGACGCTATCGTCGCCGCTTCCGGTCACGAGGTTTATCGACTGAACCTCAGCCAAGGTCGTTTCCTCAATCCCCTCGACCTCCAAGACAACTCTCCCGACGAAGTTACCGGCGTCAACTGCATCGATATCAACCCTGCCCACCAGCTACTGGCCTTTGGTTGCGAAAACACTGGGACAGTTCAACTATGGGACCCACGCTCGCGTTCGAGAGTCGGTCTTTTGAGGCTTCCCGCCACGAGCCTACTGCCTATGGGTGTATCTCTTCTTCCTGGGGTCGATGAGATGTCAACAATTTCCGTCACGGCGATTTCCTCGCGCTTGGACGGGTTATCATACGCAGTCGGGACGTCAACAGGGCACACTCTTCTTTATGACATCCGGTCTGCTCGACCCTTTGCCACGAAAGATCAGGGTTATGGACTACCGGTGAAGAAGGTCGCGTGGATCGACGGCGGGCATAACGTGGATGACGGGCTTGTTCTCAGTGCGGACAAGAAGGTCATCAAATTATGGGACCGCGAAAAGGTACGCATCATGTCACTCCCCTCGGAACACGCACTGAGATGGCCGCTTATAGCCTGCGGAGAACTTTGCCTCAATTACTCCTGCCAACGACTTGAATGACGTTCATCATATCCCTGGTAGCGGTCTCATCATGCTCGCCAACGAAGGCATCCAGATGAACGCCTATTACATCCCCCAGCTCGGCCCCGCCCCCCGGTGGTGCAGCTTCTTGGAGAACCTCACTGAAGAACTGGAAGATCAAACTGCAAGAACAGCTTACGAGGACTACAAGTTCGTCGACAGGAACGAACTCGCAACTCTCGGCTTGGACCATCTTGTCGGCACACCAGCCCTCAAACCCTACATGCACGGGTACTTCCTCTCCCTCAAACTCTACGACACCGCACGGGCTATTGCGAATCCCTTCGCGTATGCCGAGCACAGGGAGAAAACGTTACGCGATAAGATGGACAAGCTCGCAGAGAGCAGGATCCGGGCACCGAAGAACGCGGCGCTAAATGTGAAGGTGAACAAGGGTCTGGCGGAGAGGATTTCCAGGGAGGAGGCGAGGGAGAAGGCAAGGGCGGAGAAAAAGAAAGTCAAGAAGAGAGCCGCTGCCGCTGAGGAAGAAGAAGAAGCAGGGCGGATGGATATCGATGGGGATGTTGCTGAGAAGCCTGGGTTGATTAATGATCCACGTTTCAAGGCGCTGTTCGAGGACCCTGACTTCGAGGTTAACGAAGCTAGCCGGGAGTTCGCTCTCGTAAACCCTTCGTTGGCAGCGAAGAAGCGAGAAGCATTGGAGAGGTCAGAGAAAGGAGAGAAGCAGCGGAAGATGAGGACCGCCGTCGAGGAAGAGGAAGAGGAGATGGAGGAGATGGGCGGCTTCTCTTCCGACCAAGACGAGCAGTCTGATGAACGCTCTGAAGCAGATAGCGACGATAGCAGTGAGGGTGATGGTGGGTGGTCAAGGAGACAAACGCGAGTTCAATGGCTGACCTAATGTGCAGATCTACTGCGCGACCGGGAATATACCAAGGCCAGACGGCAACAGAAAGCCGCCAATCCATTCGCCTCCGTTCGCATGGCCCCTCTCAAAGCCAACCACGGTGGTTCGCGTGACTCAAGAGGAGCGACCTACGGCGCCAGGAGAAATGAGGCGTCGAAATTAAGGCAACCCCCGGATCACGTCAAACGGTCGATGGACGGTGGCACGGAGCTCACCTGGGTCCCATCCTCCAAAAAAGACAGATCCCGGACGTCTTCCGAGAGAACGAAACGGGAGAAGCAGCCAGGCGTTGAGATGTTTGGTGCGGGTATGGAAAAGGGAGGTCGGTCACAGAACGCTGTGGGGCTGAACGAAGCACAACGACACGGAAGGACAAAACGGCGACAGAATATCCGGAGTGGGAGCAAAAATGTTTTCCGGAGACTGTAGTCCCGACGTCATTTCCATATGGTCGTGCATTATCGTACATCCTTTGTTTCCTGAGCATTATCTGACCCGCGCCCCTTTGTGGCACCTGCATCTTCAGCACCTTCCGAACTTCCACCTCTCATCCTAATTTTATCCCGCGCTTTTTGCTCTTGCACCAACTGACCCTCTCTCCTCCATTGCGCGCTTTCCCAGGCATCGTATTCCTCTCTCGCATCTATCCACCTCTCTTGTACCTCTCGTACGTCACTCCTAGGACCATGCATTGGCCCTGCTGCTGTTGAGAGTAGCGATGATGCGTTCGGTCGTGCTGACGCGGCCCCGTCAGAGGCCTCAACCGTCCCCGGAGGGACTGGAGCGTTCGAGGGAGGGACAAAGACGTATCCTGTCGCCTTGTCGATGGCTCGCGTTAGATGGAGCATCGATTCTTTGTCCTTTATACAGTATTCGTATATTCGGGTGAGGGGAGGGGGCCGGAATCAAACGCTCACTCACCTCCACAGCAAGAGTCTCGAATCCCACGAGACCAAAGTCCTCGATAAGCGAGCATATAGCCATGTTCAGAGCCTTATACCGGGGTGAACTCTGGGAGAGTGCGTTTTCGAGATAGGAAAGGTCTTGGACTTCGGTATAAAAGTCCAGACTAAAGTCTGAGTGGGCGGGTCGCCAGTTAGTCAACAGAGGAATCGCTTCGAGGATAATGTACATGCTAGTTACCGAGATCACCATACTGCGTGATCAGGTCCATCTTCGACAGCACGTTGATGTGTGGGAGTTCAAGGTGCAGCATTACCCGGAGCGAAGCCATGAGCACTGCGATGTACTTCGAAGCATCCGTAATGTAGTGCGCGTCGCAAAGGTTCACGGCGGCCAGCTGGGTGAAACGCGCGTGAGCAACTGAGAGTGTAGAAAACACGACGCATACCCTAAAGCCGTTTTTTGAGAGTTTTCTGATGATCCTTTTCAAGCTCTCATGGTTCGTGCTGAGCTCGACCTGACCAGGGAGATCAAAAACAACATAGGCATCCTTTCCTAACGCTTTGAGCTTCTCATCCAGCCAGTCAAAGTTCTCGTCAAGATACTCCATGCAGTACAGCATCCCCCCGTTAGGACCGAGACTGTACGTGTCCATGACATCTTTGAGGGTGATCAGGGACGCGATGTCGATCGCGCAAGGGTATGGGATGTTGTCGTTCGCTGGGTCAAGGTTTACAATGGATATCGGTCGGTTAAGCGCAGTGAGGAGTTGGTGTTTGCCGTAGCAGTAGGTCGATTTTCCACTGCCTGGAGAACCGACGACGATTTCGCCGAAAGGCATTTCGAGAGGACGGAAAGTGGCTAGGGAGACTTCGAGACGTTTCCCACGATTCATCTGCACAAACGTCTTGCTTCCTTAGCAAGACCAACACCTCGCCGAGAATGATATGGGTTTCGGACGGTATCTCACAAGTCGGGCATGGCCAAGAGGAAATGCTGATGTTATTTTTTACACGATTACTAGTGATACAGCTGTTTGTTTGGTCCAAGTTTGATCACAGCCTCAACAACCACCGCTCATGCAAAGCGTGCGGCAGTTGACTTGATGAGGTAGGCCTAACGAAAGAAGATAACTTAAGGAATGGGTAAAATTCGTGTGGGCGCTCCTACGAACCTCGTCAAAGGTAGATTGCCAGCTCGGCCTTGCAACAATATCATCGATATACTGACGAATCCTCTCGTATTTGGGTCCTTGGAAGAGTTCCCAACCACGTTTGGCTTCCTCCTTATCAAACTTTCCGATACCATTCTTGAGCTGGATAAGTAGCGAACGTCCGAGGAACGGAGCGACAGCGATATCCGCCAGAGTGAACTTGTCACCGAAGATGTACTTTCCTTCCTCGACTGGAGGGAGCTGGTCCTGGATCGCATCGAGAGCCTCGAAGAAAGCCTCGTACGAGCCAGATCCGATGGCCCACCTGGTGACGCTGGGTTGGATCTTGTTGCTGACCGTGTCCAAGAAGAATCGGACTCTGGCTTTGCCCAGGGGAGCTTGGGGAAGGAGGTCCGACTCCGGAGCGAGGTCGGCAAAGAACTGAATCAAAACGAGAGATTCTGTTATCTTCGCTGATTCAGGAGAGGGCTGGTCAGGGGGGATATCTGGTCCTCCATAGGCAACAGCCGGCACCTAGCACACGTAGATCTCCATGAACTCACGCAACTCACGCAACCGGAGTTGCAGGCAACGAACCTTCGATGCCGGATTGATCTTGGGAGCGTACCATTCCGGTTTATTCTTCAAATCGATGAAGAACTTCTTGTGAGGGATTTTGGCCTCCTCCAAAGTCAGCTCTGCCTAACAGCCGCGCAGGTATCGGAAGGCACGATCAGCGTTGATGTATGGTACGTCAAACGGTTCACGGATCGACACTCACCCTGTGGGAGAATGGGCAGACCTTCGCAGAGTACAATGTGAGCTGTTCGACCATGGTTGAAGCGTTCACAATGACACAGGTGAGAAGGGGAAAACGGAGAGCCACTGAGCTTTCTATACGGACCCCTTGAGAATTTAACAATCGGTGGTTTGTAAGCAAATGTACTTGCGAACTGAGCTGACAAACAGTGGAAATGGAATCTGAATGGAGCGGTTGCGACGGTCACCAGGACGCGGCGTCGCACGAGTCCTTGAATGGTATCTGTGATCGACGATTTCAAGACGGTGGCAGAAAGATTCATCAGTGTGTTCGCACAAGTCGGGGTGAGGCTACTGGACAACCACTCCATGGACCAGAAACCAATGGCTATAGTTGGGTACGAAGAGCTCGCGTATATTTAGGTTCTTATCAGACGCCTATCGAAAAATCCCGATAAATCCCCAAGCGCAAATCCCCCAAAACGTCTGCACCGTCCCCTCATTTACCACCGTCATGTCCTCCACAGAGTCACAAGAGATCTGGACAAAGTCCGATGTTTATCACAACTCGTTCTTAATTCCCAAGGACGAGGTGCTCGACAAAATCGTGGAAAACAACAAGGCGAATGGTCTGCGAGACATCGCGGTTACAGCTGCCCAAGGGAAATTTTTGCACCTCCTTGCTCGTTCTATTGGTGCGAAGAAGATCTTGGAGGTCGGTACTCTTGGAGGGTAAGTTTCTCTCCCCTCCCCCCCGACCCCTCGTTACAGGGTTTTTCCCGCGATCGACTAGCTGACCCTCGTGGATAGGTATTCAACCACTTGGCTTGCCCGCGCCCTTCCGGAGGACGGTACGGTCATCACTCTAGAAGTAGACCCCGAATGCGCCAGAGTAGCAACTGAGAATATCACCACCGCGGGTCTCATCCACAAGGTCGACATAATTCTCGGTCCAGCTGCAGAAACCCTCGAAACCCTCTCCCCTACCCCCACTTCGTTCGACCTAGTATTTATCGACGCGGACAAGCAGGGAAACGTAACTTACTTCAAGCATGCCAAACGCCTTGTGCGTAAGGGTGGTGTGATCGTATGTATTTTATCAACGCACTGATGTCCGTGTATGGGGGGTCGCTAACCGTTCGTACGTCCAGATCGTCGACAACATTGTCCAGGGTGGCAAAGTAGCGGACCCAGAGAACACGGGAAGTAGGGTCGAAGGTGCACGGAGGCTTCTGGAGGTGATCAAGTCAGATCCAGAGGTCAGCGCTACCACCATCTCGACTGTGGGCGAGAAGGGTTATGACGGTTTTACCTTCGCACTCAAACTCTGAGTATGCATGATAAAACGGACCAGATGTAAAGGTAATTCAACTGTATTGGGGCACGATGTATGTAGGCGACATTCGCGTAACGTGTGGACGGAAGAAAGAAGTATCGTGGTCATCATCTGAAGTAACGGAAAGAAAAGAGAATAGACGAGGCCATAGGTGAAACAAGGATAAAAACTGGACATGAAGGGAGAAAGGTAAAGACGGAAAAGACATTCTGGGCGTAAAAATAGAGGAATATGGACGGAGAAAACGTAGTGTGATGGATTACTTGATCTATAGCACAAGCCAATGGTGTGGAGTAGAAGGAAAGTGGAGAGGGGGTAGGCTGACATGAAAGAAATATAGCCACAGTGGCGTAAATGAGTGGAAGGTATGGCGCGTGGGGCAAGTCGAAAACGAGGGTGAGGTAGGGGAAGCGGGATGGGTTGGAACTCGAGCCCGCTCGTGATGACTTGACGGTCAGTCCATCGTCTCTGGGACGACGAACGTAAAGTGATGGGAACCTAAAGGATGGCAGAGCGACCGTCAAAGCAGGAGGGTATGGGTGCGATAGGTGCGACAAAACAAAGATCTAAGGAGATCGATCAGAGTCGGCGGTTGTGAGAACGAACGAGATCACTTACAACAAAACCAGCAACGTACACCAGACAAATAAAAAAAGTCCAGGGTCACGACAAACAAAACCAAATAAAAATTCCCGCGAGGGGAGAGACGAGACCTTTTGACGTGCAATGGTGTCCGTATGCATGCGTGCAGAGGGAACCCGAAAACAGCCAAAAAGCACCAATAATACTACAAGAAGACCGAGGAAAGAAGATGCAAGAAGTGACGATGGCTAATGAAAATACTTGATACAGGGAGGTGCTGGGAGCTTGGAGAGCAGCGGGGAAGGAGGGAAAATACCCCATCGTCGCGGGGGGAGGGGAGGGCGGGAAGAAGTAAGGTGGCGACGAGGGAGAAGTGTTTATAGTAATGTTTGCGTCGATTATTCCAGGCCCAGGGAGTCACGGAGGATATGGATCCCGCCAAGAATGTGGTGTGGTCCAGCGCAACTGAGATCGCAACGGTCGCTCACAAACAGCGGTATAAATAAGCAATCCGCAACCTGGTGGACGATGATTGGTGGCCAGACGACAGGGAGGGGAATAGGCGGGTGTTGGTGGAGTGGAGTGGGGATGGAGGTGGGAGTGGTGAGGATGCAAGATATTAGTGCGAATATATCTTCTTCGACTGTTGCCCTCAACGCCTTTTGGTACACATGTCCGTGACCCCCACGTGGGAGATAACCAGGCAAACGAGAAGACGAGACACGAAAGCAATGTAGCGCAATAAAGAAACATTCAGAGCGGTGCGAGAAAGAGATTGCAAACTGACGACGGAGAGTAGTATCCTGACAAGCAGGACACCACAAAGAAGCCGAGTTGGAGGTACGCGCATCGAGAGGATGAGCGTGAAGAGAGAGGATGTCCTGTGCGAGGGAACCGTGACCGGGGGTGACCGATGAAAACTGCGAAAACAACGGAAAGCAAAGAGTAGCAATCTAAAACGACGACCAACAACCATTAAACCGGAACACATGAGGAGAGGCGTAACGTCGGTGAGGAGGAGGGGAGGGAAGGGACCGGCATCTGGGGGTGATGTTGTCGGGGGAGAGGTGGAAGTACATTTGAGGGCCGACGCTGGCCATGAGTTGACCGAGAGGGAGAAAAGGAACAGTAGGTGCTGGACAGTCAGAATGTCTACTGCAAATCAGGCAGTGAGCGGGTAGAAGAATTCGCGAGACAGAAAGATGGGTACCTCTACAACTTGCGAGGTTTCTAACTTGAACAATAGCAAATCAATGAATAAAATCGGGAGCGGGAAGGTCCTCTGGGCTGGGCGAGTTTTGGAACTGTGAACTCGCAAAGTATCCCGCCTTGTGGCCATCGGCCCGGCGCTTATGAGCCAACAAGTCGCCAAACAGGTTACGGAGTCCTTCAGAAGCATCGGAAGAGGAGTCCTCATCTAGTGACATGTTGAACACACCGTCGGAAGGGGCACGATGATGTTTGCGAGTGGCTGGGGAGGGAGTACTCAAAGCGAAAGGGAAATTATGTGTCGTGGCAGAAAATGGAGCGGTCCGTGGACCACCATCGAAGAAGATAGACTGTTGCTGCCGGGTGGGACCCTTCTGGACAGGTGTACTTGGGCGGCTGCCCTCGCCATCAATATCCGTCATGTCGTCGCAGATCGGGAAGGCATCTCCGGCATGAGCCCGGAGGACAGTGGATTTGGCCTTGTTGCTGACGTTATTGACGGGAGCGGAACGGGAGACGTTTACCACACCGGGAGTGCGCCCCTTGTTAGACCGAGGGACTGGAATGGCTTTGGTGGGGGTCTGTGTAGCATCAACTGATTGTTGGCGACGTTTGGCAAGTTTTCCCGAGGGCCGTCCAAGCTTTGGAGGAGGCAACGACTTGAAAGTTGACTTCGATTTCGTGTCTGAGAGGTCCGAGTCGGATGAGTTGGTGAGGAAAGGGTCAAAAAAATTCGACGATGGATTCTTCGAAGGTTCGGAAACGGTATGTGATGTAGCTTCAACTTGGGCGGGAATTGCTGGAGGAGACGGCTGGCGGGCTGGTCGACGTGGTTGCTTGGTGGGTGTCAAGGAAGAGCTCCTAGGTTCCCTCGGATGAATACCAAAAACAAAGAGATGGTATCTGGGGGATGCAGTACCTTTCGGCGGTAGCCTTGTCCTTGGGGGAGCGCTTCTGATTAGCCCGGCCCGGGGAACTCTTGTCTGATGCGGGTGAAGGATTCTTGGATTGGACCTTGACTGACTTGGGCTTGTCGGACTCGACAACGGGGCGCTTGGTAACTTCCTTAAAATCGACTGGCTGAGCCTTGGCATTAACAGGTTTCGGTGAACGGTTCTGTCTCTGGTTCTCCTTGAGGGGTGTCGTCCTTTGTTGAGACCTCTGCGGTTGTGAGGACCGCTGGGGTTGCTGCTTCGGGATGATGGAGAGGAGGCCGGGCGTCCGTGTTGGCTGGACGGAGACATGGTGAGCCGATGGCAGTCGCCTGTGGTAGTGAGCAGGAGTGGGGGATGATATGGGGAAGGGCTTGTGGATGAGGAGCATTGTGTTCGAGGGCTGAGTGTGAGGGGGAGGGAGTGGGAAAAAAAAACGAGGCAGTGGTTGGATGACCCTCTTCTTTTTTGTCGCTTGCTGTGGGTGCAATTTCATGCTCCGACGGAAAGATCCGATCAATCAATTCTTCCCTTAATTGTCCAGCTGTCGCACCACTTTGTTTCCTTTTCCGGACGTGGCAGGGTTTTGTGGCCGGTCCACGCCCCGAACTCTGTCACAAACGTCACATTTTCACGCGCGGGCAACGCCATTGGCCAGATCTTGTGGCCACGGGCCCACGTTGGCGTCCTCGGATGATTTCGCGATGTCTCCTGTCCGAGCCTCGGTTTGGGCCGCCCCCACATGACCGCCCTCCGTGTCGCTGGTGGGGCTTCCCTTTGGCCCCTCACGTCCGGCGTCAGGGTACGGGTCCATTACTGGCGGACCGAGCGTCGACAAGGTTCAGCAAGGACATGAAACAAGGGCCCTGAGTCTCGAACAAAACGAGGCCCTGACGACATCGTCCACTCTTCACTCTCAGCATCGTCCGGTCACCCGGGCAAATGCCGTGAATAGACCATCTTTTGCAGTAAATCAATAGAAAACGATATCGATAGAGAACGAGACCTGCTCCCGCTCAAAGTAGTAACATTTTTTGCGGGTCCTCCAAGTACTCCTTCACCCGCACTGTTCAATGGCATCAGATCAAACCACCCGCATTCTTCACCAAGTGTGCTCACCGAGGAAAGTAACCGCTTCCCGGCCGTCCAGCATCCTGTGGTCGTACGTAAGGGCGACGACCATAATTGGCCGAATCACAATCTGTCCATCGACCACAACCGGTTTCTCCTTGATCGCATGCATTCCTGCATTGATATCAATGGTTAATACCCAGATTCGCTCATCACTCCGAGCCCCGGGCAACGAGGAGTAATGACTATCAATGGAAACGAGACTTGCCTAGCACCGCCGACTGAGGAAGATTGATGATTGGAGTACCAAATAACGATCCAAATACTCCTCCATTGGAACTAGTGCGGTGCCGCCACCGGTAAATAACAAAACGACCACAGCAAACGCGGAATTCGTAACTCACATAGTAAACGTGCCGCCGGACATGTCTTCCAATGCCAGTTTGCCATCCCGGGCCTGAGACACGTCCTGTCAACGTGCCACATATAAATTGTTTCACGGTACACCGTACCTTCTTTCCGAGGCTCCCAATTTCCTTCTCGATATCGACAAAGCCCATACCTTCTGCATTCCGTACCACCGGAGTCACCAAGCCTTTAGGGGTCGCAACTGCCACGCTGAGATCGACGTAGTCGTGGTAGACAAACTCGTCGCCCTATCGGATGTTTCACGGTTACACGGGACCGAGATAAGAACTCCAGACAAGAGGACGTACCTCGATGTAGGCATTCGCGGCAGGGATCTCCTTAAGGGCAAGACAGGAAGCCTTGGCAAATGCACTCATGAAGCCGAGTTTCACGTCATGAGACTTCAGGACCTCGTCCTTGTACTTCTTCCTGAACGCCATAAGTGCAGACATGTCGATTTCATTGAAAGTTGTCAATGAAGCGGCGGCATTCTGACTTTCCTTCAGTCTCTTCGCGATCGTCTGCCTCATCCTGTTCATCTTCACTCGCGTCTCACCCCGATTGCCAGCAGCAGTGGCCTGTTTTGGGACAGGCTTCTCCTTCGCAGGCTCTGGTTGTCTGGGTTTCTCAGTAGCCTTGACTTGGGAAGCGGGCTCTGGCTGCTTGGGAGCTTGAGGTTTGGGAGCCTCCTTGGCGGGTTTCGGCTCCTCCTTAGGTTTCGGCTCTTCCTTCGTCGGAGGAGGAGCAGCCCCCTTCTCACCAGGTTCCACCCTAAACAGATCCTGGCCAACGGTCACCGTGGATTCCTCGCCGACGAGGATCTCGGTAATAACACCTTCGTAGGGTGAGTTTACGGAGACATCAATCTATTTGGACGAGCGGTGAGCGGAAACGACCTTCGGAACATAAAACTATGTCACACCTTGTCGGTCTCAATGGTTGCGACCTCTTCGTCTGCGGCAACAGAATCGCCAACCTTCTTGTTCCAAGTCTTCAGAGTACCCTCTGTAATAGACTCGGCCATAGTAGGGACCTGTACGGTCTCGGCTGCGCAAAAGATCCGGTAAGCCAACGGACATCATGGGATTTGTGGGGCGAGGTTGCCGGGTGACGCACCGGCGACGAGACGTGTCGAATGGAACTTGGACTTTCTGGTGTACGCATCAACAGAGACCCTGAGATAACGAAAGCGAGAAACACGAGCAACCATGAGCAAGCCGGACATCTCGAGAAAGCAGACCGCGCCGCGAGTGCGTGTCCACGGAGATCTGTTTTGGTGCGGAAACAGGGCGACTTACAGTCCCTTGGAAAAGGCCCGGGGAGTGAGAATGGTACGCCCCCTGGCAATAGAAACGACGCGTTTCGACAGCATTTGGGATGTATGCAGGTGGCAGTGGGAGGAGGGATGTCTGGATCGGAACAATGTGGGATTTCGCATGTTTCCGTTGCGGTGTTTCCGCGTCCCGGCTTCCCGTGACGGTCCTCTAGATATCAATTTGTCCGCCCGCTTGATTCGCGGACACCACACAGCCAGCCATCGCCTCCTCATTGCTGCCTCATCCATCTCCTCCCATTCTCCTCGTGCAGACCGATGAAGATGGGTGGGCAGTTCGCGCTGCTGGATTTTCCAGTAGAAATTATTTGTCACATCCTCTCCTTCGTGTCTCACAGAGATCTCATTCGCTCAACCTCGGTATGCCACTCTGAATCATAACAGGTCTACAACCCAACTAACACGCCCGTGGGCACAGACGTGCAAGTTCATAAAAAATACAGTGCAGAAATCGGCTTTCCTGTCCCATTCTATCGACCTCGCCTACCACCAGCTCCAGGCCACCGAGTCATCCACCGTCCCCTATGCCGCCCGTAAGCAATGTCTCCTCAAGTCACAAAACAGGTGGAATAAACTCGAGTGGATCGCAAAACACAAGGTCGAGTGTCCACACACCGCATACATGTACGACTTTGTGAATGGGATCTATGCCATTGGCCAGAACGCCGCCAACGACAGGAGATTTTCCGAGAACGTCACCTTCTATTGCCTTCCACCCTACCCTTCTCTGCCCGCTTCTAAAGAGGACGGTGCAGGCTCGACTGAGGCCAGTTCCGCGAACGGCGCCAACGATGCCCCGGGCGGCAACTCAAAAGGGGACAGTTGGACGTACGCGTTCGGCATGACTATTCTGGACTTTACAATGGACCCTGAACAGGATTTGTTGGTCCTCCTGGCACTCGCCCCTCCCGAGTGAGTCTTTTCCTTCGGCTCATCCAGCCGATTAATGTTTCTGAGTGTGGTGCTCAACATGTGCCACCTGCAAGGTCACAACATTTTTACCACATACACCTTCGGACATTGTCCGCCAACGAAACGCATCCACAAGCGGGATCGCCTTTCCTGCCGTTTCTTGGAAAGTCGCGAGTGGCTGGGGGCATCGAACATGTTCCTGCTTATAGACTGCGAATTCTTGATGATCTCATCGGCACACTTGCGAAGGAGGTCGTCGATGACGTCGGCGGTTACTCTGCATTCATGGAGATCTGGAATTGGAAACACGGTGCGCGAGGATCCGTGAGTCTTTCTCTTCGTCGACCCCCTTTCTCGTACGCTCTGGAGATACATCCTGATCTAGATTTTCATGTCATCAAAGCGGTGCACCATCCGGCCGAACGGAATAGAAGATTTCTGTTTCCTTTCCAAGACTGCGTTTCTGGTGGCTGAACAAATGGGCGCATTCGAAGTTTTCACCTTTACAGACCCGGCTGATCCCTCGGCGTATCCAAGGCCGACTCTTCGGTCAACTTTCCTGCTTCCCAAACTCAAGTCAACCCAATTGTTCTGGTACCTTACTATCAATTGTAACCCCTCCCCAGGGAGTGTACCCCTTTTCCCACCGAAGAACAGTCAGCTCTCCCCGTTCCCTCGAACAATCCGTGATCATCACCTCAGACCCGAAGAACGTATCCTCGGGTGCGCCATAGGCACCGTCAACCCGGAGAACCACCAAGGCGATGGTGCGCCGCACACATTCGACTGCTTTATCTTCTTCATCCATGCCAAAGTGTTCTTGGACTCGATCGACGAGAACAGAGTCTCAGGCTTTCACCTTGTATCGTCTCGCCAGACCAGTCAAACCCCTGGATCTTTATCTGTTTCAACGGATTCTGAACAGAACGATGGCACTGTGAGAGTGGAAGATTCGCTGGCCTGGGTAGATCAGATTTTGAATATCCCCGAGGATGACGATATCCAAGTCCCTCAGCCCGAAACGCGTACAAGCGCCGGGTCACCTTTGGCGGGGACAAGCACCTGGAAGGCCGTCGGACGTTACGAATGGCACGAATGGGGACCGCAGAACACTAGGTGGTTTCAAGACATGCTTTCGACCAACTGGCAGCACGCGATACATGGACTGCGCACTGTAGAATGTGTGCCAGTCGGTGAGAGGAACGGGGATCCACACGCCCATGGATACCAACACTGGGAACATACGACGGGAACGCACAAGTTGCGGATCAGGGACTTCAACCCGAACATCGTCAGGGGCGCTACCATTGCGAAGAGGGACGGGAAGAAGGACGAAGATAAGAACAAGTGGAAGGTCGTGACGACGATGAACTCTGTTGCAAACACGGAGAACGTATTCGAGGAGGAGATCTGGTCGGCTTTACCCTACCGGGAGGTCATCACGGAGGAGACTGTCCAGGTCGCTGAGGTTATGATGGATGAAAGTCGAATCTTGTTGATCAAGGTACGGAATCCAGGTGGTACAGGCAACAGTAACCTGACGTCACTCTGTAGGATGGAACACTCAAGGGAATTGACGTCCTGGAGTTCTGAAAATGCAATAGCAAGTGGTACTCTACGATACTGGACCGCAACCTTTGCTTTCTCGCGTTTCATGCGATGTAATCTCCAAAGACAATTCCAAAACGGCTCGGCGTAATCATGTCAATCAACTTAGGATATCCCACACAACCGAATACAACAGAACGATGTGTGAAAGGCGGCGACGTATAGTACATGACTACATAGCGGGACGAGATATAAGGCGAGAACAACCAACAGTTTACTTGGTACCAGCACTGGAGAACTAGATAAGAGGCAGTCGTCAGGGGGGTTGTCTTGAGGCCCAGGTGAAACCGACTAACCTTGGTTACGGACTTGGTACCCTCAGAGATAGCGTGCTTAGCCAGTTCACCGGGAAGGATCAGTCGCACAGCGGTCTGGATCTCACGGGAGGAGATGGTGGACTTCTTGGAGTACGAAGCGAGTTCTATCGGTGTACAAGAGTAATCAGAACATGGACGCGTAGGGATGATACACGCACAAAACTCACTTGAGGCTTCAGTGGCGATACGCTCGAAGATATCGTTGACGAACGAGTTCAAGATGGCCATCGCCTTGTTGGAGATACCAGTGTCAGGGTGAACCTGCTTGAGAACTAGACGCGTCCGGTCAGGATGATTCATCAACGAGGACAAACGCGTCAAAATGCCCCATACCCTTATAAATGTAGGAAGAGTAGGTCTCCTTCCTACCCTTTCTCCTCTTCTTCTTAGTTTCCCCATCACCTCCAGAAGTCGCTGCCTTAGAAGTCTTTTTTGCGGCTTTGCTGGTGTCGGAGGTAGTCTTTGCAGGAGCTTTGGATGCGGTAGAGGCAGGTGCTTTACCAGCAGTTGAGGCGGGTTTGGCAGGCATTGTGGGCTGGCAGGGCAAGAGGGAGAGGGTGGTGGTTGCGAACAGAAGGAAGCTCTGCGAGAGTGAGGTGACAGTGGGCCTTATATAGTAACACGTGACCAACGCGAGAACAAACAAACAATGCTGAGGGAACCAAACAACTCGCTAATATTCCCAGGCGCTCACTCTAAACCTGCCCTTGACCAGCAACCACCACCACTGCAACCCCTCCGCCCCCGCCTTGTCCTTGTAACCACTGCACAAATACCGAGAATGTCCGGCAAGACTACTGGAAAGTCCAAGTCTGGAAAGACCGCGACCGCTGAAGGCAAAACCCAGCAGTCGCGTTCTGCCAAAGCCGGCCTTCAGTTCCCAGTTGGTCGTGTCCACCGTCTCTTGAAGAAGGGTAACTATGCCCAACGTGTTGGTGCTGGTGCACCTGGTGCGTAGACACGATTCTCCATCCTCAGTGACGCTTACGCGTAAAATACAGTCTACCTTGCTGCTGTACTTGAATACCTCGCCGCTGAGATCCTTGAGTTGGCCGGAAACGCCGCCCGTGATAACAAGAAGCAGCGTATCGTTCCTCGTCACTTGCAGCTTGCTATCCGTAACGACGAAGAGTGGGTCACAGTCAGCCTCATGTATTTTTGGGGTGCTAATAATCGAGCTCCAGGTTGAACAAATTACTCGGCAATGTCGTAATCAGTCAGGGTGGTGTTGTGCCCCATATTGATCCAGCTGTACGTGATGTTTTACCGATGGGAAAGGGACCGAGAACTGACTCGCCGACAGCTTCTGCCCAGCAAATCGAAGAAGAAGGATGACGATGAGTAAATGGCACCATGCACTGAGCTATCTCCTTTCCCTGTTGTTCCTTTGCCTCGTGTACTTGTAGTTGTAGTCGGGTGAATTATTTCGATAATCTTATCGGACGGATGTTTTGACCGGGCAAAGTTTACGATGAACTGATCACACCTATGACGTCGGGGAGATGTGAGCACAAGCGTCGAAGCCGAGCGGATACGACTTGTCCGTCCGCGCTGAGAACTGTGGAGCAGGCCCTGCCACCTCCTTCCACCGGAACCCCCATCCCCTCTCACGCTCGGGGCAGCCTCCAGTTAGTCTTTTTAGTCATGGCGTTCTCCCTCTCCGCCGCCGTGCGCCCGTCCGTCGTATGTATTTCGACCAAACCGACCATCTCTCGAACTCGCCACTTACCTCCAATCAGTCCAGGGAAATCCCATCTCCCTTTCTCTCATCCGGATCCCCGCCGCCGCTTCCGCCTCCCGCCCCTGCTCCGAGCAATGCCGATATCGAGGCAGTTATTCAGATGGCAACGTCCAACCAAGCGCGTTTACCCATCCCGAAGGACACTCGCACCCAGCTCTTTGTTGGAAACGTAAGATCTCCATCCCTCGTCCTCCCCAGTCCACTAACGGAAATCCCAGCTCCCCTATCGAGTTCGCTGGCAGGACCTTAAAGATCTTTTTCGCAAGGCTGGGACGGTTCTCCGGGCAGATGTCTCACTAGGTCCAGACAACCGATCGAGAGGCTACGGCACAGTTCTCCTCGCCACAGCTGAAGATGCCACAAGGGCCGTCGAGATGTTCCACGGCTACAACTGGCAGACAAGAACCCTCGAAGTCAGGCCCGACAGGATCGCCCAAGATCTCGATGGACCAAATCCCACTCTCGCTTCTCCTGGAGGCTTTCATTCCCCAGGTGATTAAGTTCTCTCATTGGTCATCTAGTATCACACTCTAGACGGTGTTGTGTTCGTCACAGGAACTTTGTTTTCCGGCCTCCCACCCCAATCTATCCCCATAATTCCCACAATTCACACAAATCCCGAGGACTTTTTGGCTCTGTCACGACCAACAACTGCTGCGGCCAGTAGAAATCTATTCGTGGGAAATGTGAGTATCCTCTGCCCTCCTGCCCCGATACGAACCAACCCATCCCCTAGCTTCCCTTCCATTGCCAATGGCAAGACTTGAAGGACCTGTTCCGACAGGCAGGAACGATTCTGCGCGCCGATGTTGCCCTTGGGCCCGATGGTCGGTCACGAGGATTTGGTACCGTTGTCTTTGCGAGCGAGCTCGACGCTGACCGAGCGGTAAAGATGTTTAATGGGTGAGCACCCCAACAGATAGCGGGAGAGGGAAGGGTTTGTCTCATGCCAACATTTTTTGTGACTTCAGGTATGAATTCAACGGCCGGCCGTTGAAGGTGCACTACGACAGATTCTCCGCCTCGCAAGCGAGCACAGTACCAACGTCACCCGCGCCTGGCGCGCAATTCCCTGGGTCATACGCCGGTCCAAACACGGCTAATCCTCCGAATTACATTCCCATGCCGTTGCGATACCCAGATTTTGGGCCTTCATCTGGTGCAACCTCCCCCTACGATGTCTACCCCCCACACCTACCCATTAAGTCCCAGGTGCAACCGCAGATGCATTATGATCAACGGACGACATCCCCCCTTCCAACCAACCCTCCCACGTTGGCATCCCCCCATCCCACCCAGCCAATGGACAAAAAGCAATCCGTTGAGCAAGCACGCACAAAGTCACCAGCGTCACCATCCTCGAACTCTAACTTCCCTCACCCTGGAAGGATTGCACTGCCGCCTCCGTCTGTCGCTGGCTTCCCCCACCCCCACACTCTCTCCCCCGGTACGATCTCACCGTTGCATCACCCACACCACCCGATATCTCCGCTTCACCATCCACACCACGTTGTAACGATGACCCCTCACGGGCTCCCGCCTATGACTCCCTCTATGCCATCATTCACGTTCCTTCCCCAGCCATCACCTGGTGTTCACGGCGGTCCTCAGTTAGCAAACCCACCGTCGAACAGACCGGATGGCCCTCAAACAAGCAACGTACCTCATATCTTGACTCCATACACGCCATTCTCGCCTGGAGTAACGATGAGTCCTGGTGCATTCTGGGGAAGGCCGGGAGCTGGGGTGAATCCATATGCAGCCGTCGGTGCGCCTATCCACTTGCAACAGCAGTGGGTGCAACATGGGTCACCGCTGAGAGAGGACACCGGAGGATACTTCCCTCCTGTGCCACCCCAAGAGTATTTCCCCTTCGTCCCTCCGAGCTCATCTGGGCTTGCTAACGAGGTCGTCCCCGACGGTGAATCTTCCGCTGGCGATACGGACGTCGGCGTTAAGGAGAGTGGTGGGTCTGGGTCGATTCAACCCGGCGAAATGCCGAACCTTACCAGAACCGACGCACCCCGCCAGGAATTCTCAGACTCCATCCTGAGGACCGAGGATAGCCCAATACTGGATTCCGATCCGCAGATTATTGCCGACTCGTTAGAGAACCTGACAATCGGATCTGCGAGGAAGGCTTGGACTTCAGACTCGAAGCCGGGTACCCTCAGAGAACCTTCGACCAAGGGACGAACCCGAGCGAGTCCCCCTACCGGACTCGATGGCGGAAGCGGGTCTGGAAGTAGCAGCTCATCAGCATCGTACCCTCATCCCGTGCTTCGGGCGGGATCAGACCCCGTCCGGGCTCTCGAGAAGGGATTCACAAGTCGACCCCCTGCACAGGGCCCTGGACAGGAGAGGAGGGCGAGCTTCGCGGAAGTCGTGTCTGATGGGAATGCCCCTGGTACCCTACCGAGGAAGAGGGCTATAATCGCAGGCGGCACGGACGCCTCCTAGGTTTCTCCCTTCTGCCCTGTAGCACGTTGGTTGATCTTTTTGGTCTTTTGGAATCTTGGAAGGTTTGTATGCGTCGCGTGGAACTCACTGGTCTGTTTTTCTTTGCGTTTCGGTAAAGTATTGTTTGTCTGTGCTGTACGGGTCTTTGGCCTCAAATCCCCGTATCGTCCAAAGCATCCGATTTGTCTCGAAAATCATCTCCCCTTTGTTTGTTCCGTTCCTCATCTATCTTGCATGGTGCATGAAACGAACCCTCTCTTTATTAGGACCCCAGTTAATACCCATACATCCCTCCATCCACTATTACCACCACCGGGCCTCTTCTCCATCGGTTCCCTCCCTTCATTTTTTATTGAGTATTCTGCCCCAATCCCCCGTTCCCATACTACGCAACCTCCGTCATATAGCATAGCTAGGATGTAAATGTTCATGTATGAGCTCCCACCTTGAGATTGCAGACGGCGGCTCCAGAAACGACAAAACGTGTATTACATTTGAATTGAGCCAATAACGATGTAGCGTTAGAAATGCAATTGCATGCAAGTGAACGAACGGCATTTTGAAAATCAGACACCGAACACGAAGAACGCAAGAATGAAACTGGCTGTGGGGTAGTGAGAAGGACAGGATCAAGGGAATTGTAGGATATATTCCACCGTTTTCGCTTCCCAACTGCATCCTTGCAACTCATCCATCGATCCGTTCCCGTCGGGACCTACGTAACCACAAGCTCTCGCTAATCTTTCCGGGATACTCTCGAGGATGGGCTTCAACCCGGCACCGACGCCGTCTGCCCGCTTCGTCAGATACGTGTATTCATACTCCAGCGGGAGGTCGAGATCCTTCCGTGCCCAAAAAATCCTGGGAATCGACCGCGTCGCCACGTTCGGTGCAGCCCGGGCGACCATGAACCGCTTGACGATTCTTTGAACTGCATCGTACGTATCTGAACCCTCCCTCGTATGTTCGAACAGTATCGCGTGTACGGTGTCGAAAGCGATTCGCCTGAGTTTCGGGAAATGGTAGACCATCGAACCTGGTGTCCCACAGACGACAGGGCAGGACGGGTTCGGACACCCAGCCGGAGCGATACCCGTTACAGGGTCCTCGCACTTTCCGTGAAAGTAAGACGGGAAGATCGCGGTCTCCATGCGAGAATAGGAAATCCCCTCGTAGGACGACAGAAGAGGAGTGACGTAGTCCAATCTGTCAACGGTGCGAGAGAAGGGTGGGATGATCGAATCTTCAATTTCTCTGGCCTATTCTGGGATATTAGAGAGGGAAAGTAGCCACTGGGGTGAGTAGCTTACGATGGCTTGGAATACGTCGTAAACAGGGGTGGAGTAGCTGTGGAGGATGAACTTTGTCACGTTGACTATGCATTCCCCTTCACATGCGAGCGCAACGGTAGATGCGGAGGTGAAGAAGAGGAACAGCCGGACTACGGAAAGCATGGTGGTTGGTGAGGTGTGTGGGGAAAGAAAGAAAAAAAGAAAGGCGGGAAGGGGAGAAGGAGGCTCAATCTCTTTAAGTTCAACAGCTGGCGTTGAAAGTTGTGAAAGCTCGTTTTCGAACCACGAAGTTCGACCGGCGGCGATCACCGGGAGAGGTTATCACTCGTATTCCCCTGGAAAGTTAGACTTCAGATCGACGATCAGGAATGGTGAAGTGCGAAGGTTCATCACCCATGTCACCAACCCCACCACCACCATCTCCCAAGTCGTCCAGGTCATCTCCTTCACCGTTGTCGAAGTAGTTCTCGGCGTAGTCGTTATCAAATTCCTCGTCTACGTCGTAGTCCTCTTCCTCGGGCTGTGAACCGTTGTCGGATCCCTCGGCTTCGGACTTGGCCTGGTTGATGGTTGGGGGCGACATCGTGGAGATCGCTTAAGAAGGAACTCACCTCGTCATTCTCGTCGACCATATCGTTGAGATTTAGTTTTTTAGTAGCAGTCTTAGTTACTGTGCGGGGTAAGCGAAAACAACGGTTTGATCCCAGTGAAACCCATACCCTTGCGCTTCCTCCGGGGGTTGAAGTAGTCCTCGAAAATCTCGGGTGGGAAGAACGCTGGGTTAAGGTCCTTCCGTTTGAGAACTGGCTGAGATGCCAAGGATGGACGATATCTATCCGAGTATCGCTCCAGCTCTGAATACCGTGAGGATGTCTGATAGTTGTCGAAGTCATGGAGTCCTCACCGTTCGTTTTCGTAGGTTCGACGATATAGTATTGAGAACGACGCAACCGCGCAGCAAAGTCATTCTGTAGCTGGCAAATGCGCTTCTCGTCCTCTGAGGGCTCCGTGAGCACCGGGAGCTCCCTTGCCTAGAACGAGAATAACTTCAGAAGCCCGGACGACCCGCTCCCGAAAGGCCTACCGGATAGTTCTCAGTCGCCTCTCTCGAGATGGCCTGAATGTCGGCAAAGGTGAGTCCCATGGGAGGGACATTGTTGGAGGAACCTCCTCGCCCTCCTCCACGGCCTCCTCCTCTGCCACCTCTGGACATGATGATATTTGTGGGTGATCTTCACTTGCGATCAAGGTGATCGAGGGGCAAGGATTGCGCGTTTGAAGCTCCGCTCGCTGATTTCAGACTCCGAGGGGGATAAAGAACCTCGACGTTGTCATCGCCACATTCCTTTGTTGTCGTCCTCCTCGTCAACTTCCTCCTGCTTGAATCCCTCCCAGCTCCTACATCTCTTTACCGCCTATTCCTTCTAATTACTGTCATGGACAAGACTCTCGACGATGTTCGTCTTCTTCCCACTCGTACACGACGTGAAATGGCTCATGGTTTCTCCCACAAAGATCATTGCCACTCGCCCCAAGCCAGCTAGAAAGACCAGCAGCCGTCACGGTGTTGGACGCGCAGAAGCCCTCGGAAAGAAGGAACCCGCCGCTTCCGTCCGCGCCAGGTATACCACCAACACACCCGGAACCGGTAAACCCACTCCCGCGCCGGCCCAGGCCACGGAGAAGATCATCGTGTCCAACCTGCCCACGGATGTGAATGAAACCCAAATCAAGGTTCGTTCGCGTCTTTTACCGATTTAATTGACCCTCGTGCTTACTCGTCGTCTCGGACAGGAATTATTCCATTCGACCATCGGACCCCTAAAAGACGTTACCCTTCATTACGATCCCACCGGTCGCTCGAAGGGAGTCGCCAACATCATTTTCCAAAGAAAAGGAGACGGAAGTAAAGCCTACCAACAATACAACAACCGCCTGATTGATGGGAGTTAGTATCGGCCATTCCTTCATCTTCGTGTTGTATCTTTCTCTGCGCGATATCGCACCGGCGCACTCGTTGTCTTCATTCGGTTATCACCAAGGTGGCTTGAAGACCAAACATCGGCAAGTAGGGAGACCAGCAGCCAGACGCTGAAGCCCCTACCATTTTGGTGCCTTCAAGACGCGCCAGCCCTTGGGCGCTTCAGTGTCGGCGAGCCCTACTGTCTATTCCGCCCATCACGGTCACGGAGGCGACAGTTTTGGTCATCATCCCGTCTCCTTTGTGGGTTCGCAAGTGCCAGGGGCTTATCCACCGAGGCAAGAAACCGGCACTGTGACCGGACGTGTGGAGCCAGTTAGAACCGTTGCTTGGCAGGCGTATCCGCTTTCTCCTTACTACCCTCCAACCCGGAGAGAACGTTCAACTGACAAATATCCTCGTTCCACCCCTTTCGCTCTGCATTCCCAACCTTAGAACGCCCCATGAAGATCGAGATCGTTGTCGACCCAGTCAACCTTCCCGGTCAGTCTCTCGCAAGTCGCGTCGCACCTGCTCCTGCCATTGCTACGAATGGAATCATTGATGCCCCACGGTACGGCGAGGATCCACTTTCACGCGGAGCGAAGACCTGACTGTATCGTTTAGTCGCGGAGGGCCTAGGCGTGGACGTGGGCGTGGTGCCAGGAGGAGAAATGAACGTCCAAACAAGACTGCGGCCGACCTTGATGCTGAAATGGAGGTAATAAAGCGAAGTTTCCCCTGTTGTTTCTTCACATATTCATGCTCCTTGTCAGGATTACACCGCTGCGAGTAACACGCCTGCTGTCCCCACTAACCCTGCTTCTGCTACAGCAGCTTAATCATTTAGTTATCTTCTTGCCCTTGGATGTCTCTAGTGTTACTGTATAATGTCTCCTTATACGCCAGTTGTTATTTACGCTGCAATCGACCTATGCTGAACTGCAGAATATGAGCGCCGCGTGAAACCTTGAGCTTGATCTCCTTACGGAAGCATTTTTCATCACGCTCGTTTGAAATATTTTGATGCACGTATCGCTTGTCGCAGGCGCCTGGCCACATGCGCTTTCGGTTGATTGTCTCATTGTCGCCTCTCCTCTACCTCGCGTCAGGCTGGCTTCCCTTCCTCCCTTCTAATACTCTGCGAAGCAGGCCGTTGGAACGCGCTCAAGCGCAATATATGACATAGTGTCCACGCGAACTCGGCAATGCGTAAAACATTTGCAGGTTTGTGGCCTCTATTTGTAGCCTGCCCCCCCGTCCACCCGAGATTCCCACCTTCGCTTCCTCCGACATGGGTGGCCAACGGGCGAAAATCCCATCCCATATACTCACGTCCCCCTCTCTGGTAGCGTCAGGGACGGCCTCGCCACGACACGACACGAACAAACGAGGCACCTCGAAACGCAAGCAAACGCTTCTCAACCTTTTGGATGCCTTGAACGAGTTGACGAATGATGAAGAAGCATTCTCCAAAGGTGAGTCCCCGCCTTCTGTACCTGCGCCCGAATTGACGGATCGGCTGTGCTAGAATCAAATTTGCAACCCAGTTTTCAGGATGACCGCGACGTCCGTGAGTAGTTTTAGTGTGCCGCCTGCAGGTCCGAGCGTGGTGGAGGTCTTAACACACACCAATAGCAACCGTCGATGAACATCTGCAAACTTTCGGAGCGGAGTCCTTTGCGAAGTTTGAGAGGTCAGTAGCGGCACGTCACCGACAGATTGCCTCCGCTCCCCGATAGTGCTAACGGCTGCAAAACACGTGCAGGAGCATGGTCAACTTCGACAAGCAAGTAGGTCCCCACCACCGCCGCGGTTAACGTTCTCTGCGTCCGCAGCACTGACGAAGAGTCTTCATTGGGCCGAAGTTACGCAACTTTTCAAACGCCGCCCGTCAACTCGGAAGCTCGGTCGGAATCCTTTCATCTGCTTACCACCTCCGTGAGAGGGTCGCCCAGGTCCTCCACCTCTTTCACGAGAATGCCGCGGACTTGTTCCCTAGAAAGGTCCAACATCAAGACACGTCTGCCCAAGTGAACAACCGGTCCTTGAGGATGAGGCGTAATCGATCGAAACCTCCACCAAACGTCAGGACGCCGGTGGTCACGGCGGATTTGGATCCGGAGGACTTCCCGGAGCAAATGGCCCAGTTCGCTGAAGACATCACGATTTTCCTCGAATGCTTGAACGAGTTCCCAGAGTTCACGGACGAGGCGGTCAATGCGTCCATTTTAGCATTCCAGGGTGATCTTAAGGTAGGTCTGGGGTCGTCTAGACTTGTTACCAAGTCCGGTCTCACTAACACTTTTGACGGCGTAGTACTGGTCATCGTGCCTTGGCCAATATTCTGGTATGACGATTCCCAAGTGGGATTGTCACGGTTCACACTGATTGTTACCTCAGGTCAATTCAAGTACCCTGCCGTCCAACGATACCTCCACGACCTATCCTCGGATCTCGGCGAACACGTGGAAAGCATCACTTCGGCCCTGTCTCTGTTTATCGAAGTCGGCAAGTCGTTTCACTTCACGTCGACGTGAGTCTCGGACTTCCTCACTCTGATTTTTCAGGTGTCCCCACCATTCGATTCGCGCAAAAGCATGGCGCACATAACTTGCTCAACCTCTCGACCGTTGCGACCTTCTTCTCTTCGGTCACTGCCACTAGCTTGCAGTTCTCTTTCGGCGACACCAAAGGTGCTGCCGCCAATGCAGTCAATGCGTTCTGGTTCACGTCGTTGGTGTTCAGTATTGGTGAGTGTTGCCTTGCATACTGAAAGAGCCCTTCGTTGATCACACTTTTCAGCTGCTGCCGTCAACAGTCTGCTGGGGTTGACTTGGAAGCAGGCCATGTAGTATGTTCACCCACCATTCACTCGCCCACTCTGCTTAATCCCTCTCTTTCAGCCGCTCGCCGCGCCACCTCGTACCATGGTGGGTCAGCATGTGGATCAAGTGGGTGTCCCGTTTGGCTGGCGTTTGGCAAGTGATCACCAGGATTCCATCTGACTTTATTTCCACAGGCGATCCCCCCTTATGTTCCTCGTATTATCGGTTGCCTGTTTTTCCGCTGGTCTGGTCGCATTCGCCTACTCCTCAAATCAGGTAATGTCGCTTCATGGATCCCAGTTTCCAGGTTGCTGACCTCAGTTTCAGCACCGCGTGACCTCGACCATCACGACCGTCTTCTCCGCCTTCAGTTCATTCGGTCTCGCAGCTGTGTCCGCTTGGTTCGCCTCCGAGCGTTTGGTCTTTAACCGGCACAAAGGGAGGAAGTGGCTCGCTGAGATTCTTGATGACGTTTCCGAGAAACTCGAGGGAGCCACTGGTTACAGGTGGGTGATGAAAACTGCGCCAGAGAAGTCAAAGACCGCCCTCAGCTGGAGTGCCCGAGTCATTCGACGCGCATCGGTTCCGCTCAGACGGATGAGCGCAATGTTTGGCCGAAGCTCTGGTAGCACTGGAAGCACAGACAGCGTCGAGTCCATCCCTCCCCCATATGCCAGTCCAACAATTATGTCTAGCACGGGGATCATGAGTCCAAGGTCCGGTATCGCGTCTCCTACTGAGTATACAGCCAAACCCCAGCTTGGCCATGAAGACGAACGAAATTCTGGCGAGGCTAGCGGGCATCTATCCGACGCCTCCCCCGTTGCATCCCCGGTCACACCCACATTAACCCCGGATATAGTGACAGAGGTATCCGCCACACGAGCCAGGTTCATGAACCTTGTACGCAGTGCGGTTATGGTGAACAGGTTGATTGGAATTGGAGACGAGGCGAAGGCGAGGGTCTCAAGATCCCTGACGGATGGCAAGGCCACAGACCGGAAACAAACAGAAGCAGTTACCATGCCCAGGAGTTCCCGGGTTGCTGGTTTGGTTCCCAGGTTGCAAAATATGGCCCCGACCCAGGATATCGCCGCTCACGCGGCGTTGGTGAGGCACATGCAAGTAAGTGTAAAACCGATGGTAACATTTGTACCTGCTGTTAATGCCACTCCCCAGTTCTCCCCGGACGGAAGGTTCTTGGCTACTTCAAGTTGGGATCGTACCTCGGTTATATTCCAAGTCGGGGTAATGCCGCGTTGACGTCTTCTTACGCTATATCACTGAGCAACTTGGCAGGAGCAATTCACTACCCTTCGTATACTGTTGCACCCCACTGGATTCGTTGGTCAGGTCGCATGGTAAGAACACTCCTTTGGCAAATAGATGTCATGAGTTAACCCTCATTTAGGTCACCGAGCGGAAACCTGATCATGACCAAGCTGCCTCGGGCGATAAAGATTTGGACACAAGATGGTGTGTGTAGGAAGACTATCGAGCGATACTGTCCAGTGCAGTCCATGACATGGATGCCTGACGGTGAAGGTAAGTCGGCGCGGGTGAGGGTTGAGAGGCAGATTAACGAGCCGGGTACCCATAACCAGCGTTCTTATCTGTTGAGGAGAGCAGCATCATTCGTCTAGTGCGTTGACTTCTATACTGATATCTCCTTATATTTTCTGATCGTTCATCTCCCGCAGGATATTAACGGAACCGTACGTTGCATGCTTACCCGGTACCTTCCTTGTGATCTCATGAGGGTCTAGCTGCTGGACACATACGAATTCGAGCACATGTCACTCCACGACGTCGCAGTGACATCGGATCGTCAACGACTCTTTACCGTCGGCACAATGGTCAAGTCTTCGGACGGGCTGCAGCCTTCCAAATCCAGGAATGAGAAACAGATCATCAGTGGGTCCCAAAGCAACGCTACAGGCATTGAATCAAGTCCCATCTAACATTGATCGCCGGCAGCTTACAACCTCGATCGGAAGGAGATAGAGAAGTCTGCCCATTTTTGTCACGATACCCTCGGCGGATTGGCTGACGTACTCTGTGCAGTCGTGTACCTATTTTGCATGAGGTCCGGGACATTACAGTATCACAGAACAACCAGTTCGTCCTTGTCAGTTACGAGAACAAAGTGAGCACTGCCCGGATCAGCACCCGCTATCCTAGCGCATGGGTTGACGTACTAATTACATGTTTGGGAAGGCGCCACCACAGCTCTGGAAAGTTGAAACAGTCAAAAAGCAGACGGATTCTCCAGACGCTCCTCCAGAGACTATTGCCCGGCTAAGCTTACGACACACGTACATGCCTAAAGCTAGTGTAGACTTCGCTGGCCCTTCATACTTTGGTGGAAAGGACGATCAACTGATTGTGTGTGCTGGAAAAGGTCAACCCTCACTTCCCCTGTTAAAATGGCTCATTGATAAATTTTTTGCTAACGTGTTCATTCATATCCCCTACACAGCCGGCGACATTCATATCTGGGATCGTGAATCTGGAGCGTTGTTGCACCACGTCCGAGCACAGATGGTCGGTGGAGACTTAACGTGTGTGGCCTGGAACCCTGCTGCAGATCCATTCATGTTCGCCACGGGAAGTCACGACGGTGCAGTACGGATTTGGACCTCACTCAATCATTCGTCTCAGCCCTCTCCATACCCGGAATTCACTTTCCAGTCTGAAGGGGGATATGGTGGGACTCCACGAACTCGGTCGCCGTCGATACACCCTCCGGAAAACGATAACAGGATCGGATCGACTAGCACAGAAGGAGGGTTGAAAGCGCACGAGTTGCGAGCGTCACTAGATGAGCTCGGTGCGCAGCTCAGGGCAGGTACCCGATAATGAGGATGGGGTACCGCGTGCCCTGGCACACTAAGAAATATTGCTTTATCTATGGTTCGGTTTACTCGGTTTTCTCTCACGTTTTTCGAGGCATTTTACGCGCTTTTACGTCCCTCTTTCCGAGTGGTTAATTTAGACTCACGAAACGTCGACTTTCAACGACCTGACTCGCTGTATTTTATTTTTTTCTTGGTAGCTAGGCTTTCGAACTTCAGGCATCATGTACTCCACGCTGTTGTTATGCACTCCTCGGAATATATCTGCGTTGGGTGGGGGATAGACGTAGGTCCCGCATTCTTTGATCAGGGTGAGCACGCAAAAATGAGCACGTCCGTTTCACAAGTGGAGTCATCTCCCACGATCGCCAGACTCAGTTCGCACCTACGATGTCTTCGGGATCTCCGATGCAGCATCTGGTCGTCAGTATCGTTGGGGTTGGCCTGGTGGGGAGCAAGCTCGTGGGCCAACTCAGCAAGCTCCCGAGTCCGGGGCTACGCGACCAATTCCAACTCTTGTCTCTATCATCTTCGCGATCGACGGTGTACTATGACATCGGGCGTGAGGGGTGGTCGAACTGGCATCAGGACCTCGCAGCGTCCAATGCCGGATCAGACATGCGGGCTTTAGCGACGAGGTTGACGCAGGAGGTCGCGGGGCTCCGACAAGGCGTTCCGTCTTCCGCGATCCCGGTGTTGGTGGACAACACGTCCTCCGAAGACGTCGCTCGGTTATACCCGTTCTTCTTGAACAAGGGCATCAACATCGTCACCCCCAATAAAAAGGCGTTCTCGTCAGAGCTAACGCTTTACGATGAAATCGTCGCGGCGAGCTTGAAGACCGGGGCGAGGTTCTACAATGAATCAACCGTCGGAGCCGGACTGCCGATTATTTCGACGATCAAGGACCTTGTCGCGACTGGTGATAAGGTAAGAAGTGAAAACGCGGATCTTTGGCCTCCCACTCCCCCGTGTGCGTCCGTGGCTTAATCCGTTCTCAAGGTCACGAAAATAGAAGGTGTATTCTCAGGCACGTTGAGTTACATTTTCAACGAGTTCTCGGACGGAAAGAGCGGGGATGGACCGAGCTTCTCTTCCATCGTTTCGGTCGCTAGACAGAATGGCTACACGGTACGTGCTAATTTCCACACTCTCTCTGGGGGATTCGCTCCCGGCGGGTGGGCGTTTAGGGGGAGAAACCCTGTTTCTGACTTGTGAGTCGCATGCGAATGTGTGCAGGAACCAAATCCGGCGGATGACCTGAACGGTGCAGATGTGGCACGCAAACTCACGATTCTCTCCCGATACATTCCGTCCTTACGTGACAAATTGCCGGACGGTTACAAGTCTGTCAGTACCAAATCTTTGGTGCCTGCCGCGTTGGATGGGGTAAAGTCTGGAGACGAGTTCATCAAGAAACTACCGGAGTATGACCGAGAATTCGACAAACTGAGGTTGGATGCATTCAAGGAAAACAAGGTGTTGAGGTTTGTTGGCGTGATCGACGTCGGCTCTGGAGTAATTAAGGCGGACTTGGAAAGGTGAGTGTTGAGCTGATCTATGGTACCACGGCAACGCCGAGGCTGACTTTGGTGTTTGTGTGTATCGGGAAGCTACCCCAACACACATCCATTTGTCACTTCACTCGGAGGATCCGACAATATCGTCATGTTCCACACGGAGCGATACGGTCCGCGCCCGCTGATCGTGCAAGGAGCTGGAGCTGGGGCAGACGTAACTGCGATGGGAGTGCTCGGGGACCTTTTACGATTCCTGTGAAGGAGCAGTTTTGATTTTCACCGGGGGCAACAGAGTATTTACTCGTTGAAGGAGCGTTAAAGAATAGAACAAGCGAAGAGACCTTGGGTAGAATTGTACGCTAACCAATGAGAGTAGTTCCCGCCCATATCATTGTCGTCGTAATCTCAAGGGGATTATATCCGCCTTGATCTCGAAAGAACCGATCCAAACTTCAACGTACCTGTCTTCCATATGCACAGTAGGTTCAGCGGTATGGCGTGAGATGCCTGAAGGGGGCTAGGTCGAGCTCCACGAAATGTATAATTACGCCACCTCAGAGCGCATCAGATAAGGGTGACGAAACGGGGCACGATTGTTCGCGACTGTTAACGTTACAGCTTCGAGTTCGACGCCACTACTCGGCGGAGAGGCAGGGTCAAAACAGGAGCCGGTCAACGAGTGCATATGATAACAAGTCACCTATAATCCAGAATGGAATATCACG
>Ga0307517_10001505_pt1 | contig 38898 bp, 15 predicted proteins | sample 23_EM_MG_FD_194515 | JGI IMG/M metagenome (GOLD analysis project Ga0307517, IMG submission 194515) | Populus trichocarpa ectomycorrhiza microbial communities from riparian zone in the Pacific Northwest, United States - 23_EM | ecosystem: Host-associated > Plants > Roots > Unclassified | place...
AACCTTTTGGTTTAAATACTTCAACTTAAAAGGATAACATAATATTTTTTCAATGTGGGATTTGAAGCCCTTTCATATATATACTCCATGTTCCCATAAAAAAAGTTATGTTTTTTCAATGTGGGATAAAAAACTTTTTTAGTTTAAATACTTTAACTTAAAAGCTTAACATAATATCTTTTTAATGTGGGATAAAAAACTTTTTAAAATATTCTTTTAAACTTCATAATATGTATAATTTATATTTACATGGATTTTTTCATATGAAATATTAAAACTTTATTTTTTTTTTAATTTTTCCGGGTTAATCCGAGTTGACCCGGGTTGACCCCTAAAACCCGGGACCCGGCCCCTTGGCCGGGTCAACCCCCGGGCCGGGTTTAATAACTATGGTCTCTACATGTAAGAGAGGAAAGAAAAAATCATTGGTTAGTTATAATATTACAATAAAAAAATTTGATCTTAATATCAACAAGTTCTGTTTGATAATGAAAGTTTTATTGGGGTGGTTTTAGACCTTAATCTTGCTTGAAAATATAGATTGAGACTTAAACAATTTTTTGATTTAGGTTGATTTTACGTTTTTTAAACTGGTTTTGTGTTAATTTAATGCCACAAATAGATTTATTTAGGTATTTAGAGGGTTTTTTAATGAAAAATATTGAAATTTAGCTTTTTTTTTTCCTAAAAAGCCAAAGTCCTGACTTTTCAGCCAAGGAAACTGGCTAAAGATATACTAGAGATAATATTATTTGCATCTCTTTTAAAAAACAAAATGAGTGTAAGACCATTTTATCCATTAATACTTGCTTGATTTTGAATAGGTCTTCATAATTTAATTTGTATTACTTTATGTAGGTTTATCTTAGTCTCAAATAAACGACTTGATATTTGATTAATATTCAATTTTGCGAGCATTTATCTTTGTTCTCATGTATTAAATAAAAATCAGTTTAAAAAAATAAAGTTATTAAATATAGTAGAGTTCATGACCCGAATAGAAAGTTTGACAGGTGAACTTTGGTTGATTGAGAATTAAACTTTATAATTTGTTTCAATTTGCTTTATATTGAGTTATTACGATCTCAAATAAACATTACGACATTGAGTTGGTGCTCGATTTTTTAAGTGTCTATTTTTGTTACGTATAATTAGATAAAAATCATTCAAAAACAAAGTTATTAAACTCAATGATCCATGACCAATGTCGCGGATTTAACAGGTTAAGCTATGAAACTCTCAATCCAATATATCGTCATCTCAATATTTTAAAAAAATAAGTTTTCTAGATTTTTTTAAGTCAAACCATGTTTTGTTGGTTGTCCGTGTTGTTTTTGGACCTGTCAAGTCAATTGAGTCACGTCGAGACAATTCCTACATAGTTTAATTTGAAACCCAATTTAAACAAGGAGCCAAGTTAGGAAATTTTAAAATTAATCTGCTATGACAAATTTAATAACACTATTAAAAATTTTCTTCACGCGTTTATATATTTTTTACATTTTTTTGGTTCGACACGCCATGTGGGCAAAATATATACTTGGATGAATAATATATGTGCACTAAGCTATAAGGCTAAAAGACCATAAAATCAAAAGGGATTATTTTCCAATATCGTATAAATTTGATTAGTATTATAATTTGATAAATATTTGAAAGGATTTCTAATTATTTTAGCGAAAAAAATATTGTGAGCTGTAGGTACCTTTATTTAAATATTGGAATAAAGGTACTAGAGAGAGAGAGAATGACTAATCATGTGATTAGCATATGATCACAATCTCTAATTTTTTTATTTTATTTTTATTTTTGGTCATGGCAGGTCGCGTGACTGACACCATCTATTTGATATATGGGTTTTGTCTTTATCGAATGTGAAAAATTGTTTGTCCATATCCTTACTGATTAATGAGGCAATCAAATGACATTTAACTATTGATTTTAATTGAAATAAACACAAGAAATGGGTTAAGCGCTCTTAATCACCTCTTTAATTAAAATCAATCTTGATTTTTCATAATTTACATTTCCAAGACTTCCTTATTTTAATCATGTTTACCACAAAAGCATATCAAGAGTAATAAAAATATCATAATTATTAATTTTAAGACCTGTAAAATTAATTAAGGTATGCGCAAACTGATCCAGAGATCCACTTTAATAAATAAAAACAAGAAAAAATAAAAATCTAAAACTAAAAATATATATAAATTGTAAAAGACATCGATGGTTTAATTATTGGCTAAAAAAACAAAAAATATATATAAGACAAAGCAAAAGGAGTGCCAGCAAGTCAATTGTACAGATTGCCTCCAAGCAGCCCAACATCTCTCCCAATTACGCCGTTTTCCAGCTCACTACCCGTGCCGTTCTCAATCACTCTTGCCACGTCATTGATGACGACGGACTAACGGCAGCCTTTAACATCTCCGTTACTCTCACTCCTTTATGTTTTATAATACAGACAGGCCCGCTTCAGGCCCATTTTACACTCTCTCTCTAAAAAAGGAAACTCTCTCTTTCCCTGTCTCTCTGCTCTCTCTGATTAGTATTTTTAGCTGAAAAGTCTCTCTCTCTCTCTCGAATTCATGTCGGTATGTAGTTTCTCTCTCTGTGGAACATATGTATACTGATTCCTGTGTGCAAGTATGTGCGTGTTTTTATGCGTTACAGCTTCTGTCTATATTTGTTTCTTTTTTTTTTTTTTGCTGGTTTTTGATTGATTTGTGTCAGATTTTTGATGGTTTGGCCTTTTCAGTTGGTTACAAATTTTTTTTTTTTAAAAAAAAAAAATTATGTTGGTTTGATCTCGGTTCTTATTCTTTTTATTTTTAAAGGATATAATCTTGATCAACTCATTTTGTGTCCCTTTTTTTCTTCATTTCCACTAATTTTCTTTTTGTTAGAGCTGTTTATGAAATTATATTTAATGTGTAGAGAAGTGGAGTTTTTTTTTTATTATTTTTTGGTTTATGTTTATGACTTGTAATTAATGAACTATACATGTTATGTGATGCCCAGAGCATTTAAAAAAAGAGTAAGTATGTTGGATTGACATATTTGTGTCTGTAATTGCTTATTTAGAAAATTTTCATTTTTGCTTATCCCTTCAATATCTTTGTGTTAATTAAGAGAGTCACAAGCTCTAAGAGCAATATAGGAGATGGGGAAGCTATTCATAACTTTCATTAGGGGGTGATTTTAGAGCCTTTTTGTTTTTGTAAGAATCAAGAAAGGTCATTTTGTGATGTAGAGGATTGCTGTTCAGGTATGCTGTTGCCTTACCAACATAAACATGCATGTAGTTAGGAAGCGACTAGAATTTTGGAAGTGTGTTGAATGATCGAAGGCGATGAGTTGAATATGTTAGCATTGCTTAAGAAATGAGCCATTTTTATCTCATGTCTCATCCATTATACTACATTTTTTTTTTCTTTTGTGGCGATCATCACCGGATCTTTCCAGTATCTAAGTCATCACCCAATGTTTGAGTGATTTGGTACGATTCGGCACACACACTCACTTAAATCCCCCAAGGCCCAATAGGCCATTTAGTTTCTGTTTTTTTTTCTTCCTTGCCCTTTTCTGTATCGATACAGAATTGAAATAACAATGCAAGTTGCATTTTGTAGAACCCTTGTGAGATTTGACATTTCTTACTGACAATTACAGGATAATTACTTGGAAGGTTTTGGCTTATATGCACGTGTTTTTAGCCATGCATATCTGTCCCTTGCCAAGTTTTGCATGCTGTAGCAGATAATCAAAAGGTGTTGACTGTAATGGGCTATTTGAGCTCTATCAGATAGATAATAGAGTTCTTGATCCTAAGTTATCTAGAGGTGGTGTTCATGTATATGACAATGGGCATTAAGAATTATAAATGTTTGCTGTTAAGCTTCTTCTGCTCCTGCATATGTGATGGCATACTAGATCATTTGAAACCTGATTTGTGGTTTCCTCATTATCATTTATTTTAGTACTGTGTTTTCAGTTCTGGTGAATTATTTCTATAGAACAAGAGCACATGGTTTGTTAGTTTGGTGGTTGTGTTTATTATTTGTTGAGATTCCTTTGACTTCATTGGACCACAGTGAAACTATGATGTTATTGTACTGAACATCTGTAGTTGTATTTCTAAATTTTTGTAGTACTTGATGTTAAATTTAAAACCACTGCTACTTGATGTATGGCTCTCCCCTGATCTATACAACTGTGAGGGTCTTGACAGCAACTCTCTTCTTGTCTTTCTTCCCACCAGGACACAGGTCGGCCACTGCCAAAATTTGGTGAATGGGATGTCAATGATCCTGCATCAGCTGAGGGATTTACTGTGATATTTAATAAGGCAAGGGATGAGAAGAAGACAGGTGGCAAACCGGAGTCACCAGGAAAGGTTGATGATTCTCATGTTAAGTCTGGAGTAAATCCTGCCAAACCTCAGCCTGTAAGTTTTAATTTTATCACACAACCACGCATTTTCTTCTGCGACAGTGCAGGTATGTGTCTCGCAAATGACACATGCATTAGGCAGCCAAGATATCATGTCCTTTCCCAGTAATGTATAACAGCTTGCTTGAATGGCTATTTTTCCATGCCTGTGTGTGCGTCAGTTTTCAACTGTGAGGAATTTACCATTGCTTTCACCTACTAAAGAAAACCCGGTTGAATATGCAACAAAATAGAGAGAAAAAAACTGATGTAGCCTATCAGGTAGATATTGGATTGGATTTTGTTGAGTTTCATGTGGCCAATCATATTGTGTATGTCATTTTGCATCAGAATTCAAAGGATATCATTTTTAGCTGTAACAGAAGTTAGGATGATTGAGGAAAGTTGCAAAATTTATGGCCACATAAATCTGGGGGAAAAAGGTCAGATAGTCTAACCATGTCATCTGAGCAAGCGATCACTGCTTGGAAAACTTGTGGGAATGGAGCATGGAACTCTCTGATCTGGTCTTTCTCCCACTTGGATGCTGCTATCATCTTATCAACTGTAATGCAAACCCCACCATCTAGATGGTTGGAAATGGAAAGATAATAAATATTGTGAGATATTATTCAGTGCTGCATTTCAAGTTCCGTCTAAAATTATCAGCATAGAAATGTCACATATAATTCATGGGTGGGCTACAGTTTTTTTTTTTTTTTCTAACAAGCTCATGGGTGTTATGTTTATCATTCTTTCTAACGCGGATAATTTACTGATTTTCAGAAAAAATGGTTCTGCTGTATCCAAAGTCCTCCTGCGGACTCTTGACGGTGCCTCTCCCACGTCAGAGCTTCAAGAGAAGTGTATGTTCATCTATCTGTGGCCCCACAATGTATTTACCAAAGAAGATAGGAGCTGTAGAGTGTCGACGGGTACTCCTGGAATTTGTTTTTTGTGTTGTAAAACTGAGTTGTGGTGGGGGGGAAAGAGCAAATACACAATTATTGTATCTATCATGCATCGACATGTTTTTCTTCTCTTTGCTTTCTCTCATGTTGTAAGCTGTAGAGCTTTCGTGTCGTTTTGTTTCATGTACAATTATTAAATGGGCTTTGTTTGTGAAATACATATTTTTTGAATTCTTTTCTGAAGAGCTTTTATAACTTGGCAACACAGGAAGGTGGTGCATTGAAGATCTTAAAGCAGAGTTGCAGATGTTACAGCAAAAAATAATTGAAATTATAAAAGGTCAGGCTTCAAAGAAATGGTTTTAGAGAGCAAAGAAGAGTCACCAAGAACCAAATTGATTTTTTTTTTTAATTCAAAATGAAAACCAAATTGAAACTCGTTTAAACCGATTGATTTTGGTTCAGTTTGGTATATGTTGTTAAAAACCAACAAAACCAAAAAAAAAAATGTTCATTAAAGACTTTTAAGATAACTTCATTACTTTGGCTGTTGGTTTAATAGCATTTTCAATGTACTCTCGATGATTATCTAAAAAAAAAAAACCTTTATTGCTCGAGCTCTTGATCCAGAGAAACTAATACCTTCAATCAACAACGTAAATAGTTTTATTTGATTAATAACCATTTTCGATCATTGTTGCTAACATTTCAATAGCATCATCAACTATATATGCTTTGCATAACCTAAGAATAATTTTATAAATGACTATATTTGGCTATAACCTTCCATTTAGAATGTTTGCCAACAACACAATGGTTTCATCTACCATTCCAAACATGAAATAGATGACTATATTCAGATGTTGAGAATTACTTTTGGATTTAATTAAAATCAAACCAAATTGGAATTGTTTTAGATTTTTTAATCAGTTAATTCAATTTTATAAACTAACAGATATTATCAATTATTTTTTTTAACTTTCTCAGTTTAATCAATTTTTCAATATTTTTACTCACCTATATTTTAAATTTGTTAACTTGACTCTCAAATTATTAGGAAATCCTTCACCTCCCTTGTTCCAAGGCACTTGGTCATTCCTCCATCATTTGCTACTAGTACTTTAGATCTAAACCTTGAAACAGTTTTGGAGGATTGGATAAAGAAAGCAAACCCTTGCGATGCATTAGGTTATCCTTCTGCTCTACTGGTTAGCTGGCCCGTAGCCAGTTGTGGGCTTGCTTTTTATAAACTACGGAGAAAATATTTCTGGATGGCCGAAGAAATCCCACTTCAGTTGGCGGCCGATGGTGAAAATGCAAAAACAGTTTTAAGACAACATATTCTCTAAAGAGAAGGCCAAGTTCGAATCCCGTTTCCACAAGTAAAAAACTTGTGGGCCTTGCTCAAGGGCAAAGATTGCCTGAAGAACAGCTAAAATCATCTGAAAAACCATAAAAGTTAATTCCATTATCAAAAACAGTTTTAAAAGGCGGTGTCTACAGGTGCTCTTTTCCCGCTAAAACATCAAAATATAATAAAAAAAAGTTTGAAATCCTGCTCAGCTTGCACTTGGTACAAGTAACATGCAGCATGCCCAATCTAAACTCTGGACATCCCAAGCTTTCGCTCAAACAGGCGGCGGAGCAGGTAAACTTGCAGAATACTAGCAGCGACAAGCGCTGCAGATTCAAAGAAGGCCTTGTGAATCGTCCTCCGGCTCATTGCATCATTTACTGCATCCACAACCAGTGAAATTTGTTAGACAACAAAATGATTATAGGAAATTCATTCTTTTGTCTAAAAGGGTTATATATGCTTTTGGAAGCTTGGGAATACAAGAATCAAGTGTATTTGGGTGTGTTAACTAATTTTTATTTCCACCAACAGCAACCCCAGCATAAAAGGTGAGAGTGAGGGGCAAGGAAATTACAAATTTAAAAGTTTTTGACAGTTTAGGTAGTAAGAAAATCTAGCTATGCAGCATATCTTATTCAGTTTGAAGCCAATAAAATGTCCTACTAACAAGACTGAAGAACCGAAGAAAGATAGGTAAGTGTGATTAGTGAAGTCTCGGCATCAAAAAAGGAAAGAAAAAGTGAAAAAAACAGACCTTACATCAATTAAATAACAAAAAAGGGAAAAGATCTTGAACATACTAATTGCCTGGCGATCAGTCTGAGCCTCTAGCCAATGTTGTTCAAACTGAATGTTGTAAAGAGCCTCCTCTAATTTAGATATCTGCTCCAACAATGGTTGAAAATGCTCTGCAAATATACAACAAAACAACACCACCTCACCATTCTCAGGATTCAGTGCAAGTACAAAACATGAAGTACACCAAATTACTGCTTACCATCCTTTGCATGCTCGTCATAGTATGAAAAGTGACCAACATGGACATCAAAGTCAATGGTTTCATGGTAAGGAGACTTGTTAGTGAAGCAAAAACGGTGGACTCCTTTCTGATGTGCCACAAACTCAATTTTCTCACTTATCTTGTCACGGAAATCATGAATCTGATCACCAGAAGGTCCCTTCACCTGCAATTTCAAAACCGTTGATGGGTCAGGACAGGAATGATTGACAATATAACAATGTATCAACTGTTACCAGCCTGATAAGACTTGAGACATATAATAGTTGAAATCTCATCATTGAAAGCCATTAAAATCTAAATATAGAAACATGAAAAATCATCCTACTTCCGAGAAATCTGTTAGTTTGGCTATATCAATCTAGAGAAAGCCTTCTGAGTTAAGACAACTGTGTTCCAACTAAATATCCGAGTGACAAATAAGAGAACATGGGATTTCTGGTCATTTGTAAGTTTGTGTTCCTGGCAGCTTTCAATATTCTACTCCATCTACATAATATGGAAGCAAGATGCCTGTTGTAAGCTTCTTATTAACTGCTGTTCTCCAACGGTGTGCCTTAAGAATTTAGGGTTCTTTCCTGTAAAAGTAACCAAAAAACTCCAAAAATGATTGTCATATAATCCTTGTCCATTCATCTGATGGCATCCATCCAACATACCATTATTCGTAAATCATATATGAATGGCTCTACCTCCATGATTTCTATCATTCCAATCACTTTTGCAAGCACTTATAGATGTCAAAATAAAAAAGTAAAGGGAAAGCCTTATTCCAAACATGTTTATCAGATATAAAATCTCTGCAAGTATCAACTATGTAAACCTTCTCCTCAAAATAAATTTTTTCTAGACTAATACATGATATTGCCACACATGTCAGGTATGCTGGTTTAACCTTTAGCCTTCATGGCTACTAGTCTAACCATTTCTCCTTGTGAACACCAATGATGGTTCGTATAACACATTTAAGTTGAAAGGGATACAAAACACCATTTTGCCAGTATTTAGAAGATTAAAAAAAAAGAAAAAGGTTTGATTCCAGAGAACTACAAGATGAGGAAAATCTTTCCAAAGCAGAAATAAATAAATTGTCAGGCATGGAACAGAAGAAACATGTCAGAATCAGCACGCATCCAGTGCCTTATTGAAATGATCTAAGTGGATTATAGACTAGCTTCATAAACATTGCTGCTTCTACCATAACATAATAACCTCAAACATGCTAAAGATACCAAGCAAAAGGAAGTGATCCTTTGTTTTACATTTCATATGACACGGAAAGATGATGAACTGCAGCCCAGAAGCAAGCCTCACTTAGGCCTTTGGATTTTTTACCAGTAAGAAAGAAGAGCAAGATGGGGTGAGGGGAAGGAAGGGGACATGTTTAAGAGATGCAGAACTACTGCTAGTACAAGGAGGTCAAGGGATTGGGAACAATCATGCAGATTCACGGAAAAAATAAATAGTAGGACAAAAGGTTGCTAGAATAGTTATCTTCACATTGCTTCAACTGCCAAAAACTGAAAGGCCAAATTATATCTCACGCAGTTGAATTGAACTTCAAACAGTGATGCCTGCTTATGCATAACGCAAATCAAAAGATAGTCCTAGGAAATTAATCTACCTAGGAATTAAAAAAAGAAGAAAAGAACCAGCTGTCAGAAAGATAGAGAGGGCTTACCACAAGATCAACACCATCATCGCTGTAATGCCAAGACGAATCAACCTTAACTACAACAAAGGAAACATGAACTGTATCTCCTTCATATTTAACATCATGAGAGAAGCATTCTTCCCTATCAATCACAAATCTAATTCCAAACACGGCTTCTGGGCTTGATAACAGTGCCAGCAATAAAACAACAAAATATCCTTTTAGCGCAATTCCCATCTGTGGATCGAAAGGAGAATTTCTAAGTACAGGGTCTGTAACTTATGCAAATCATCAAAATATACAGAATTAAATAACCCCCAAATTGTAATGAATAATACACAAACGTAAGACACATAATTAACTGCAGAATAAAAAAAAAAACATAAAAAAACGAGGAGGAGTTGTAAACGAAAAAAACTAAAAAACCCCATAATTAAATTTAGCTCATAAAAATAAAGATTAGATGGTGTTTCAAAGAGAAAACAGAAAGGAAGGGATCAAAATAACCTAACAATCATAGCAATAATTTACATTAGATCTTATGATTGCTTGCCAAGAGAAACAAGGAAATGAAAAGGGTTTTCTTCTTCTGAAGCTAAAACAACAGCAACAATAATAATTAAAAAGAAAGGGATCAAATCACTCCTTCATTAACAAATCGATCAAAGAAAGAAAAGATAAGTGAAGGTAATTTACCATTGAATTATTGGAATTTAAAGGATTGGATTTGAATCGATAAGCTGAATGATTAATAAGTTTATCGAAATGTAAGAGAGAGAAAACCCTTCGACTTTTGAACCAAAGAGGACACCAAAGTACTTCTCTTCTCTTCTGCTCGAGGATTTGGTTTGTCTCCGTCTAGCCTTGATTCCCTGTGCTTGAGTACACTATAAATCTTTTTCTATCTGCGTGGCATGTTCTTACAGGCCAAACCAACTACTCTGTTGACCTTTATAAGGCATTGGACTGCCAAAGAGGGGGTAAATTACACCTCTAATCCCTCGCGTCCTTGTATAAATAATTAATTAGTAATTGTTGATATTAAAATTAAGTAATCCCTTGATTAATGTTGACCATTCTCTAAATTTTTGTAGTAAAAGGACCTTCTTTCTTGGTCAAATTTCCTTATTTACCTAATTCTATTTTCTTTATTATATTTGTCAAAGGAAAACAAATTAAAAAGAAACATGAAATTGATCAAAGATAGAGAATATTTGGAAGTGTGATAGTATTTGTTTTTTAAAGTGTTTTTTATTTGGAAATAAATTAAAATATATATTTTTTATTTTTTTAAAATTATTTTTTATATCAAAACGATCTAAAAATATAAAAAAATATTTTTAAAAAAAACAAATTTAATTTTGTTTTAAAAATGTTGTTTGGAATGAATTCCAAACAGCTTTTAATCGCAAACAAATTTAAGAATACTAGTTATATTTATTTTTGTGTTTTAAAAACGTTTTTGAAAAAATTTAAAAATTTTTTATTTTTTTTTACTTTAAATTAATATTTTTTTTAGTGTTTTTAGATCATTTTGATGTGCTGATGTCAAAAATAATTTTTAAAAAATAAAATAAATATTATTTTAATGTATTTTCAAGTAAAAAATATTTTGAAAATCAACCATAACCACATTTCTAAACAAGCCCTTGGATGTATAGATTCTAAAACCACAAAATAAATTATTAATTTTGTTAAACTACAATGAATAAGTTATAACTTACTATTGTTCAACTCCGGTCAAGCCTTTCATATTTTTAGTTTTTGGTAACACGTGCTCTCTGCATATAACTCAAATATGCATTACAGATACACGTGGCAAACATATAATGAACACAAATGGTATAAAGGGCTATCTTTGACTTAGGAATGTCAAATAATCCTTGTTTATATACCCTTCTCATTAACTAGACATATATTCATTTATATTATTCAAATAGAATATTGTAATTATGTTTTTATTCTTGTAAAAAAATCAAATGCTTTGATTTGGAGGGTATTTAGATCTTTTCTCAAGATTTATTAGTTACTAAAGGATTGACCAGGTATGTATGTGTTTTTTTTTTAAGTGTAGTAAAATGACTCAATTACCTTTTAAGTTACAATCTTTGAAACTAACAGACAAAGATATTTATATTTTTTTCACTTTTTAAAACACAGTAAAATGGCTACTTTACCCTTAAAATAAAAAATAAATAAAACATGTGTCCAGGGGCCTTTTGGTCCTTTCACTTTGTTTTTTTTTTATTGTTACTTATTTCATAAAGAGCAATTTGATCTTTTTGCATAGATTAAATATTATTTAAATGGAAAAAAGATGTCGGTGCGTGTGACACAAGCGCATGCTCATAGAGGAGCCCGCGTATTACGAGTTGCATGTGTGATGCCTCTCAACATTCAAAAAATACCCTTCCATCGTGTTATTGAAAGCGTTGTCATGTCCTTTTCCTGTTGGTATGGCGCGTGTCGACGACGGCGAGGCATTTTGTTGCCAATAGGGCTTTTTTTTGTTTTTTTCTCTCTCTTCCCTTAAAAATTGCAACTTGGTCCTCTTTGTTGTTGGTATTTCAACTTCAGTCCTTATTCTTTTGATTTACTAATTTTTGTTATTAGCCCTATTGTAGAAGTTTATTTGTTTTCAATTTCATCATTCAATCCTAATTTTTCATATATTTTTTTTTTCAATTTGGTCCTCATTCTTTTTATTTTTTATAGGTTTTTTGTTAAATTGATTTTTCTTTTAAGTTTCACCATTCAATCAAAAATTTGTTTGTATTTCTTATTTCAATTTTGATCTCCATCCATTTGATTTTTTTGTTATTAAATTGATTTTTTTTTCAATTTCACCCTTTAATTAAAGATTAAATTTATTTTGTATTTCAATTTAATCCTCAATCTTTTAATTGCTTTTTTTTAATCCTTTTGTATAATTAAAATTATTTTTTTAGTTTCATCCTTACAATAAAATATTATATATGGGCTTTGTATATCCTAACTATCAATTAATTAAAATTTGGTAAAAACTATAGTTGAATAATTAAGAAATACTTTAAAAGGCTTAGGGGAATTACTGTTCCCCACACCACTGTTCAACTAGAGACAAATCACTGTGGATTGCCACAATAATTTGTATTTTTAGTCTTTTTTCTTCTTCTTCTTTTTTTTACCTAATCACACTCCTAAGACCTAAATTGATGGTCAATTAAAGCACATCTATTAAGGAAGGGCAAGATTCAAATAAATGAGACTAAAATAAAATAAAATCAAATCAAAAGCAGCAAAAAATATGGTTTTTCTAAACTTGTAGCTGTTTACACTTTGTTCCTCCAACTTTTCAAATTATATACTTTTAGTCCCTAAAAATTCATGAAAACCAATTTTGGTTACAAACTTTCTTTTTTTTTTTTGATCCCTGATTTAAGAGAGGAGAGAGAAAGTGGTGGGATTTCGGTGGTAGAGAAAGTTTTGGTTGAGACCGATTCTGGCCACGAAAACGGGTTATTTTGGTGTCAATGAGTTTCTTTTGATGGGGAGAGTTTATTCAAGGTGTTTTTATTTCCCTTAAACTTTCCTAAAAAGGTAGATCAGAACTCGAAAGGAATTTTCGTTCCGAGTTTATTGTGGATTTTTAAGTCAATTTTTGGATTGTCAGAGGCTATGAATATGGTTGAAAAAAGATTTTAGGGTTTGTTTTTTTTCAAGTCAAAATACGGTTGAAAAAATAATTTTCTTTGTCTGAAACATATTAGCTTGGTTTTTCAGCAACCCAGAATTTGAGCAAGGTAGGCGACGCGTCATCTACCTCGGTGACTTTTTCAAAGAATTAAGGAGCGGATGACAGGTCGTCCGTCCATTAAGAAAAATTTTAAAAATAAGGCCCAGGCGTGTGGGCTGCTCTAAGCCCTCGCGCCTGGGCCTTTTTCTGGAGGCAGAAGAGCTTTGGGCCTTTCTAACCCGAGAGACTGAGTCTTTTTTTTTCTTTCAAATTTTTATTCATTAAAATTTGATTTTTTTAAAAAAAATTTACTTATTTTTTTTCAATTTCATCACTTAATATTTGATTGATTATTATCTAGGTAACGTAATTTGTTTCATTTTGATATTTTTTTCTTCCAAATACCTTGATATTTGATTGGTTTTTAATTTTATAGATGTCTATTATAGATAAAAAAAAAATAGAAAAAAAAATTGTTGAATCCAGTTAATTCCATGACCTAGGCAATGAATTTGGCTGGTTACCTTTGGTTGAATAGGGATCAGGTTTTATAATTTTTTTCTTAATTTATTTAATTAAATATATATATAAATTTTTTGAATTTCACTAGAGATTTTTTAATATATAAAAACACGTAGTAAAAACCTGTTTATATATTTTTTTAAAAGAAATATTCAATCCATAATAAAACACTCTTTAAATAGCAAGTTTTTCAATGAAGCATCATTCATATCACACAATAAACAGCAGCATATAACATGTATCCATCAAACCAATGGAGATAGCGAGCAGCCACTAAGACCAACAATCTCATCAAGCATACAAAGTATAATTTTCATACCCAAGTAATCTTCGATATCAGCCTTCGCAATGAAGAAAGATGATTCTTCCCATTTACTTTTTGCTTGGGTATTACTGTTAAAAAAAGCATGTATGAATGAAATATGGGTAGGAGATATTTCTTGCAAGCACATCTTATTAATTCCTTAGATTGAACTTGGAAATTATAATATAAAAAAAAAAAGGAAGAGGAAATTATTATAGGAAAGAAAAAGTGGTACAAACAAGGAGAGCTGCTAAAGAAGATTTAACTGCAACAGAGCATGGCATCCGGCCCTTGTCCTTCCTTAGAAGAAGGCCTTGATACAGAGGCAAGTTGACGAGGACCAAAACCCCACAAAGTAGAATTTGCAAAGGCATTGTCTCATGAAGTCTATCAATGCTGTCATTCATGATCACCTTTTTCACTGTTCCGGCAAGGCAAAATAAATTGAGCATCGCAAGCGTGGATAAGATTTCGAACATTGGAGAGGTGGCTCCAAACTCCATCATCTCTTTCTCGTATCTTTGCGAGACGTCTTCATCTGCTACTTTGTCTGTGATTACAAATGCTGTTTCACCAAATCCTAGTGTCTTTAAAATGGTGTCGATAGTGGCGAAGAGATAGGAGCTTGTTCTTTTATATAGCCAAATTCTTTGGTCGTTCCACCAACCTAGGACTGTCCCGTCAGCCCAGAGAAACTCAACTAGGCTGTAAATGTATTTGGCAACTATCACATATGCAAATGGTAGGAACCATGGGCTTGAAACCTGGAGCAGTAGCAGCAAAATATAGTCAAGCTCATCTTCTACGGAAAAAGTAATTCTCCTATATATTCAAGGATCTCCCTTAAGAGTCCTCCTAGCTAAGCCAACTAGTGCAGCTGTTTTTAGAGGGTCTTTTTAGCACTAGTAAGAAGTCAATCGTGTAACTGCGGAATAGGGATATTAGGTGAAGGCACGTTTGATAGGAAATGGGATAAACAAAAGAAGAAAATACCTGGGGAAACAAGGATATGCCTTTCAGGAGAAAAAGCGAGGGAACGATGGAGTAGTACAGAGTTGCGAAGCAGTTAGAAGCCCAGAAACAGTAGCAGCAATACCCCAGTTGAAGGCCAAGTCTGATCCTGCCATGTGCATACCATGCAGGGCTGTACTTGGAGAGCAAAATCTGAAAATCACCTTCAGACCATCGTTTGTGTTGCACAAGTACCTGAGGTAAGGTGGTTGGTGCAAGACCTAAGAATGCTTTCCTTTCTGGATTGAAATATGCTGATTTCCATCCTTTGCATTGGATAGACAACCCTGTAATCACGTCTTCCACTGGACATCCATATTTCAACCCCGTCTGTAATCAAACATTCATTTCATGAAATTTTAACTATGTTTCTTTTACTTTTATAATTTCAAATGATAAAAGCAGGCAGGCTGTATGTTTACCTCATTCCCCCATTTTGTATTTTGCTCATAAGTGCAGCTTGCAAGAGTTTTTGTTTCTTCTACTAATTCGTGAACACTTTGTTGTCTTCTATGATCGTTATGTTTTTTCCATTCAATCTTAGAATCCTGACTGAATTCCCTTCCACAGAGAGTATCTCTCCTGTGAAAGCAGCCAGTTCCAACATAAAGAGGGCCTCCATAACCATCCGTACCATGGAATTCCACCTTCATGATCAACATGTGAGAAAGAAGTGAAATAATTAATGACATAACATGAAATGAAAGGTAGCTCAGCTGGCATTAGATCCAGCTCCTCCTAAGAGATCTCTGAGTTCGAAACTCGAACCTCTCCTTTGAAATATTAAAAGATTGAACAATGATGTACATACAACGTATATACTACTACTCACATTGGTGATTACACGCAAGGAACTGCTGTATAGGTCATTCTTAGTAACGTTTGCGAACCACTGTGGGAACTGCACAAAAGCAATGTCATGGCTCTTTTCTTCATCCATGAAGAAGCAAAGTGCATCCCGCACAGTTAGTGGATCGTTTGAGTACATATCACAGTCTAGACTGAGAACGATCTGTCCATTGCTAATCTTTGATGACACTCTTATCTGCACATTTATTTTCGTAAATGTGTTAGTATCCTTGCTTGGGGGTACTGCCCACGATAAGCATGTAAACGAACAAGCATATACAGCTTACCAAAGCATTCATAGCCCCAGCTTTGAAATTGTGGAAATGTTGGGGTCTCTTTTCTCTAGCCAAGTATACTAAAGTAGGCAATGCACTCCCATCAGTATCCGTGGAACATGGATCTTTCCCGTCAATCAAAATCTGGCAGCAAGAAGAGAGAAAATAAACAATTATCAAACAGCTAGTTCGGAGAAATTATCTGGTCGAGTTTCTAGCCATAATTATATAAATTGAAATAAGAAAAATAATGCTAGCATATACTGGTGTCAAAAGTTCTTGCTTTTAGAATGGTGTCATGATCTCTTTTCGATGAGTAAGAATCCCACTGAGAAAATCCCTCATGTTCCAGGCGTGCTTCTTCAGGGATTCTTCCTAACATGGTTGCTGTTTCAATTCGATCCGCCATTTCTTGGTACAAATTCTAGGAAGAAGGATAGCAAGCTATATTAATTATACATGACTAAATATATATATGGATTCTATCAATTTAAATGATTGGTTGTATGAAAAATCAATTTACATGCTTGATTATATGAAATCTGTTTAAAAAGTTTTACAGCATTCCTCTATTTATATTAATCACAGCATCTTTTACTTTTAAATTTTTTTTTAAAAAAAGGCTAAGTGTCACACATGAAGTATATATGAAACATATTTGTAAGAAGTTGTGATCACTTCCAACGGTCTAGACAATAATTTAAGTGGTGAAGAAAATAATTAAAACAAAAACATCAGCAGAAGCTGCTCAATTATTCATCAATAATGCAGGCAGGAAGTTTATTTGTACAGAAACAATTAACTATTGCACATCAACTGCAGATTCATTGGAGCAAATCTGTTCTTGCTTATCCGAGTGCGTCATGGATGACCCAGTCCTCTGTTCCTTCTTCTATTTTAATCCTAATTAATTGGATAAATTATATATCAATCCCACTCTCAGCGCCTTCGGACACCCGCAAGTCAAGAAAAAACAAGAAAGATTATAGCACTCAAGGTTTAATTAGGTAAATAGGGGCGAAAAGGTTGACTTTTACCTTGATTGCCATAAAGTCCATAGTCTGACTCTGACCGCCACCGTCTCCTGTAGGAGACTCGGATACAAAATAAGCAGCTGGTGACCTTGGTTGCACGTTGAACTTCTTGCAATATGGTAGCCATTGTTTTGCAAATCTAGATGCCTCCAAGAGAGCATAGAAAGTTAGATCCGATCCGGCATCATCCGACAGGTAAATGGCAAGCTTCTCCGGTGGGTAATCATAAGCCATGACCGATAAAACAGTGTTCATCACCATTATCGGTGGCTCTATCACGGGGTCTGCCGTGCACACAAATACGTCCACCCGAGGCAAGTCTTTCTCATATCTGTTCGGACACAATAGAAACGAGAACATTAATGTGAGCTCCGTAGAGCTATTCTTTTCCCCTTTATTTCCTGCACGAAGAGAAAAACTTTGTTGTTTACCTTAGAGAGAGCCTGTCCTTGAAGGTGAGCCTGTAAACCTGGTTCCACCTGAGAGCTTGTGTGAGGACCCAGTAAAAACCGAACCAGAGCTCAGCTCCAAGCAACCCAATCCAAACCCATCTCCCTTCTTCTCCATCTCTCGGTATGTTGCTTACTCTGTAAAACAATATCAAACATATGCCCACAAACAAAGTCACTGCAAAGGACCTAAATAAGACCAGACCCCTAGCTCTCTTTGTCTCGAACAGAGGAAGATACTTCTCACTTCTCATCTCTCTATAATTCACAAACAGATCAGAATCACAAATGACCCTCAAGTTAATACCTCGACATATATAGATAGATATACTTTTGTCTGAATATGGACCCATGCAAACAGGGGCGGAAGGAAGAGGGGCAAGCATGGGCCCGGACCCTCCCTGAAATATTCCACTGCTGTAATATATATATATATATATTATTAGGTAATTAAGTGTGGAGGAGGTTTTTTATTCTATAAAAGTGAGTTTTCTTACTATAATTAAGTGTGATTTTTCAATTTGATTTTTTAAAAATTAATTTACATAGTCCTAATATAAATCTTGTAAATATAAAATCATTACTTTGCACAATAAATTATGCAGCCGGTCAAAAACAAAAATATAAATATAAATCATAAATAAAATTTTTCAACATAAAGATTAAAGCAGAGCCATCAATTAATTTATTTTTCATCAAACAAAACAAGGTAATTTAAATTTAAAATCTATTTTTATTTTGTTTTGAGATGTTTGTTAATAATTTGATGAGGTTTTTTTTTTATAATTCTATCATTTTTGCTTTATTTTTTTCTCAGATCTGCTAATTTTACCAATTGTTTTTTGAATTCTTGTTATGGTGCTTTTTTTTAATTAATTAGATATATTTTATTAGTTTGTTTTGATTATACTTTGATTTTTTTTATGTTTTGTTTTTAGCAGAATCACCAAAATTATCAATTTTTTCTCACGATATATGTTTTGATTTTAGGTTGAACCATGAACAAAATAAGAAGAATTTGATTTTTTTTTCAAAAAAAATATTGATAACTCGCAGCTTAGTGAACCAACTCCAATGTGTAATGTTAAAGTTATGGTTGAGTAACTCCAATGCGCCTCAGTTTACAAAGAACCTGCGTTGACTAGTGAGAATAGTTCTTTATTATATTTTTCTTTATTTCAAAGTTTATCGAACATAAATAATGTTTCGTTTTAGCTAATGTTTCTTATATACTTTGTATGTTTATATTTGATAGATATAAAGACCAACAACATTAAAGTGATGAATATATTATGAAAATGAAATTAACTTCGTTGCTTTGACTCAATTTGGTATTTCTTCGAACCTTTTACCCTATACAAAGATCATTATATGTTTATAGTAAGTTATTTGAATAAAACTAAATTATACAAGTTTTTTTATAACTCATATATAATAAAATAAAATAAATATTATATTTTATTATATTAATTATGATCCTCCTAACAAATAATTCTAGCTCCGCCCAAAGCTGTTAAATGAACATGCTTGGTTTGGGTGACAGGTTAGGTAGGTTATATTTTTATTTTAATATTTTATTTTAAAAAAGTTAAATTAAATTATTGATTAATTATTTAAATCGATCAAATGATTACATTATTTAATTTGAAATCAGACTCCGACTGGCTCACCGAATTAAGCTGCCACATCACGCTGAATTTAATAACAATATCCAGTGATAGCAATGTTTGTTCCACAAAAGATTCATAATAGCCAGATTTATCTTTGAGTGGGAAAAGGGTGATGGAGGGTTGGTGCTCGAAAAAGGAATATATTGAAGCCAAAGTTTTCACGCAATTCTAGGAGTTGAAAAATTGAAAAGTGAATCCATGCGCGGATTCCTTGAACGGAGTGGTGCCGTGAGAGGAGCCGGAATGTGATCTAAATACAAAATAATTTGGTAGAAGTTTGAAGGGAATAATATAGGTTGAAAAGTATTTGAAAAATAATATAGTTTAAATATAATTGTGTTTTTTAATATTATTTTTGTATATTGTTGTTATTTTTAATAATGGTTGTTTAGTCATGTTTCAAAATACATGTTTTATTTGTAAATTAATTAATTTAAACAAAAATCAACATAAAATTTTATAAAAATTCAATGATTAAAAGATGAGATTTAAGATCCACCGATCAAGAAAAAAAATGAGATAAGGTAATGTGGTAAAAAAAAGAAATGGAGAAAAAAAAAAAGAATGAGTCACTCGTGATATACTAGAGCTTCGTTTTCGACACACCTGATACCTTTATAAAGACCTTGACAATACAATTCTAACTACATACTAGAAAACCATAAAACGAGGTTGTAATTAACCCTAACTTACCCCGAACAAAACCCCTAACCAATCATGATTTTTGTTTGGTGGTCTTTCAATGTGTGGTTAAAATCATCTTGTCGAGATATTTTTAATGGGATCATGTATGTCGAAAACAAAGTCCTGGTGTGTTCCCGGTGACCCATTCTTTCTTTCTTTCTTTTTCCCTCTTTCTCTCTAATGCTACATGAGTTTATCTCCTCTCTCTTTCTTAATTATTAGATCCTGAATCTCATTTCGTGGTCATTGAATCTTCATAAAATTTTGAGTTGATTTTTGTACAATGTTAATTAATTTAAATGAGACATGAATTTTAAAATAACTATTATTCTCAATAGCGGTTGTATTCATGACCTATGTTATTTTCCCAAAAAATTTATCAAACTATATTAGAATGGTAAAAGACCCTAAATTATTTTCTTTTTCCCACCAATTCAAAAGTGGCATGCCCTTGCTTTTTTTAAAATGATAACGATTAGTTTTTTTCTACTATTAAAATGAATAGTGTTTTATTAGGTGGCACACGGTAAAAAGACCATTTCTTTTAGTGTTTTGTTAAATGACCCTATTTATATTAATACATAGTTTGAATTATTAATACATAGTTTGAATCCTATATAAACATGTACCAACAATTTTATACAAATATTGTTATCAAGTAAAGACACTTGATTTAATCCTAATACAAACTAAACTTCTCTTTTATTGATACTCGTGTGAATCCCAAGTTAATATGTGACTTTTGATTAGTTATTTTATTGAGAACTTCTTTTTTAAATAGAATTAAGCTTTATAGTTCTTTATGTGTGTTCAAACTCTTATGGTTGATCGCTCTCCCTTGGTCGATCATGACCTCTAGTCACTGGGTTCTTTAATTATCTTAGCCAATCAAGACTCTTTTAATGTCCATTTTACTAGATTGATTTCAACTTCTTTCCCATGTACTTTCCACATTCATTTTTCTTTTACAATTTACATATGCATATTTAAAGAGGTTAGGTGACAAGTTGGCCATATACTACCAACATATTTATACTTGAAATTGATAAATTTAATTGGCCTTATATGGCATGTCAAGTGATAGTGTTCACTAAAAACTATGAATCATGTTTTTTTTTTAAGATATGTTTAACATGTCAATAACTTTATATAATCAGTTAAATTTTAAAACATAATGTACATTTGCCTTTAGACGTGATACCTAAGACTCTATAAATTATACTTGATCTTTCATTTCCTACAAAAAAAATCTATAATCCCTCTTTCAAACTCAAAGACTTCTTCATAAAAAAAATTAATCAAGAACCTTAAGCATTGTTTTTTTATTTGAAAAATAGCACTCTCAAACTCTATTTCAATAAAATTTACACTCATAACTCGATATCAAAATTAAATAGACTATATGCCCTATATTAATTGTTTCATAATTAGTGTCACAAAGAATACAGAAGAGGAACACCTTAGTCTATTTTTCAAGAAGGTACCTAAAGAAGAAGAAAATCATCACTTTACTCTAGACATTGAAAATGAAAGACTTCACCTTCAAGATAATCACATCAATTTAAGCACCTAAAAGAAATCCATTCTATTATGGTCAAGTGTTTCTCTTATTGATTACAATAAATGGCAAAATAGAATGCAACACCATTTTGGCGATCAATGGAGGCATAAAAGGGTTTTTGACTTGATTTAGGTATCTAGAGTTTTTTTAAAGCTCAATAAGAAACTTTTAACCACCCTTTATCTATTTTAATTAAAGTCTAATGTGTTCTTATTAAGATATTGAATACATATCATCTCCTTATATGATTTGGTTATAATAAGTGGCCTTGACCTAGCTGATAAGGAGATTTATGCTTCCATACAAATTGATACAAGTTCATTTGAGAACTTAGTGGTGGACATACCTGAATTCAACTTGTTGATGGAAAAGAAAGAAAGAAAAAACCGATCTTTCTACTTTTAAAAAACTTTTGGCTTTTATGCTATATTAGGTGTCATAACTCAATTTTTAAATTTTAAATAATAGTAATAAAAAATAAATAAAAAATAATTTGATAATTGGATCAAGACAATACAAATTAAAAGTTTAAAGACTAATAAGGATGAATTATAAATTTGGAAGTCAATTTGGTCAAAATTGAAAGAAATGATAAGTTTGTGAACTTAATTAAACTTTGATTTAATCAATTAATGCAATCAAGGGCTTAATTGAAGAAATACCAAAGTTTGAGGCTGATTTTGGATCGAAATCGCAAGTTAAAAGTCCAAGGAGCAAATTGAATAGGTGGTGATACCATAAGGGAGTTAATTGATTTTTTTAGGGGTAATTTTGAAAGAATTAAAAGTTGAAGAGCCAATTAAGGAATAAATTGATTAAATTGGAAATTAAGGACTGTTTTATAAATAGCATTGAAATCCAGGGGTTCAATTGCAATTGATCCAGGGGCACAATTAAAAAAAAAGATTTTTCCAAGAACAAGGGCCCAATTGCTAAATGTCAGAAGTTCAGGGGCAAAATTAAGAATAGCCATTTTAGTAAAAACAAAAAAAAGGCACCATTTCTAAAGCCACTGTTCATCACCTTCTTCATTACCCCAGGGAAAACTGATTCAGTAGGAAGAAGAAACGATTTGTCTCTGCCAGCTGCCCACGATGCATCTCCCAAATGCCATTACCAGGGAACGAACTCATGGCATTCTCTGGCTTTATAAAAGCAAGAGAAAGGCCAGGAGGACAGAAGAAGAAAGAAAAAGACAGAACACACAAAACACAACAGGGGGAAAGAAACACACAGAACACAACAGGGGAACGAAACACACAGAAACACAACAGGGGAACGAACAGGAGAAAAAAGCAGAGGAACGACAGGAAAAAAAACAAAGAAAAAAGGAACGAAAGACAGAGAGAGGAAGAGGGAGAGACGGAACCCAGAGAACCAAAGAGAAAACAACAACAACAGAAGCAGAGGAAAAAAGTAGCATCGGGCAGCCAGCACGCCACCATCATCCATTTCGTCTCCAACAGCGTATGAAGCAGGTAAGTCACTTTCCTTCCCTCGCTTGCAAATTTAATTACTCTGGCACTGTTGCAAGCGTGCGTGAATAATTCACGCTTGCCTGCAACAGTGGCCAGCCCAGTGACTAGGCTAATTAAACTGGGTTCAGCCAGCTTGGATGAGCTGGGCTAGATCTAACCTAAAAACAGAAAACAAAAAAATTAAGACTGGGCCGGGTTTAGACTCAGCCGGCCCAAATTATTTTTATGCTAAGGGTGTGTTTGGTAAAACACACCCTTATACCTTCTCCTTTTATTTCTCATCTCTTTGTTTTGATATTTGACCAAACGAGTTCTTTTTGAATATCAGAAAATTCTAGAAAAATTTAGGGGTCTTCTTTGATTTATTTATGGGTCCCTCGCATTTGTTTTGTTAGCTTTGTTGTATATTTGATTTATAAAGTTTTACTGTGAAATGCGAATCTGAAATGCGATGCATGTCTCCTTTTTTTTCTTTCTAAAAAATAAAAAAAAGTAGTTTTCTTTTCTTTTAATCCAAAATTTATGGATTTATTCATTGGCGCCAGAGTTGGGAATACCGTGTTTTTTGGGTTACGTAATATTTATTGACGCCAGAGTTAAAAATATTCATAAGTGAATATTCACTAACACCATAGTCATGAATATTATAGGATGACTATAAGAATGGAACAATAAAACAAACTCTTAGCAATTTAAGATAAGATTAGCAATGCAATCTACTTCAGGTAGGGCGCTTAAGAAGTAACAATATCTATCCTTTAGCGTAACCAGTTCTGGACCATAAAATCTTTGTTGACCAGTTAGGGTTCTTACTAACCAATGATTTGCACTTTAGGTTGATAATTAATCCCATTCCAAAGAACAATTACTATTTATACGAACCATATAACCCTCACTTACCAGTTATACAACTAATGTTCCTTTAGTGTATTCAATTCTTCATGCCCTATGTTGTAAATAAAACTTGTACAAATAAAATAATCTTCACTAGTTTAGAGAAAGTAACAGGAGTTTCTGAAGCAACGAAGGATTACTTCATAAATTTATATACCTTATATATAATTCTTAATTAGAAGAAATGGAAATAAAGTTTTTTTTATTAAAAGTTACTAGGTAAGGAAATTAAAAGAAAGATATTTGAAATCTATATCATCAGGCCTACCAAAAGACATGTACATGAAACTTCAAGGAAGAACTTTTGTCCTTAATTGTTTGATTATTATCTTTTATTTTATCTCATGTTCTGATAACACTTTTCTTATATAGCTTATTAGCCTGTGATTGATCCTCAACCTTAATTGATAGTTGGTCATGCTAATTCGTAACTTTTTTCAAAATTTGATAATAAGAAAACAAGACTCCTACTATTAAGTTAAAGATCAAGCTGATCCTGAGGGGTGTAGCTCGACTAGTCAGACACTGAGTTTGTTTTCTAGAGATTATCAGTTCGAATCTCACAAACCTCAGGGCTACTGGAGACTTACATGGTCGTTAATTTCAGGGCCCGTGAGATTAGTTGAGGTGCGCGCAAGCTGACCCAAACACCCACGTTAATCTAAAAAAAAGTTAAAGACCAAGCTTAAGGTTAATTAAATCACCTATAGATCTATCAAATCACATTAAGTCAACTCTTGTATAATTTAATTGAAGCTCAAGCCAAGTAAGGCAGCGAGTTAGGGAATCTTCAAGTTGGCTCACTAGAACAAATTTAATGATAATATCAAAGAGTTCCCCAAATAAACCCACGAACAATGTATTGTTCTTATATTTTTTAATACATTCGCATCAAAATTATCATAATGTTAATTTTTTAATTAAAATTTTCTTTTAGGATTATGATAAGATGGTGTCTAAAAAACAAATATTTTGGTTAAATATTTTTTTTTAAAATCAGATGTTAATATGACAATGGATTTTTAATTAGAGAGATTTATTTATTTTATTCTTATTTGAAATCATCCAAATCTATTTTGACATGTTGTGATTGTTTTTTATTTTGATTAAATAAATAACATTGAAAAAATCAGATTTTTTAGTAAAGGTAAAAATATTATTAAGAAAAGGTACTATCAATTATATTGTTTCAATGGAATTTAAATTATTATTATTCTTATAAAAAAATATTATCATATAATTAAATTAAAAAAAAATTGAAGGGCTTCCGTGGCATAAAATCAAATATCTTAATTAGCATTAATAATTATTTTTAATATTTATCGGAGTATTTAATACTCGATTAACTTTATTAATTTTCATTGCGTTTCAAAAGAGTTTTTGAAAAAAATTGAATTTTTTTTTTTTGCTTTAAATTAATATGTTTTTGATGTTTTCAAATTATTTTAATGTACTGATCTTAAAAATGATTTTTAAAAAATAAAAAAAATATTATTAACATATTTTTCTGAGTGAAAAACATTTTAAAAAACAATAAAAAAAAACTATTGAATTCACAATAAAGCAAATTATTTCTACTAAAAAAAAACACGTGATAACTTCTGCACATTTTTTAACTTATGTTAGATCCAACCTGTGATAAAGCCAGACTAATGGGCTCGTTGTTTTGGATCATGGGGCTCTCCTTGACTTTCTCGAACAATGTGCTACTTAGAGATAAAACATGTTCGCCTGTATTTTAAAAGTTCATTCTGTTTGAAAAATAATAATAAATTGATATTTTTTTAATTTTTTTATGATTTTAATACGTTGATATTAAAAATAATAAAAATCTGAAAAAAAATTATTTTAATATATTAAATAAAAATTACCTTAATATTAAACACACAATTAGACATTTCTGGGAAATGTATTTCACTTTCTAAACTAAACCTCATTTAATATTTCAAATCCAATAATGAACAATATTTTGAACTATGACTTGCTTTGGTCACAAGCAAATAATAACACTTATAGCACTCAAGTAACTATGAGATTCCATGCCAATACGTTCCAAACTTGTACCTAATGAAGGTTTGAAAGTGTGATGCTTTTTATTTTGGGTAATGTTTTAAAAGTATATTTTATTTAAAAAAAATTAAAATAATAATTTTGTAATATTTTTTTATAATTTTAATATATTGATATTAAAAATCTAAAATAAATATACTGATATATTTTCAAGTAAAAAACATCATTCACTACACTATTAAACACATAATTAATCACAAACTTCATATGGTAGAGAATAGTTATATTCTTATAGAAATTAATATAAACAGTCTAACAAAGTTACTCTCGTAACTCTAACATCCTTCTCATAAGGAGCTTCAATTTTGTTAAAAGGTTTTTTTAGAAGAAAAAAAAAAGTTTGACCTTTAATCCATTTCAGGATCTATATATATATATATTACATCATAGGAGTATTATTACTTAAATAAACTTGTAATCAAATCACTTCATGCTTTTTTTTATTTATTGGAATCTAATTTTTGGATGCTCAATTTTATTTTTTATTATTAACGTTGGTATTCGGAGTAGCTTGTGTGCACCTCAACTCATCCCACGGGTCCTGAAGTTAACGACCATGTAAGTCTCCAGTGGCCATCATATTAGCAATTATAGAGCTCGAACATGAAATCACAAGGAAAGCAAACCATTTAGTCCTAAGCTCTTATCACTCTATTTCTCGGTAGAGTGGTGGCCATATAGATGAATTTATTTCCTTTGTGCTTGGTCTCATGTTCTTAATGTATCATCCATTCTTTTGACTTCAGTTAAAATAAATATAATCTCACATATAAAATACAATTACTCAATTGATTAGGAAACTAGCACTTAAACAACAATAGTGCTAATATAAGACGAGCGGTTTGAATTTTTTTTTTTTTTTCCTTAAGCTAAGAGGAACCCAATAAACCAAACTTCCACAGTAGAGAGATAAGATTATTTTAATATATTTTTAAATAAAAAAATACTTTAAATTATAATAGTTATCCCCACTGACATGCAAATCTAAAGCAAAATAACATTTTAGTGCGTGACAGACACATCACACGTGTGAGAGAGAGGAACAGCTAGAAAGGCCACCCGTGAATACTGATAAACAAGCTTGAAGTCGTTGTCACTGGCCGGTGGTGATGACCTTTGCTGACCAGCTGGTACTTCCCTGTCGTCTTCCTAGGCTTCTTCTTCTTCATCATCTTCTTCTTCCTCATCTTCTTCTTTCATACATATATATAAATTGAAACCTCACGCTATCTCGTTGTACGTACATATAAATTGCCTTTCCCTCTGCCACTGCTTGCCAAAACCACAACCTAGAAAAATAAAGACTGGAAAAAAAAAGAAAAAAGAAAAAAAAGAGAGACTGGACATCACGTAGGTACCTGTATTCTTTTCTCAAATGCTAATAGCCATTTTACATACAGCAGCTCTGAACAGCCCTCCCACTTGACAATTTCATTTTCAATTATTCTACTTCTATAAACAAAAAGTCCCATTTTCCCACTCCATTGTATTAGAATAAACTATATATATATATATATATTTTATCTTTATAGTTTTATACTAGGTTGGCGATCCAGGTTAGGCCTGATCAAAAAAAATTCAATGTAAAAAAGATGCTTAGACGATTATAGAGTTTTTTTAAAAGGTACGAGAAATTCAAGAGTTAGGTTATTGTTGGATTTAATAAGCTTAGTTAATTTAATAATATGATTTTAAAAAATATATAACAACAATAGATAAATTAAACAAACTAAAATTATCCCGTGTTAATCTAGGTTAAGCCGTAAAACTCGAGATTTAATATATAAGATCGAGATAACTCCATAAAAAAATAAAATTAAAAAAAATTAACTAAATTAAAAAGAAAAGTTCCAATAAAAAATAATAGTAGATAACTATTTCAATAAGGTTGGATGGGTTTGGACTCCAATATTGATAGCTTTTATGGCTACTAACTCCAATATTAAGGCTTCTACTTTTAGCATTTATTTATTCATTGAAGCTTGTTAGGTAAGCCATAATGCTCTCATTCTCTCTTTCTCTAGACGATGATAATTAATTTTATGAAGCTCTTCTTTAATAGGATGCTCGTTTTGAAGTGAGCCGTAAGCTTTACACATGTATCTTCATTATAGCTAAGCATAGAACCAAATTAAGGTCCAAATTGCGGTGCCATGCATGCTCAGGCTGCCCGTAATTAAAAAAGCTAGCTGTGGACATGATTTTAAAAATGGCTTTTGAATCTTGCATTAGTAGCTTTAAAGTGTTGTGCATATATTATATTACACGTTCTTTTTAAGGTTAATCAATGTATTGTAATTATTTGAGTGTGTCCATGAGGGATAGAGTGGTTAATGTTTTTGTCACCTATCATTTTGTACTACTTGAAAACACATATCTCTAGAGTGACGATAACCCACTAAAAAAACTACCGAAAGTGTTGGTTTTATGAGCCGTGTAGTGTTGATAATGATAATAGAATTGATCTTCTGAAGACGAGTGGTGGCTAAGATGTGTGAATGAAGATCTTGCAGCAGGGGGTAATCGTTAGCTTCATTTCATTTCTTTTAATCAATCGTGGGTATTTGATTAGTTTGTGTGCACCTCGACTAATTTTATGAGTTTTAATTAAAGTTAACGATCATGTAAATCTTCTATGACTCTAAAATTTATAGAGAGTTAACTCAAAACCTAATTAATTAAACAATAGATTCCCAACAAGTCTTCTACCCAGGGGGGTTTCACCTTATTGAGCTCAATAGACAGCACCCCAAGTCGAATTTGTAGACGGGTGTTGGGTCAACAAGGCGACTAGAAAGCTAGACCGACCATCTTGGATCCATTGGAGCAGTGGATGACATGATATGCCTGTGTTTGAAGAAATGCGATCTATATTCAGACCTTAAATGTATAGTTTTGAAACCCGACCCGGTCAAGTGATCGGGTCACGGGTCAGATGGGTTGACCCGGGTTAACCCGGGTCAACCAAAAAAAAAAAACCTAAATTCTAAATTAACACCATAGGTCCACATTCACTTTTATTAATTTCTTCTGCTCACATCACTTTTAAAAAACCCTAACAAACCTAAACCCCAAATCTCTGCTTCCAAATCTTTAGTTTCTCCGTTCGTGGCGGCGGCGACTATGCTACCCGATGAGGTGGCTCCGCAACCGGAACTGGTAGGGGTGAATTCGGTGGTTGTTGAGGAGTATGATCCGGCCAGGCCGAATGATTATGAAGATTATAGGAGGGAAAAAAAAAGAAAGGCGATGGAAGCAGAGAGGTTGAGGGAGATTGAGAGGAGGAGGCAAGAGGAGGAGGAGGGGGAGAGGGAGAGGGAGAGGGAGAAGGATAGGGACATGGATGTGAATATTTTTGGGGAGGAAGCATGGAGAAGGCGTGTTGCCATGAGTGGAGGTGTTCCGAGGAGTTCTTCGCCACCCAGGAATGGGGATGGGTTTAGTATTGGGACGTCAGGGACGGTAGGGTTGGGAGTTGGTGCTGGTGGACAAATGACTGCGGCGCAGAGGATGATGGTGAAGATGGGGTGGAAGGAAGGGCAAGGATTGGGGAAACAGGAGCAAGGGATTACGATGCCATTGATGGCGAAGAAGACTGATAGGAGAGCAGCGGTTATAGTGAATGCTAGTGAGAAGAAGGTGAAGAGTGTGAATTTCAATGGAACTCCTCCAACTTGGGTTTTGCTCCTTAGGCAGCAGGTGCAATAGGCCAGGACGCGGAGGTCGAAGGAAGAGAAGAGGCAGCGGCAGCGGCAGGAAAAAATTGACCGGGTTTCACCCGGGTTTGACGGGGTGGACCGGGTCTCGGGTCGACCCGTCGGGTCGACTGGGTTTCCCCGGATCAATTCCCAAGCGGGTTTTTGCCTCCACCAGGACCGGTCCCAGGCCCGGGTCGGCCGGGTCCCGGGCCGGTCCGGTCTCGGGTCGACCCGCCGGGCCGGTCCGGGTTTTAAAACACTGCTTAAATGTCCCTGTTAGCTCCAAGATTCATCAGGGATTTAGGTATGTGTCTTGTATTGGTCATGCCTTGGATTCTGTGACATTGACTACGTGGGCGGGAGTGTAAACCCCAGCCTATCATTAAAGTCAGCAAATAGTACTCGTCTTTGAAAGACAGCACCTCGGAGGAAGATCAGAATCAGATTGGGGCCTCGGTTCGTCAGGATTCAGACGACTGAAACTTGAGTAAATCCTCATTAAAGTCCAAGGTTCAAGGCTGCACAAAGGGTATAATCCGAGTTTCTCTGTGTTCCTGGTCTCTTAAACCATGCTCTTAATTTGTTTCCTTGTGTTCTTGGCGTTGAGAAGAAAAGAGTGCGTGTGCATGATTAGCTACACACTTGAATATTGACTTTTTCACCTAGTTGGAGGAGTTTCGTTGGTTTCTTTTAATAATCAGGTGGTTAAATTAAGACGGTTTGCTTGCATGGTGTTTGTGATATAGACACTCGGCCCCCTCCTATGGAATTAATTAAAAAGAACGGTGGTTTGAACCATTGTCCTGCTGCCAACTGAACCATGACCGACCATCTCCAGCATAATTGCCATGAGTAAGATAGCGAGTGGACTTGTGTTTGGAACCAATGATGTATGAGAATGCCACTCTTTGTTTTTAACATTGAGCCGAAAGGTCCTGCGAAGGTATAGAGATTGGGGTGGAATGCAGCTCGGGGTGAGGAAAAAAATTGATAAATCAATTAAATTAAGAAAATAAAAAAATAACTGGAAAAATCAAATCATGAAAAAAAATTAATTAAAATATTTTAAAAAATATTCGATTCGGTTTCATAAGCCTAAAATAAAAAAATCTCAACCGAATCGAACCAGTTTAGTTAGAAATAAACTGAACTAAACCAAAAAACCTAACCAAACCGAAACCCATCAGAAAGTCCAAAAAAAAACCCGAAAAACAATATAGTTTTTGGTTTTTAATATAAAATAACCGAACCAAACCGAATATAACCGAAACTGGTCGGTTGAGTTTTGGTTTTTTATATAAAATAACCGAACCGAACCCGATCGGTTCGAACCTGTTTCGATTTTATTTTTTGTATTTTATAAATTTTCAATTTGATTGTTTTTAAAGGTAAAAACCGGATCGAATAAAAAATGATCATCACTTTATATTCCAAATGAAATAATAGGTTACGAGAAAATGATTGTTTTTTAAAGTATTTTTTGATTTAAAAATATATTAAAATAATATATATATTTATAAAAAATATATTTAATATCAACACATAGTCTGTAATGACTCATGCTGCACCTGGTTTTTATAGCCACTTTTGTTTTATAATTTTTCCAGGCATTGCAGCAATTATTTTCATGCGTAGTGCGCAATAATAGCATGTTTAGTTGGCAATCTTGGATTTTATTTTGGTTGTAATAATAATAAGTAGACTCGATTTCTATTTATGAGATCCGATGATGTAGGGTTCATGAGATTTCACAATGGATCTCATCTAATTTAGTTTGCCAAAAATACATCCCCATTTATTTATTAGGAATATTTCTATTTCTTTTATTGGACTTCTTGTTTAATAAACTAGATGTGCCCTTTTGAGACCCGACTATTTGAAGTGATACCACAAATAATTATCTTTCTTTTTTTTTAATTTGTCAATTCTTTGGAATTTTATTTTTATAATGGTTATTTTTGTTTTTTAATTTATTTTATATTTGGCTGGTTTGTCGCAAACCCATTTAAAAATAAATAAAACCAGGCATTTGAGCTTCTTTTTCTAACCTCGGATTCTAGAAATCTAAACAAAATAAATTATAGGTTAATGTGAAATTTATATCGATCGAACTTGAAATAAACTCACAAATAAAACTAGAAAATAATTCAACTTGTGCTCTCCACTAGTCTAATTTCTTTTCATTTTTCTTATATTTTTAGCTATTTTTTAATCTATCCTTTTAAAAAATATTTCTAAACAAAAATACTCTCACTTAAAAAACTCGAACCCCACCTAATTTATTAAGAAAGTAAGTCTAAAAAGATAATGAAATATTCTTCAAATTAATTTTCTCACTCCTATTTTCAAAAATAAATTAGGTTAGATTAAGTTTCTTAATCAAATATATTTTTATCATTTTAGATAAGATTGAAGAATATTATAAAATCTTAAGATAAATTGAGAGCAAATATATTAGTAAAAACTTTGTAGACTATATATAAAATATAAGGATAAATTGACTTTAGTTTTCAAAATAAAATTCAAAAAATAGTTTATTAAGGGTTGGAAGTGACGTGAGATTTTTTTTTGGAAACTAAAATATACATCGGAAAACTTTAAGGGTAAAAGTATAATATTGGTGAATTTATAAGGACAGAAAAGAAGTTTTACCCATTAAACAACTTCTTAGGCATCCCTCGTGGCAGTAAAGAGACTATTCTTTAGTTTGGGTGTTTCAAAGTAGAGTAATTGTATTTTAAATACCTTTTTATTTTAAAATATATTAAAATAATTTTTTTTTTATTTTTAAAAATTACTTTTAATATTAATATATTAAAATAATATGAAAAAATTTTAAAATTTTTAAAATATATTTTTAAAATTCAAAAACAAATGGCCGTATCCCTGTGTTTCGAGTGAAAAGACATGACTGCCACTAAAGCACAACATTAGAAAGCAGCATGATGACTTCGCCCTGTCTATCTCTGTCTGGGAAAGGAAAAAAAATAAAAAGTCTCTCTCTACAGTAATCTCTGATATAAAATTTGTCTTTAAACAGCTTTGCAAATTTCAAACTCTCTCTCTAAACTGCGACTGCTACCATTTAGATTCCCAAAAAAGGACATCCTTTTTTGAATCTTGATTCAAAACAGAGATTTTTTATGCAAAAAAGATTACTACTTTCTTGGTTAAGAAAATCATTTGAAGAAGTTTCTTGGAGATTCTCACTCGAAGTTTAGAATTTTCTTGGTGGGTTTTTGTGTTTGTATCGGAAGGCTAAAAGATTTTTTTGGCTTTGGATAAGATCAAGAAGGAGATGAGCAAGAATCTTTTATGGTTGTGAATTGTAGATGTCAAGTTTGTGAAGTTTGACTTTTTTTGGTTTAGTTTCTCTTCTAAGCTTGTCTAGGGTTTTATGTTTGGTAAGTAATTTCGGTATTCCTTCTGTTATTTAGTTGCTTTCAAGCTCATAATTTTTTGTCTGTCTTCTACTTTATATCTGTTGTTTTCTTGCGTTCTGTTCATTTGTTTTAAAATTAGTTGATGATTATTTGATGCTGAGGCTTAGGGTTTGAGCTTGAATTTGTGAGAAAATTGTGGTAATGTTGTTTATGTCGTGATTATCTGGATTAAAAAGTTATGTTTGCATAATAGGATTTTTTTTAGTGTTTGCATTGTGAGAATTTAATTTATCAACAAGTAAAAGATCAATTGATTGCTATTGGTGTCAGATTCAGCTAGAATTGATAAGTATTAATTGTGTAAGCCCTGTCCTAGTGTGAGTTAGCTGTTTTGAAGATGGATTTTGTTCATAGTTTGTTAAAAGAACTAAAATGTTCTCATTTTTTCTTAAGAAAAAGTTGACAATGTTACTATGTAAAATGCTTGCCACAAACTTGTGAGAGATGCAGCATCAGCATCGCTTAGAATTGTAAGGGAAAAACACAGTTTAACAAGAAAGAGAATGTTAACAATGCTGGGATGATTAATTAAGGTGCAACTACTGGAGCATGGATAGAGAAGGGTAAGAAGAATTAGGTAGAGACAACTCATGGATTTTTTGAGAAGTTTCTTTGTTGGCAACTGAGCTCCTATTTATGGTTGTAGATGACTCATCTCTTCATTTGGCTAGATATGTCACTCCTTTGCATAAATTCAACGTCAAAAATTATATTATGAAATTGTTCCATCATTGATTACATTTATTTTTACTGATTGAGAAAATAAACATGTACGCATGGGAAATGTTGGTTTGCTTCTGTTGGTGGTTCATTTTCTTCTGCCTTTTATCTTCTAGGCCTTTCGTTGACAATCTTGTTTCATGCATCTCTGTATGTTTGTTAAAGGCTTCAGAGGAGATAGAAGTTCCCTTATAGGAGAGTACATTTATATGGTGGAAATTCAAGTCATAACTAGCAGTTGTTCTATCCTTTTCTTATACTTATCTCAATTTTGAAAGCTTACAGTTGGTCAAAAGTTGAAGCTGTTTTCTGTGGAGTTTTCTTAGGATCGTGAAGTTTATGATTTAAATTACATCCCTTTGGTACAATTTACTTGGGGAAGAACAAGGGAGGCTCTCTTGTATGTACTTTTTAGGCTTCAGTTAGGTTTTGACTACTGTTATGGTAAGGCCTGTTATCTTCTGGAGTTTTGTCATGCCAGTGCAAGTGCACAAGAAGTTTGCAAAATTTATTGAGCTTGTAAAACCCATTTCTGGTGCTAGATGAAATAGGTGCATTGTCTATAGAAACTTGGTACCCTGCAACTTGTATAATAACACTGGTTTGTGTAGCAAAGTTGCTACTGAGAATGCAGTAAATTGCAATTCCATGCTTTATCTGGTTTTTATTTTCCCTTGTTTTAATGACAAGTAGCCTTCTTGGACAAGAATTTGGATAACTTTTGTTGAAGGTGAATGGCTCCAGGCTCTAAGTCCTTGTGCCTATCTATGTGTTTGTCACTCAGGAATAGTTGTCATATGTGGCTAGGGGATGCTAGAGTGTTAATATAAAACCATTCTTGGGGTCTCACCTAACAACTTAAGCTTTTGGGATGAATGGTTTTTTAACATGACATCGGAGCTTTAATGACCAAATGGTCATGATTTCTAATCCTACCATCCCCAATTTTCCTCTAGTTAAAATTACAATTTCAGCACAAAATAGTGTTGGTCCTTGCAAGTTTCAGGGATTTCATTTGAGAGGGTTTATTAGAGAGTTAATATAAAACCATTCTACAAGCCTTACCCACCAACTTAAGCTTTTGTGTTGAATGGTTCTTTGACAGGGATAACTCTCTTAATACATGTTTTGAAGATAGGCTTAGTGAGTTTCAAATTAAAAAGAAAGAACCAGTCTTCTCTTTTCATATATGATCTAGTTTCTTGGCATGAGGTCCTGTTATGAGTTTGTCAAAGCTTGATTTGATTTTTGTGATTCTGATAACCCAAATTTTATCTGGTTTTGTTGTGTTTTATTATATAGCTTTCTAGGTGTCAAAACCTTGAACACACAGCATTTTTTGTACATACATAGTTAGGGAGAGAGAAGATAGTTAGGAAAGTGTTTTCATTCAAATACCGCTAGATCGATAGTCCCTAGGGCTCCCATTGATTTGGGAAGTCATTTGTTTGTGCTGTTTAGGATTGAGAGGGCATCTGTAGACTATGAAGTATAAATCAGGTAAAGGAACATAGTGGCTGTGGGTAATGAAATGAAGTTGTTCTATTGTGCCCTTTGGTTTCGTCCATGATTGGTTTGCAACTTTTCAAGGATGAAAAACAAAAGCCTATGTTTGGGTTGCATATCTCCCTATGTTTCTTCCATTTAGCCTTGTAAGATGCATATGGCTCTTTACGTTCTGTGGATTGCAGGTTCACACACTATCTGCCGAGGCATGTTTTCAGTGTTGTGAACTCAGGATGACAATCCTTTCATGTGTCTGGTTTCTTTTTTTCTGAAGCAGTTATAAATGGTTGTCTTTTATTGTTCCTAACAGGTGGATTTTTGAGAAATCAGAGGAAAATAGATTAATAAAGCAATATGGGAGCAAAAGAATGCCAAAATACTATGGGCTCTCCTAAAGTGGAGGTGGGAGAGATAGATACCAGGGCACCATTTCAATCTGTCAAAGATGCCGTTACCCTCTTTGGTGAAGGTGCTTTCTCAGGGGAAAAACCTGCCATCAGAAAGGCAAAACCTCATTCTGCTGAGGTAATTGTGATTCATCTTTTTTGGCTCTAAACAGTACTGCCTAGTGTTTTTGGTTTTCTTAAACTTTATCCAACCTGCCTTCCACAGGCTAAACTGTACTTGAGTAACTATATGATGTATATAACACTGTCTTCCCTATAGATATCTATCTTGTTGTATGGATCCATGAACACTTGCAAGCAATGTTAAGTATTCCTAAACAAATAGATTGAGGTGAGTCATATTTGTGTAGCTTGGAGTAACACAAAGGTTAGTAGTAGTATTGTTCCTCAAAACATGGTTTGATAAAACCTTACAAATAGGTTTGAGTTATTCATCATGATAGTTAAGGCATGCTTATCTTTTCCCCTCTTTCCCTGTGCATTCATCCTCTAAGGTTATAAATAGGTAAAAGACAAATCATAATGTATCCCTTTCTATTGCTGCTCAAGATAATGAATATGCAAACTAAAGTTGTTTGATGAAAATATTGATAATTATTCTGATTGTATTTTTTAACATCATCTACTGTGAATTTTTAATGTGCAGAGAATTTATATTTTCAGTGTTGCTCTTGTTTGCACAAGTGACTAACTTATTGTTTCTTTACTGCAGAGGGTATTGGCCAAGGAGACACAGCTTCACCTGGCCCAAAAGGAAATGAACAAGTTAAAGGATCAAGTAAGGAATGCTGAAACAACAAAGGCCCAAGCACTTGTAGAGCTTGAAAAGGCTAAAAGAACAGTAGAGGACCTCACTGATAAGCTCAAAACTGTCACTGAATCAAAGGAATCAGCAATTAGGGAAACAGAAGCTGCAAAGAATCAGGCTAAGCAAATTGAAGAAACGAGCAATATTGACCTTCCTGGATCTGATGGTGCTAGGAAGCAGGACTTGGAATCTACAAGAGAACAGTACATGACTGTATTTACTGAACTTGATGCCACAAAGCAAGAGCTAAGGAAAATTCGTCAGGAGTATGATACATCCTTAGAAGCAAAGCTTGCTGCCTTCAACCAAGCTGCAGCAGCTGAACATGCTGCCAAAGCAAATGTGGAAAAAGTCAGTGAGCTCTCCAAGGAAATCTCAGCCCTTCAGGAATCAATTGGGCAAGCAAAGCTTGTGGCTCTGGAAGCACACCAAGAGCAAGCAAAAATATTTGCTGAAAAAGATGTTCTGAGGCAATCATATAAAGCTACCCTGGAAGCATCAGCAAATAAACTTCTTGTGTTGAAGAATGAATTTGATCCTGAACTGGCCCGGAATCTTGAAAAACAGCTGGCTGAAACAATGAATGAGATTGGTGCTCTGCAAAAGCAGATGGAAAATGCCAAGGCTTCAGATCTGGATTCTGTGAAAACTGTCACTTCAGAGCTAGATGGTGCCAAGGAGTTCCTACAAAAAGTATCAGAAGAGGAAAACTCCTTGCGAAGCTTGTTGGAATCTCTTAAGCTGGAGCTGGAGAATGTGAAGAAGGAGCATTCTCAACTGAAGGAGAAGGAAGCAGAAACTGAATCCATTGCTGGGAACCTGCATGTCAAGCTCCGCAAAAGTAAGACTGAGCTAGAACAAGCACTTGTAGAGGAATCCAAAGCAAAGGGTGCTTCTGAAGAGATGATCTCAACTCTCCACCAGCTATCATCAGAAGCAGAGAGTGCACGAAAAGAAGCTGAAGAGATGAAAAGCAAAGCTGAAGAGTTGAAGAACATAGCTGAAGCCACCAGAATTGCATTAGAAGAAGCTGAGAAGAAGCTGAGGGTTGCTTTGGAAGAAGTTGAGGAAGCAAAAACAGCAGAAACAAGGGCTCTAGATCAAATTAAGGCATTGTCTGAGCGAACTAATGCTGCACGTGCCTCAACTTCTGAATCTGGTGCCAAGATCACAATATCAAGGGAAGAGTGTGAGGCTTTAAGCCGGAAAGTTGAGGAGTCTGACACGTTGGCAGAAATGAAAGTGGCAGCTGCTGTGGCTCAAATAGAAGCTGTTAAGGCTAGTGAAAATGAGGCTCTCAAGAGGTTAGAGGCAGCGCAAAAGGATATTGAGGATATGAGAGCTGCAACTGAGGAGGCTTCGAAGAGAGCTGAGATGGCTGAAGCAGCCAAGAGGGCAGTGGAGGGAGAACTTCGAAGGTGGCGTGAACGAGAGCAAAAGAAGGCTGCTGATACTGCATCGCGGATTCTGGCAGAAACACAGATGGCTTCAGAATCATCCCCGCACCATTATAGGAATCAAAAGCAGAACCCGGCAATTCAGACAGTTATTGAGGTTCGGAAGTTGGACAAAGAGAAGTTCTCTCTCTCTAAAAAGGCACTTTTACCTAATCTGAGCGGTATCTTCTATAGAAAAAAGAACCAAATCGAAGGTGGGTCTCCTTCTTATCTGCCTGGAGAGAAGCCTGTTTGACATTTGTGTTTGCCAGACTGTGTGATTATGAATGGTTGAGAGATACGTTTCATGAAATGGTTGGTTGTGTATAAAATTTTCTCTGGGAAAAACGAAAGCCCGAATGTCTCTTGCTCAGTTTGAGAAGATGAGATAGGCGATAATATGATGAAACAAGTCAGGGAAGTGTGCCTTTTGTATATGACTAGTTATTAGATTAATGATCGAACAAGTTCTGCTGTAGAAATGAGTTTGTCTTCAAGAATGGACTTTTTTAATTTGATGTGACCAAAACGCTGGTATCTTCATTTGAGGCATGATTTTCTGGTTTTCCATTTCAAGTGAAAATATCATTACCGGTTTCCGAGTGTGATTTCTTTGTTCTTGGGATTGCCAGGTTCCCCTTTCCGAGTGAGCTTCAACATAATAGAGAAACAATGAAAACTCGCGCAAATCTAAGCCGCTTTTGTCATCCTTTTCTATTTTCTGATGGAAGCACAGTACTTCAGCGAGGACAATTTGGCTCCTGAATCTCGCTGGTGGAAAACCTCTATTAATGAGTTTGTTCCTTGTAGATTGATCGGACTGGTTTCATAAAAGGGTTGTTCGTGCACCTGGATGGAAAAACCTGCAAAACAAAGGGAAGTCTTTAGAAATAATAAAGGATCTTATAATGGTCAAGGTAGCAAACATGGAGGAGGCCCTTCGAGGCTGAGAGCCCAAACGGTTGTTCTGTATGTGTTCTTGAGGAAGAAAAG
>Ga0307517_10001506_pt1 | contig 38896 bp, 46 predicted proteins | sample 23_EM_MG_FD_194515 | JGI IMG/M metagenome (GOLD analysis project Ga0307517, IMG submission 194515) | Populus trichocarpa ectomycorrhiza microbial communities from riparian zone in the Pacific Northwest, United States - 23_EM | ecosystem: Host-associated > Plants > Roots > Unclassified | place...
AAACATAAAACCAAAAAAACCCCCCCCCCCCCGGGTTCCCGGGGCTCCACCCCCCCCCCCCCCCCCCCCCCCAATCCGCCCCCGCTACCCGAGAAAGATAGCGCAACGGCGAAATATGTGCCCATCATATAAGCCCTACCGCGGACCATTTACTCCCGTACGATAGTGCAACGCGGTACAGCATAGAACAAACTTGCCAGCGCTACAAAAGTGGGTATTTTCTCCCGCGGAAGTTGGGTATCTCTTCCCCGCTTGCTTGCTCGTGCTCCGCCAGCCTCGACGGGGTTACCAGCGGGTAGAGTAGCGTGGGGGTAATATAGGCACTTTTTCCTCCTCCGGGTTTATATGTACCGCATTATATCATAGATTACCACTTGTAAGACGTTGTTGTATAGGTAGGTTATTCCACTAATGGGAAGAGAAGCTAGATAGCTAGATAGGCCTTGTCGCGTCATGTGCATCCAGTGCCGGGTGCTAAGGTACGGTACATCCGCTACTGCCTTGGACCGGGTTATTGTATGGTCTGAGAAGGGTGTGGGTATCCGAAGGGAGGCTCTTATTAACTAGCCACAGCGCACCCAGCCACAGCGCATCCACAATCCACACGCCCTAGCGGAGTAGCCACCCAGTCTACAACACTTCTTTTTCACCACTTAAATCACCAGTCGCCACTCGTACGAGTGATATTCCATGACCAATATCCCACCATATAGAAACCTGTCACAATAACTCCGAAAAAAAGCCCATTTCCTACTCTCCCTTTCTCCACTTTATCATACAATATTTTCGCAGAGAGAGATATGTATTATTAAAACAACCTAGTCATACCATGCTCAAATTTCGTACAAGAAACGAAACGTTTCCCGTCCAATCCCACCCCGTCCAATCCCATCCCTTCCCATCCCTTCCCATCCCACACGCCCGAATCCGGCAAGCGCAGCAAGCAAGCAAGCAGGAAAATACAAACAAAAAAAGAGCGAGGTGAATAATGCGACTGAACTATCACAAGGGTGACTTAGGCAGCAAGATAGAAGTAACTAAAAATGAAAGAATGAGACCGCCCCTGCCCAACTAGCTCACCCCTGCTAGCGCCAAGACAATAAAGACAAAAGTGCCAACCCTGACATCAATGTACCCATACGATACCACAAAGCCATAATTTTTATGCCATAAAAACCCAGCCACTCAATTTTTCAAATCGTTTCGACAGCCTTCCCTCAACCTACCCCGGTTCGTCCTTTCCGCGGCAGATATGTTATTGCGTAGTTAGCTATCTATCATTAGATTTCCTCTTCCCCCCCCATCCCCCGTCTTTTGCTTCTTTCCCGGAAATACACTTTTTAACCCCTTCTGTAATTGCGACGCCGACTGCTCGCCTGTTCGTGTTTCCCGACGAGGAGAAAAAAGGGGAAAAATAATGTTTGAAAAATGAATAGTTGTGAAGGGCTAGCTTCTCTTTCCCACAAAGGTGCAAAAGAGAAAAGAAAAAGAAAAAAGGAGAAATTAAGGAAAAGCAGGCACAAATTAACCACCAATAAACATTTACAAAGCGCAACATTATTTTTTAAAAGCAAACAGACCCTGAAGATACACGCCGTTCTAAACTCTCTATTTGCCCACGCCTACACAAGCCCTAATTTTTTTTTGAATAGGAATTTTCCGAATCGATTTACTTTGCCTCCTCCCCGATCAAGGGAGGTGAGCGGATTCGTGCGCTAGCGGTGGGTGGAGACGAAGCAGTCGAAGGTGGGGGTGAAGTGGTTTCATTGGCCTCGCCAGAGTCATGGTGCGATTCTCCGAGTAAACTGTTAAATAGTCAGTATTACGAACGCATGACCAACTAAGGGCACGCTTTGCCTACCTGAAGGGGTTTTTTGAGGATGTGGATGGTGCCGGAGTAGCAGTGCGGGACGAGGAATGCGAATCCTCAGGACCTCTAGAAATTGAGGACCCAAGTCCTCTTCTACTGCCACTACCACTGGCACTGCGTGAATACATACCGGGAGGCCCAAAGGCAGTGGGAGCCCCGCGATTGTTCGGCCTTGCCCTCGCGCTAAGTCTTTCGAGGTCCGAAGTATTAACCTTACCAGTGTCCTGCCACCCTCCTCGATGATGCACGTTGCTGCCGTAACCACCGCCAGAGAAGAACCCGGTGTCCCCTCCGCGTCCACCACCGGGGCGCGATCTCTGGTTGGCACGGGTCGCAGCCTCCTTCTCCTGCTGTGCCTTGAGTGCATCATCACGGACCTCCTGGATAGTCTTAGGGCCTTTGTCGGTCTCCTTAGTCTCCCATTCTTTGCTGCGGAGATCAATAACGTCCTGCGCGCTATTAGTTATGGCTTCTATTTTGCGGAGTTTCCGGATTACTTACCATCAACATGAAGCGCATTCGACTATTGAGCTCCTTATTATCAATCAGAAGCTTGATCCGTGCGAAATACATGTCCATCATATTTTTACTCTTCTCAGAAGCATCCAAGGCCCTACCAATGGTCCTGAGAAGCTTAACGAGACTCTCAACGGTCTCATCTTCGGGGATGCCTTCAAAGTCAAGCAACTTCCGCACGCACTCGTTCATGATACGTTCTGTAAGCATGCCCAACTTGAAAAGCTCACCAATGAATTGAATCAATCCGAGACCGCGACGCTTGGCAGCTGCCGCGATATAATACTCATCGGAAAGCATGGCAGCCTCGTCACTGACACCCTCGGGTTTGGGAGGTAAGTTTACTTTCCAACCTCGCTCGAACTCCTCCTGGCATCTGTTCAATAAATATTTGCGGAACAAGCTTCCGCCAGTAACCAGATTTTCGTTCTTGTCCTTAATGTTCTCATCCTTGATACTAGGATCCATGGCCTCAAGCATTCGCTTGCAAAACTTTGCGTACATGGAAGACCAAGCCGCCTCGTCAGTAGCCTTCTCAAAAGTAAGTTGGATAACCTGTCTGAGCGTGAGTCCATCGGTCTCGTATTTAGACTGGCTAGTGATTTCAAGAATTTGATCCGAGATTTTATCGAACTTCTCTGGAGTCATCTTGTTTAGTGCCGCCTTAACCTTGCGTTGGACCATTTCGGGAGACAGCCTGTTATCCTCGGAAGGTGTTGCCACCGCAGCCGATTCCGCAGCCTTTGTTGCACTCGGTGGTTTCCATCTGTTCTCGGAGATTGGTAAAGGTTTAACGTCAGCCAGGGGGATAGTCGGCTGGCTCCCGGATCCTTGCTTGGATTCGGTTTTCTCCATCGGAGCACCACCACCTTTCCTACTACTACCACGCTGAGATCTGTTTCCTGTCCGAGGGCTAGCAGGCGCATTCCCCCCAGACAGCGAAGTACTGGATCCAGTACGCATGAGGCCACTTCCGGCGCCGCCGCCGCCACCACCGCCAGCTCGAGGACTGAAAATCAAACCGCCCGGAGGCAGAGCGCCAGTTGTGGAGGAACGCTCGAACCCCCGACTCGATGTGATCACGGAGGCAGTCTTGAAAGATCCGAATGTTCCCATAGCGCCCATGGGTGGCTGAGCGTTGGAAGCCGTAGTTCTTGGAGTAGAACCACGAGGACCCAGACCGCCGCCCGGGCCACGAGCAGTCTGAGGGCGAGCGGAGTCGGGTTCGCCGACGGTCTCGCGCATTTTTTGATCCCAATCGACAGAAGGTTTTTCCGTAAAGACATCCTTGAATTGCATCAAGAAGTCCTTAGGATACTTGAACTTGCCAGTGGCTGCGGGATTTAGAGCGGGGTTAGGTGAGAGAATATTGGCAGGATAATTTACGCTATTAATATCTTCGATGAATCTCGCGGATCTTAAAGAAGTGAGAGCAGCGGAGGGCGGACCGGGTTCGTGTGTCTTTATTTGCAAATTCAAAGGACTAGGCTTTGGCTTGCCCCTCTCCACGACTTTGCTGGCAGGAGGAGGCATTGTTTCGTTGTCTGGAGAGAAAGGTTTCGAGATGGTTGGGGTCGAGGACGCTTTCAGCGCTTCTGCAGCTTTCGCATCAGCTTCTGCCTTGATCTTTGCCGCTTCCTCCTCCTCCTTTGCCTTCCTCTCGGCTTCGGCTTTGATCCGGGCCTCTTCCTCTTCCTTCTCCTTTGCAATTCTTGCCGCTTCCCTAGCCGCCTCCTCCTCCTCCTTTTCTTTGGCAATGCGCGCGGCTTCGGCTTCCTTCCTACGCTCCTCCTCCTCTCTCAAGGCTCTTTCTTCTGCCTCTCTACGGAGTCTCTCCTCTTCCTCTCTCTTGAGACGTTCCTCTTCCTCCTGCTTTCTCCTCTCTTCCGCTTCTTTGGCAAGGCGCTCCTGTTCCTCCCTAGCGGCCTTCTCAGCCTTCTCAGCCTCTAGACGCTCTTTTTCAGCCACTTGTTTCTGAAATTCTCTTTTTATTTCCTCCCCACTCTTGACATTACCTGCCGGTCCAGTGTGAGGAGAATCACGAGACGGAGTCCGGCCGGGCGCCGGGCTGGGGGAAGATACAATCAACGGAGCGCTATTTACAACTAGCGGAGTAGATGGAGGCTTAACTTCATCATAACGAACGACAGATCCAGTAAGCGGGTTCTTGATTTCAACTTTATGGGTTCCCTTCTTTCGCGGCAATGCGTAACTACTGGGCGAATGTTGAGGAGCAGGTGGTTGCATATTGATGGGCTGGGGTGTATGCGAGGGCGTAGGTGGTTGGCCGAGGCTCGAATTAGGCCTAGCAGAGTGCATCTCCATGTTGGTGCTCGAGGAGCGAGACATAGGAGTACCCTGGGTGAAAGGCTGGATATAAGAAGGGACCGGTGAAGACATCGGTTGGAAAGAGGGTCGGGGGCTTGTTTGTGGCATGCCTGGGTAGCCTGGGGGGACATGATACATGTAAGCAGGCGGGTAGTAATTATTCGGGCCCATTGGATAGCTCATGTGGCCCTGCATCTGCCCAGACATTCCGTACTATATAAAGGTTATTTCAAATCCCCCACTAGCTGTAACTCATCGCCAATTGCGTTGCGAAAGGGATGCACTTACGTGTTGTCCTGCGGGAGGAGGTATAAACGGCGGATACAGTTGATCTGTGGGAATAGGTTGGACATTAGCAAGATTAGGAGAAGCATGTGGCATAGCGGGACTCCCGCCGACACGGTGGCCTCTGTTTTGGTAATTATTTGCCGGCCCAGGTCCTTGGTATTGTGGCCCCATATTTGCTGGTCCGCCACGAGGCTGATTTGGGCCAGGATAGCCACCACTTCTTCCATAACCGCCGCCACCACCATAATGTTGCTGTTGTTGAGGGTACTGGTTTGCACCATATCCCTGATTCCGGCCCCGACCACCAGGCATTCCTCCTCGGCCGTGGCTGATTTGCGGGGAGCCGGTTTCCGTGTGTGCAGACTGGGCGGAATCCCGTCTATGATGGGTGAGCATCGATCCCGGACCTTGGGGAGGCATTGAAACAGGCCTCTGGCTCTGGTTCTATGAGGACAGTTAGATTTATAGACAGCGTAAGGGGTTGAAGAAAACTTATACATACTTGCGTCGCATCGCCAAACTGGATGTTACCCCTGCCACTGGTTGCGGGCGCTACCGGTGGAGCTCCACCACTTGCAGCCGGCTGCGAGGCAGCTGATGCGGGAGGCTGAGGTGAACTTGCTCTTGGGTTAGGTGCCATTGATGCAGTCAAAGAAGGATTATTAGCTGCGGTGGCGGGACCCGATGAGGGAGCAGTTCCAGCGTCGTTTAGAGCGCCGAATAATATATTAACCCTCTGTGTTCCGTTGGATATTGCTGGTCCCCTGGCTCCAGACGCAACGGACGATTTTCGGCTATGTTGACCTCCCGTATAAGGAGTAGGGGCACCATTCGCAATGCCAGCTCCAGCATTTCCAACAGCAGGGGATATCTTGCCGTTCACCGGCGTAGATGCTGTTGAGCCGGGCCGTACATTTTGTACTGGTGCTCCACCGATTGCAGATGAGGAAGGCGTGGCTGCAATTACGGGCGACGATACAGACTTGTTAGATGTATTAGCTGGTTGAGCGGCACGGGTAGCGTACGACACAGGACGCGGGGTGGGGGCGCTGGCCGTCACAGCGGCAGAGGACGAGTTCTGACCGCTGCTGAGGGAAGACGTCCGTTGATGAGCCGATTGGTTAGAAGCGGTTGAATTGATCGTGGGAGCTTGAGGGATGGAAGTATTGTTCGACGTGTTGCTGGTCATTCGAGAAACTTTGCGAATTTTAATTTGATAGGTGAGTGGATAGGTTGGCTGAGAAAGGATCTGAGCGGAGCTGAGTAGATTTTTTTTTTATAGAAAAAAAAGAAAAAAAAGAAAAAGGGTGTTTTGGTAAGGGAGGGAAGTAGTGATGACGAATTGAGTGAGTTCGTTGGTAGTGGGGGGTGATGCGGTGAGGTGAAGTGACTGCTGGTCGAGCGGGAGGAAAAAATTCAAAAAATGATAGGGCAGTTTTCTATGCCAGCGAGAGAGGCTGTATGCGAGTGTGCAAAGGAAAGGTGAAGACCTAAAGCCTATATTATTATTTTCGCCTCAATACCTTAAAATTAGCTTTGATGATCATTTCAACGAAAGAGGGTCGTAGCAGGGGCCCGGCCGTCCCGATTAACAAGACAGGGAAAAAGCACACTAACAAGCGGGGCAGGAAGGGGAGGGGGGTTGTTTGAAAAGTTAAAATGATCCAGACAACGGAAGAGATCTATCTACCTGATGGATTATTTGATTCTGCTTATGACCTTGAGGGCGAGTCGTTTGTGCGTGTGAGATGAGCGATAACTAGAGGGGGGGGGGGGCTTGCAAAGAGCTGTTGTGGGGAGTTTTTCTTTCTTTTTTTCCCTTTTTTTCGCTTTTATGCTCGGAGAAATTTCCTCAGAGGACGATATTATCACGATGTGGCGGTACGGTAAAGGGTAGAAAGACTGCTGTTGCCAGGACAGCCAGGCAAGCTGGCAACGGGGGGAGAAGGTAACGAAACTTATCGTCTGTATTGTTTGAAGTCGCGCAAATTCTATGCAGACACTTTTTAGAACCGCGATCACCCTCTTGAAAACCTGAGGGTCCGCTGTGAGGGAAGCTTGTGGGTTGATGGAGCGGAGATGGATGGGGGGGGGGGGGGAAGGAGGAAGAGAGAGGGAAGAGGGAAAGGGAAAGGAAAAAAAGAATAATAAGCAAGAAAGAGCGTGAGGCAAGGCGAGGAAGGCAAAAGCAACCCAGCTCACTAAAAACGGAAAAAAGAAAAAGAAAAAGAAAAAGAAAAAAGAAAGAAAGAAAGAAAGAATTTCTATGTGGGCGCACTGGCTTGCTTCAATCAACGGTATGATACTCCTACTGGGTCGCAAAGAAATATCTCAAGAGGTAGCGAAGCACTAGTAGTACACCAAGAGGAACATCCTATCATCTCCATTGCATGGGCTTTATTGAGCGATTCCATTGAATTGAAAATGTCCTCCAAATTCACTGATCTTGAGCCCTCATTCCCGCGGGCAATCCATTACCGTACCGTACTTGCCCGTCTTCCTGAGCTTACTTGTTCGCTATGTCTTGCCGTCACTGCAGCGTGCTGAATTGTCAACTACGCAAATATTCTTCTCACGCAATCCTGATAGCGGTAGTGCGCCTACCGTGCTATCATTTGATAGATCTTCTTTTTAAGGTCAAGCCGTGCCTAGGGTAAAATGTCGAGTTCATCCCGTTGCATACCCTATTAGACTATATTCGGCCCCAAGTACAGTACTCGTACAGTACAACACCGGTACCGTAGGCCTAAGTCGATGATTGGCGATGGTCTACAAGTATGTAAGTACGAGTATTAAGGACTGCTAGCTCGCGATCCAATATGTGCGATAGGATTAGAAATGCCCCTTCAATAGAGCGTAAGGCACCAAGCTGAGATAAAAAGGTAATTCAGTTAACCAAAGTGTATAACCCAAGGCTGAGTGATGAAGGAAATGAATACAAAAGGGCAAAATGTACACAACGGTATGGTATACATACTGTGTACCGTAGCACCCGAACGCGAGCCTCCGCCCCCTCCAATACCGCACCAGTACGTCAACAATGCTCAGGTAACCACCCTCAGGTAACCACCAGAATGCTGGTAGACCCCCCACTTAATTCTCACACACGCCGAAGTAAACCGCCACAAACCACCTTCACCTCCATCAACACCTCCACACACCACTGTCCAAATCACACATCCAGCACACACAAAACCGCTGTCCAAGAAAAGAAAAAAGAAAGACAGAAAGAAACATAGATCTTACCTTAATTGCCCTAGAAGAGAGTAACCCCCCCCTAAAAAAAACCCTTGTTTTTCGTTTTTACGCCGGGTGAGCCAGAGCCGCATAGCCCAACTCGGTAGATTATCACAAAACAAAATAAAAAATAAAAAAAAGGTCCCCCACCCTCCAGGCCCATCGTGATTTCCGAAAGCCTTGACAATTTGATCAGTGTTGAAAAAATAATTCCATCGTGCCTTGGATAATAGTTATTTACTGACATCATACCGGTGCTGCAAAAATGAGAGGATGCCGCTCTTTAGGTAAAGCTGTACCCACAGACTAACGACGTTTCTGGGCTCCAAAACCAACAGGTTAAAACATGGCCTGATATATGGCTAAGACTCAAGGAATCCTTTGTTTTGTTTTTTCAATAGAGTTGTCAAGGGTTTTAGAAGGCGCAACAATCCACCGCCGTACTGCAAGATTCCACGCTCAAGAGTCAAGAGGTTCAGACATATGGTTCGTTGCAAGTGATCATCGGTATCACACCCATCCAAGCACTCTGCAGTACGAGTACTCGAGTACTCGCAATGTCGAAAAAGGACTCCTACTGCATGCCACCCAGATTCGAGAAAAAAGTGCCAAATCTTGGCGGCATGCGATACCGTAGCAATCCTTTTTAAGAAGGCCTCGACATTGCGAGTACCGCGCAGCTGCGGTACGGTAACGACCGCAGTGCTGCCACTGGCACGCTACCATATGAACACAGCAGACCGCCGCGATAACACTCAAATACGAGGCTTGAGAGCCAAGACTTTGATTCGCCTTAACTCCACGATACCGTTACGATAGCGGTAGTCTGCCTATCATATCGCAATCCATGTCAAGCATCCATCCCCAGCCAGCACCAAAACAGCTGTCACACTCGTGCCTCCAAGCACAACACTTTTGTAGAGTACCATACTGTAACGCTCCTAAAGCGATTCGAACCTCCCATGCGAGACAGCAAGGAAAAAAAAACTCCTCACCGATGCCACAAACATCATCCACCCAATCCAAGAAACAAAAAAAAAAAAAGGCCGGCTATGTGGTGTGAAGTACTGTGCGTGAAGCAACTCACCTCACCTCACCCTAAAAACTCCGATCCCGATCACAAATTAAAATAAGAAACCCCCTTCCCCATCGCCAGTTGTATTGGTCAGGAATGTGTGCAGCAAGTATCGTAGTCTACCGCCCGGTCTAGTGAAGAGAGAAACGTGATTCCATTCGACCCGGCCGGAAGGAAGTGTGTGTGTACTCGAGTATGCAGGATAATAAATCAGTTTTTGGTTCTTTAATTTTTATTTCCTGGCAGGTATCGTGCGGTAGGCCTGAAAAGAGTGGGATGGTTTTCTGTTTAGACTTGTTTGTGAAGGATGAATTACCGGCAGCCGGGTGCTCTGCTAGGATTATGGTGGGCAGGGGCTAGACCAGTATGATATTGTAATATTGAGGGTGAGACAGGTAAGAACTTTGGGTTACCCGGAGGAGGGTGGGGGCCGTAGGCGAGTTTATCGATAGCGGGAATTAGACTAAAAAATAAAATCTAGCACTCCACACGTGCAATATCACCACTTTTCCCTATCCACAAGGAAAGGAGAAGAGTGAAACCGACTGCGGCAACAGCAGACGCTATGGGCGCCAGCGCGAAACACAAGAGAGAAAAACAAAAGGACTTTCGAAAGCCGAAGCTAAAAGTCGGCAAGGCAAAGGCTAAAGCGGACAACTTTACCAATACATCTTTCAAATCGAAAGGTAGAGTGCTCTCCTCCCATTGCTTCCCTGTTCCACTGATTCTCCTCACCCCCCATTGAGGACGCAGGGCTAACACGAACCAGCGATAACCCTCGCAACCCAATCCTTGCACGCCATCGCTCCCTCAACAACCTACCTCTTCACCCACCACCTCTCCCTCCTAACCCATCACAGCGCAACAACCCGGAAAGAATCCCTCTCGTACCTCAAAACCCACCTTCCTGCTGCTCTCTCCATCTCTACTTTCACAACTCCGAATGCAATCTCCAATCTCCCAACCACTTCCTCACTAATCTCCTCCCTCCTCCCACTAATCCTCGACCCATCTGCCTCGGTCCGCACCCAGCTTCTCACACTCCTGATCCACCTCCCACACACACATTTGACCCTACATACGCGCAAGATCTTGCTTTTTGTGAACTCCGCAATGACACACATATCCTCCGACATTCGTGCGGACTCTACCAAATTCCTGGACTGGCTGTTGGGGGCTAGCGGCGAGGAGGTGTTCTCGGCTGGCGGGTGGGGTGTTTGTCTTCGCGGGCTATGTGGGTGTCTGGGGCTTGGTGGCGCTGCAGGTGGGAGTGGAGGCGGAGGTAGCAATGTCATTGTACCAAAGATTCAGGACGGGAGGATTGCTCTACCGCACTTAGCTGTTTTGACCAAAGTCTTGGAAGTAGGGTTGGCCAAGCGGGTGGGTGGTGAAGGGGAACTTGGGGTGGAGGATAGGAGGAGGCCGGATGGGTTGCATGTCTCATATGAAGCGCATAAGCTGCCGAGTCGGTCGAATGTATATGCTTCTTTGGGGTTGTTTGACACGCTGGTTAGTGTTTCTAAGGAGGGGGCTTTATGGGAAGCTGAGCCCGAAGATAGGGACTCGAGGATTAGGTATCTTACTGGCGGGGCCGGGAGGGGGGTGTTTGACTCGCTGATCCTGGGTTTGGGGAGGCTGAAGAAGGGTGGTGGTGAAATGGGGAGGGCTGCTGGGAAGGTATTGGTTGTCTTGGAGGCAGCGGACAGAGAGGGAGCAGCTGCGTGATGTCCCGGTCATGTACTGTACAATAGTGATGTAAGTTGGATCGACACTTCATTGAGCTGCCGTGTTTTATAATTCACTGTTCACGCAATAGGATGATATATTCTCGTCCCCACTCGTCTATGACATCCCAGAATTTACGCCATACGTTTCATACGGCTCTAAAACCCATTCTTCTTCTTTTCCAACTCTTTTCTGTTATCCTACACTACATACCGCAATTGCCTTTACAGATTCAAGCATGAGAACCACTCGAAAAAACAAAAGCCCCGCCACCCCTAATGTACATCAATCTACAGCAAGCACGTTCTCGGCATTCCAACTCCCAAAACGGCAAAAAAATAAAAGAAAAGAAAAAAGAGAAAATATATTCTCTTAATACCTCAAACCGCAAGGTACAGCCATTCAAAATAACCAAAGAAGGTCAAATCAGTCTGGTCGATACCGTTTCAAACCACATCTTCACAATCCCCATGGCGAATTTGCCCAAAATGGCTACCTTGACTAGATGGAACGTACACTGGCGTGGCACTGCATCTTTTCTTGGTGGGCTGGGTAGTTCGGGAGCAAATAGCCCATATCATCACAATCCTGAGAGGGCCCTTCCCAGAGATGCGGCCCGGCCCCGCTCCACGGCGCGAGAGCAACGGAATGGCTGAGGCGCAGGGAGATGCTCCGTTCGCCGAGGATTTCCCTAGTGCAAGGAGCCACTGAATTCATACCCCATTCATCTCTGGCTTGGGCTTCCAGCCGCTCAGAAACACCAGGGGTTCCTTCAACTCCCCCGATCTCTAAACACCCGTCAGTACCTAGCGCCCACTCACGCAATTATTCCTATCTGCTACTTACGAGCTCTTTGTGCTGGGGATTTCAATTCCCTATTCGCACGATCTCGGAAAAAACGATTGAGGACAGAAGAATCGGCTTCGGTGTGAGTATCCTGAAACAGGAATAAAGCACTGCAGGGACTGCTTCCCTGTCCCCCGTCATGGGGCTGGCTATTGGCTATTGGCCGACTCGGAGTCGGTTCGGGCCCCTCTTCCCCCTCCCCTGATTCTGGATCCGGATTGGTGACGCACAGTCTACAAGGGCCAGTGCCATGGTAAGGCGGTTCGAACCCATTCGGACTAGACTTAGACTCGGACTCACCGCTCTCCTCATCACTAGAATCTGAGAGGTAAGACGCGGGGGCGTTGGCGTAAAACCCAGGCTCGGGGTGTGGGATGCGTAGAACAGGGGGAGAAAGAAAGGGGGCCTCGGGAAACATGCACACACCCCCAACCGGTAGGGCTTGCATATCTCTTTCCGTGATGAACCCAGGGCACCGAACCCTGAGACATCTAATCGGGGGTATGTCCAGGAGGTCTCTGGGGGCGAATGTCAATGACCGAGCTGGTAGGAATGAGCAGGGACAGATACTGAGCCGACCTTTCAGTTGTAACACTAGTGGTTGGTAGAGGCGGCATCCCTTCTATTACAATGGGGAGCTTTGTGACAGGGGTATTTCGTTATGTAAACAAAGGTTTTGCTGTTTAGGTTGGTGGTGGTTACGGCTATAGATTGCCAGACACCCACCCATATTAGTTATTTTCTGGACGTGAGGATGAGTGGAGATGAGACCCACCCGATTATGGCTCTTTGGGAAATATAGTGAATGAGGTGCGAATACTATGAAAGCTGCTATTTCCGGGAAATTAGCCCCCGTTTGCACTATTCCCCCCGCGAGGCCAAGATCACAACCCCTGCCAAGCATCGACAATGTATTCTTACCTTACTCGATACCAGGTGGAAGAAGCGGAAGGAGGCCAGGGGTACGGGGATCCTTCCAGAGAGGAAATTTATAGCCCGACGCCTTGAGCGGCAAAGACCTCACTTCCGAGGGTTAGAGGGCGGTTATACTTCCACGACGTGTCGTCGTCGTATACAGTAGCTCAAAAAAAGAGCGGAATCATGCATCATCACTCTTACCAGAGATTCCAGGTATAATGCTTACGTTCGAATTAAGCTACGATACACACTAGCTGCACCGAAAGAAAAAACAAATAGGTTTTTGTGCCGTATACATTAACTCAATTCAAACGGAAGGCAAATAAGCCTGTCGTGCATACATACATGCCCCAGTATTGACGACCAGAACATCGTCATCGCAATGAAGGGCTAATTCCTCGCTACCGAGCCCGCTCGCTCCCCCTTTTGTTCCTTGTTGCTTATTAGCATTGCTAGCTATGGTCGTAACGTCGAATGGAGGTGGGTCTTTAAATAGCATAACTTTTGTTGGCCCTTCTAGGTTGAGCGCTCTTTCCTCTCACTTCCCCCGCTGTGATAGTCTTAAGCTGGCGAGGCACCATAGATAGACCAAGACCCTTTTTTTGGATTGAGACGTGGGAGGAATTACTGTGCGGTACGATACCGGGAACAACTACTGCTACTACTGCAGCAACTTGTTGCTGCTATTACAAGTATTGCTACTGTGTATTTGTCACCCTCTTCATCACCAATTTAAGCTAGATTTTATTTTTATTTTTATTTATTTTCACTACTATTACTACTATTACTACTACTTTGCTGCGCTTCCATCGACTCACTCCTATATCTGACCGGCCTAGCCTACCGATACATCCATAGTTCTAAGGGTTGATAGATGAAAATGGTTCTCCCCAACTGCCTCTTCCCCTCAAGAGGTGGAAATAAAAGCAGCCCATATCTCACGCACGGAGATAACTCAAACTTCCTTCATCAAGTCGGTACTGTAAACTCGGGCTTCCATCGCACTTTCTTATAGCCGTCCGGACTACAATACCCCCTCTAGCCTGATACCTCCAACCGAATATTTTCTCCTGGGCCGCAAGAATTCGGGCCTCGTTGGCGCCATGTTTCCGGACCGCGTTGAACACAAAGGCCCACAGTTTAGCACGTCGCCCAGTCATAAACTTTCACTCGACACGCTCTAGTTTTAGAAATATCTACCGGGAGGACAGGAAGAACGTTCTTTGGGCCAATTGAGTATATTCCTACTTCCGATGCACTGTGTGGTGAGCTCCTCGCTTCGACAAACCTTTTGTCAGGTACATTTTTGTCATGATTGGAGAATAAAAGGACGTGCACCCCATGATAATACGATACCCCACATATCCGCTGCCCACGTTGAAACCAAACCCTACCGGTACCCCCAAAGAGCTCAAAGGCCACGCGGGGATTCTATGGGCTCTCACTACTCGAGTACTTTACCGGCATTATAGGTCATCTTATCTAATCGCGTCAACCCGCTCCCAAACCCGCCACTCGAACGCGCCCCAACTTCCCAGGGTCTGGCAAAGAGCGAAAAAAAGGAAGATCGAAAGCCGGGTAACTTCAGCTTCCCATAGATCTAAGTTCCAACTCACTTTCCCTACCCGCCGCCAAACCAAAACAGCTCTCGCTCTCTCATTCACCCACGGACTCACACAACGCACCCCCGCTAGATACTGTATCAGCACCGCAATTTCTTCCTCCAGCACTTCTCCTGCTGCCACTACCTTTCTTCTCCCCTCACTCCCTCAATCGCTACTTTGTACCCGTCTCAATCCCCCCTCTTCCTTCGGCTCCTTCTTCCTGCCTTCTTCGGGATAATAAAGTTTGTCTTCCCCCACGGAGCATCCTTATCATCAATATGCCGGATCGTTCGAATGCTATTTCTCTCGACGACATGATCGCACGCGGTAATTTACCATTTCCTTACGCGTTAGACCTACCTAAGTTCGTTATACTGACCCTTTTTTTGGTGGGGGGGTGCGGGATATCAGAGCGCAGAGCCAGAGCTTCTGAAGTCGCCAGCGCAACTCTCGGAAAAGCACGTACCCAAGCTAGTGGTGATATGTTCTCGGCAAAGACGCACCGGGGAGGAGCCACTGGAGGAGGAGGAAAGGTATGCAACTACTGTGAATTTTTCTCTCGCTCGCTATCTCGAGGGCTATACAAGCCCGCAAGAAAACCACCTTTCCCCAAGAAGAAACGTGAAAGAGGAAGAAAACCCTTTGTCACTACCTATTTCCTACCTCTCTATATATCTCCCACAATTACTGGCGGTCTTTTTTTACCTTCGTTTTCCACTGTACCTAACACCAAACTATTTCCTCTAGCGGACGGTCACCTCCGGGAACGGCATGAGCGGGGGCAGTGGCTCGGACGGAAAGTGGACGCACGACCTCCACCGCAAAGTCAATCCAAATGCTTCGCGAGTATCCAAGCTTCCAACAACCCTATCGCCGGCTGTCGCACGATCTCTACAAAACAACCGACTCTTCGCCGCTCTCCATGGCACCCCAAATGCCTCCGGAACAACCTTTCCCCCTATATCTACTTCAATGAGCACACCCTCAACCGGGCTGAGGAATACCAATAACGGCGGTGGGGACGGGCTTACCATCCGCGGCGCATCATCCGCACCCCCTGCCGGCTTCTCGATCAGAGGTTCTGCAGGCCCGTTCGTCGTTCAGGCCGCGAACTTCGCGCCGGGGACCACCGCTGAAGACGTCAAAATGGCCATGCGAGAGCTTGGCAGGATCCTCAGTTGCATAGTACTATCCCCCACGCCATCAGTCACTTGCGAGATCGTCTTTGAAAAGAAAGACGCAGCAGATAATTGTATCGCACAGTTCCATAATCAACTTGCCGACGGTAACCCTTCCCCACCCCCTCGCAAAATGCGAAAGCAGAAGCTAATCATGAATGAACGAACACGATAGGCCGTAGGTTGTCACTAACTCTAAAAGAGGGCCCCCCGATCAGTCGCCTAATGCTGAGCCAGAATTCCACCCTCGGCAATTCCTCCGCCCGCCTGAACTCTCTCTCGCACACCAATCCCAATGCTGCTAGGGAAGAAGCGGACCGCCAAAGGCGGCAGGCAAATGTTAGCTTTCAGGATGGGAGTTATGGGGTGCGCCCCCCACCGTTGTACTCTGATGCGCTGGTGCAGAAGGGGAGGGGATTCTCTTCGAGGTAGATCTGTAGTGGAGAAAGCATTTCTACTTCTGTTCCTATTACCATACGTGTAGGTTTACTAGTGGGAATGTTTTCTTGCACCTTTGTGTTTGGGGATGGGAGGAGGGTGGGAAGTGAGTCAAGTAAGGTATTCAATATTCAAAACCGAATACGGAAATGGAAGTGGGTGTCCCTGGCGCACTCACAATTTATCAAAATATTCACCAACTCTACCCACCTACCACCAATGCCGCCTTCTCCCCCGCTTTTTCTCCCACCCTCATCCCCCACCTTAGCAACTCACTCATATACCAGTACATTTATAACTTACCATTTCTTCCCCCCCTCCATCCATCCTCTCTCTCTCTCTCTCTCTCTCTCTCTCTCTCTCCCCTTCTAGTTTTAACTTGAGAGATGATGTCTTTCTTCTTTCTCTATTTTCGCACTTGAAGACCAAAGAAAGGGAGAGAGAGAAGGCTATAATTAGTATTGAAATGAACAAACGAATGCATGCATGAATAGGGTCAAATTTCTAGGACAGTGCTGTATTGTATCGTTCCATGTGCCAGTACGCTGCGGTATGGTATGGACCGTATGACAAAGGCGATATAAATACGGGATACAGGATATAGTAGGTCAAGGCAGGGACTTATTTGTTGGATTGGAAATACTTGACGAGTATAGTACTTTGTCGGTGCGCGACTTGGCACTTGACTCAGTATTTGGCGTCGTGCTGTATGGCAGAACAAAGTGAATTGCTCTTTGTACGAGATGACGCTCGTAGAGTAAACTTTTACTCCTAAATTGGTGCTATCATACGGCACAAGAAACCGGGATTTTCCCCGGCCCTACCTCCGGCCCGCGCGCTAAGCCAAGATTACACAAACCCGGTCATTGACACCCAAAACTCCAGACCCGCTCTAAAACAGATTGGAAAGGCCATAGCACATGACAATAGAGCCGGAAATCTAATGTATGATAAAGGGAAAAAAGTAAATGAAAAATGAAAGGGAACAGAATGGGGAATGGTATTTTTAGTCCCCTCGTAGAAGGAAAAAAAAGCGAGACCCCACTATCAACGCATGACAATGCTCACTCCGAGTCCTTTTTCCAAAAATACTTCCTCCACCTCCAACTTATCGATGGGGAAACCCGGGGCGTTACACTAATAAACAAGCGTTCAGAGGCGGGTAGGGAATCGACATATCTAAAATAAAAAAAACTCCCGCAAGGTCAGCTAAAACGAATCCCTCCCTAGTATTATGGCGACAAGCCAGAGCCCTGTGACAATAACTGGTGAACGGCTGACAATGTCTCAAGGCTTACCGCGTCCAGGTGTTTGTAAGAACCATTTGCTTCACCGCCACTTCGGCCCCGTCAAAGACCTTTTCCAGGTCCTCTGGAATCCACGGTAATTGGGAACCTTTCGCGCAGTTTTCCCGGGGAGGGGCAGAACGGTCTGGGTCAATTTCTAGTTCCGCAACTCCTGCTCCTGCCTTGGGATCCTCTCCACAGATCTCGCGAAACTCTTTTCGTTCTGGGAGGCATCTGGCATTGGCTATGACGTCGTCTGCAAATGGGGCGATCGTTGCTTTGGAGTGGGTGTTGAAATAGTCGGCCGATAAGTTTCGTCGTAGCCCAGGATTAGAGTCGCCGAAGGCTTGGTCTAAAATGAGGTAGATGTCGTCGTCGAGATTTAATGGAAAGGAAGACGTCTCTTTGTGAACCAATGTCTGGAATATTTCCTTTGCCGCGCTATACAATGCTCTGAGGACGGGCGGTGGCACCCCCCCACTCCGTAAATTTACCCCCGATGATCTCCACTTTTCCTTCCAGTTTTCCACCTGCTTGAGAAATATAATGTTCTCCCCGGTGAGGTCCTTCGTGGCAGAAAACTCCTCCAACCGTTCGATATCATCCCGTAGCGCCTTTTCGAGAGCTGCTAGGCTGTATTTCGAGAATTTGGCATGGCCGGGCTCCCCTCTAGGCCTTCTCTGACGCTTCTTGAACTCCCATATCTCGATAATGGGGAAAAAGAGGATAGCAAACTCCATCGCTCCTAGACCCGGCACAAACCTAGAGGAAATCGTTCTTAGTACTAGCTCTTCAAGGCAACTCTACTGATGTGCTCACCATAGATTCGGAGGCCAATAAGAATTCATAACATAGAATTCAGGTGTAAACCAGGTCGATAGCCAAAGTGGCAGAGCTGGAAGACTATAGAATACGAAAAAATCATTAGAACCAAAAACACCCCCGAGAGTAGAATGACAGAGCCATCCTCGAGGACAAAAAGACTCTGGGCATCTTTTTTTCTCCTTAGAAGGAAAACCGACCTGAATAGTATAGCTAATGTAGTTTGCAGCCTCCATCTGTGGGTGTCTTGGATCTTTCTGATCTTGTAAAGTATAAAGGGCCCAAAGCCATAGGTCCAGATCGCTTGCCAGGCGCCGGAGGGAAACCTAGCACAAGATCAAAAAAATTCATCCGGGAACACTCCCATCTTATCTGCATCACAAGGGGGGCAGGCAGTGATTACGCATACGAGTAGTCTGCGTGCGACGTACCATTCCCAGCCAGCACGACACTGGAATCCAGTGCCTGACTTTGACACTAGGCCGTAGTTCGAATGGAAACGTCGAGATATAAGAAATATAACCGTACTGACCAAGGCCTTGTGCTCGAGTAATGGTTTTAGTACATGATCTTACACATCCTTTCTCTGATGGGAAGCTTATTGCCCTTTCCCCCAGCACATACCTGCAATGTTGTCCCGACGGCTATTATGATGTAACTTAGGTTTTCTTCAGAATACACATTTTTTGCCACCGTTTCCGGCATCGGTGCAACGGCCCTTTTGTGGGAGTTGCATCCCCTACGCTTACGGAGCTTGTAAGATAGCTGTTTCTCGATCTTAACCATAGAAGGTGCTTTTGCCCCCAGAACAGACTGAAAAGCTGCATGTTCTGTGCCTGAAAGAGTGCGATCCCGAGGCTAAGGTTACAAATACCGTACGTTAATAAACTTCGCCAGCTTCGTTAACGGGATGACAGCTTACGGCAAACATATACTCATAATCCAATACTCTAGAGCACATGGCAACGACCCGTTAAGTGGGTAGAGGAGCATATCGAAACTCAACTGCAGGTGCAACATAAGCAACGCCGAACTTACTAATGGGACATTCCTGAGGCGTATGAAAGGCAATTTTTGGTGGATTAAGAAAACCATGAAACAAACGACGAAAGCAACCGTCCATAATGCAAAAGCAGCAGCATAAATCTTCCCAACACTATTCCACCGTGGACTCCCGTACTTTGGCGGCTCCATCATGCCCATAGTATCCACTCCTATAACATCCATGATGTAACTCTCGTGGGGTTATAGCAGGTCAAATGTACAGTTGTTAGCGAAATTGAAGACTGGCTTTTCTAGATATTAAAGATAAGCTCTGCTTGATAAACGCGATCAAGGATAAGTCCGACTGGTGGTAAGAAGGTAGGAACCGGCCCTGCCGTTCAGGAAAGACGGTAGGAAAGAGGAAAAAGTATTTGGTGCAGCTCCGCACGAATAGGGGACGAATACGAGATACTAGGGAGAAGGAAGAGAGAACTTAGGATCGAAGAGTATAAATCAAATCACATCGGGGAAACATAACCAGGAACACATGTACTATTGAGGGCGGATGTTGGATAGGATATGACAAAAGTGGGGAGGTGAGAAGCGGAGTGCAAAGCGACATTACGAGGAAGAAATAGGTTGAGACTATGGGCTGAGGTGAGGAAATATGAATCTGATACAGGACGAGTTGGTGGGGCGGGATAATTGTAAAGAAAAAGGATGGAAAGGGGGTAGGAAGAGTGGGGTCAAGGAGGACGAGCCAGAGAAGGAGGTAGAGCTTCTGGAAGGTAAGGGCTGTACGAGTACTCGAGTACGGTAGAATGTAGGATGTAGAATGTAGAATATGAACTGCCGGTAGCTTGCGTAGTCTTGGGCCTTAAAAGGGGAACACAGGGTCGGAGGGAGGGTTTGCCGGTATCACGCTTTCCCACAGCCAGGACATGTCCGAGATACCGATACCGTTACGGGCACTTGGTTTGCGGTACGATACTGCCGTGGATATTCTTTGCCTAATTTTGTCATGCGCGCTCGTCAGGTTGTGGGTACTTGTACCGGTGCTGTGGACTACGGTACGGTACTGGCACAGTTATCCGCTCATTCCCGGGAGTTGGGAGTTGGAACAGTTGGAACAGAAGCCTTGCTTGCAGTGTACTCGGAACTCCCCTTCACAGTTCCATTTGCGGCCTTGAGCCTCTGATGCACACAAGCGTACCGTACTACTGTACTCAGTACAGTACGAGCACAGCACAGCACCGGCAAAGCCACTGCTCGGACACAGATGGCTTCTTTCTCTTAAATTTACATGCCCTGCTTATATCGAGTGAGAATGTGCGGTCGCAAATATACTGTGGCAACAAGAACACACCATACATTCGCTTCCGTAAAGTTCTCGTAACCCCGCAGGTATCTATAGTGGTGTCTTGGCACCAACGATGTACCCTGTCTCCAGAATTTACGTAGCGAGTATTGTAAAACTCATCAACAATCATGGCTCCTCCGCATCATTCCAATACGTCAAAATAAGTTAGAGAATGGTATGATAAAAACCATGATATCGCCTTGCTATCCAATCTCGGGATGGGATACAAACAGATAGCGAAGATGAAAAATACTCCGATCTCCACAGTTGCAGGGGTGGTTCAGCCCAAAGCACAATTGATAGATTGGTTGATCGGATGCCACACCGTATTGTAGCTGTAGTTCATAGTAACGGAAGTCAAATAAAGTGGTAGATTCAAAGTGGAACCATGACTTCTGGTAGTCTATCTCTTCGTTTAATATTCTCCTTATATCAAAATATCCTTGAGTGAGCGTGATCGTTGCTAAGTTTCACACTAATCACTACCTAAAATCTAGAGACGGGGTACATCGTTGGTGCCAAGACACCACCACAGATACCTGCTGGGTTACGAGAACTTTGCGGAAGCGAGTGTACCGTGTTCATCCTCACTCAGATACCATGCGATATTATATCATACCGCATAAACCGGCAAGAATCTGCCCGCGCTTGTCTGATACGTTCAAATAAGACCTTTATCCTATGAGACGATACTTGTAGTTTCGTCTCGAAATCGCAACAAGACACCATGGGCTAACCCATTATAGTCAGGACGGACTGAGCCTTTCAGGGCTCTTATTTTGACGCAATTGCAAGATTCATCTCAGCCGCTTCTTTTTTCAACGTAGGCCGAGTGCTTGTGGCAGATGCGGTATCACATGAGGCTATTTACATGTGATCGTTGTAATACCATACCCTATCTGATACTAGCGTGCCGTCATGTACAGTACCGTGCGCTCTAGGGGTATGATGTCTCATGGGAACATTGGTCACTAGGATGCCCCAACCCTTTTCCTGCTTCAACTTCACAAACCAACCGTCAGCAACAACAGATCCCCCTATCATATTCTGCTCCTACCAGAACCTTATACCCATGGCCATACCACGCTATATTTCGCCTCAGTCTCGCCCTTTACTATAAAACTCCTTCTTTATTCCCAACTAATTATGCGGATCATGGCTCTACCATGTCGACGGCTGTCAACCATTCCCCTGCTGCGAGTTCCTCCTAAATCCATATTTACAATGCGACATGCCCTTTCTCGCCCATCCTACAGATCCTCTCACACCACTTATTCAAAACCCCTCCCTAATCCACCCATACGCTGGCCTTGGTTTGATCGCAACTGTGCCCTCTATATTGGTTCGGCTTCGCTGGCCCTTGCCCTACATCTGGGCCTGGCTCCCTCGTTGACGCTCGACTCCAGTGTGGCTAGCCCAGAGAAAACTGCGGGGCAGTTGATGCTCGAGGAATCTGAGCGGGAATGCCTGGCGTCACGCAAAGCTTCACCAGACCAGTCATTAATCCTCCGTATCCTCAAGAGAGCTCGACTTCTTGCCATCGAATGTGTTATCGAACCGATAGCTACAGGACTTCGTTTTGTGCATTTGGTGGTGATCTTCGTACCTGTTATCCTCGCGATACCCTTGGCTTGTGTCGGCACACGACAGCCAGACCGGAGTAATGAACGTATTGGTACTCTTTGGTGGTATTCCTTTTTGATCAAATCTATGGAGCGGGCTGGACCTACATTTATTAAGGTGGGCCCTATACCAGATTCATTAATACGCGCTCCCTATATCCCAGGCCTTAATGACTAACTTGGATAGCTGGGACAATGGGCAGCATCTAGGACCGACATTTTTCCTGCTGAGATGTGTGAGATGATGTCAAAGTTACACTCTGATGCCCGAGCCCACTCCCTCCGGGATACCAAACGGACTATATCTCAGGCTTTTGGTGGCAGACCCTTTGATGAGATATTCGAGGAGTTCGACGAGAAACCATTGGGAATTGGGGCTGTTGCACAAGTCTATCGGGCTAAACTGAGCCCGCATCTGCTGCCAAGGTTACACGAAGAGGGAGGAACGGATTTTAAGAAAAACTTCCGACGGAAGGTTGACGTTCTTGTAAAGAAAACCCCCCATCAGGGTGTACCTTCCTCGTACGTAGCAATCAAGGTGCTCCATCCCAAGGTAGATCGTATAGTCCACCGGGATCTCAGAATCATGCACTTTTTTGCATCGCTACTCAATTTAGTTCCAACCCTTGAATGGTTATCACTCCCAGATGAAGTGGCCAAGTTCAGTGAAATGATGAGATTACAGATGGATTTGCGTATTGAGGCAAATAATCTTGGCAGATTTCGGTCCAACTTTGGAGATAGAACCACGGTCACCTTTCCTATGCCTTACAGCAATTACACCACGCGGGAGGTCTTAATAGAAGAGTTTGCACACGGAATCCCTCTCAGTTCGTTTTTGGAATCTGGGGCTGGGCCATTTCGAAAAGAGATGGCGGGCATGGGCTTAGACGCTTTCTTGGTCTGTATCTTCTCTTGATTAGACATTCCGGTCGCTGATGATTAACCTACCTCCAGCATATGCTGATCATGGATAACTTTATCCACGCGGATCTGCATCCTGGAAACATAATGGTCCGGTTCTACAAGCTCGAGCCACTCCCTTCCTTCTCACAGTTCTCACTGGTCGTTCCAGACCGCAAGGCTAACCCCAAAAGTGCCAATAATCACAAGGAAGTAACAGAAGAAGTTATTTCAAGACTCATGCCTCATCGTGGGAACCCGCAAGATTGGCAAAAGGAACTAAGTCTACTAGACAATGAAGGCTACAGGCCACAGCTTATCTTCATCGACACCGGGCTTGTGACAGAGCTGAACACTGTGAACCGTCGCAACTTTCTGGACCTTTTCCGCGCCATTGCTGAGTTCGACGGATACCGCGTAGGACATCTCATGATTGAGCGTTGCCGCTCGCCTTCAGCAGTCATCGACAATGAAATATTCGCCCTCAAGATGCAGCATCTTATTCTCGCCGTGAAGAGCCGAACACTCGCTTTAGGAAACATCAAAATTGGTGACCTCTTAACCCAGGTTTTGCAAATGGTCAGAGTCCACCACGTCCGAATGGAAGGAGATTTCATCAATGTTGTACTATCGATCCTGCTCCTCGAGGGCATTGGCCGTAGCCTAGATCCAAATCTAGATCTTCTTAAAAGGTGCGCCGTTTCAGACTGACATTTCAAGATCTTGGCTGATATATTCAGTTCCTTACCCATGTTAAGGTCGATCGGGGCTGGCAGTAGAGCCCAAATGCTCAGCAAGGGCAGAAAGAGTGACTTTGGATTGCTGAAGGTTTGGATTGCTCTCGAGGCAAGACAATTTATTAACAGCTCTGTGGAGGATGTGGAAAATCTGGTAAAGTATGATCTTTTGAGCCCGAATGTATGAAATAAGCCAGGGCCGAAGCATATTGCCCGAGCTAGGTTTCACCATAAGCCCCGTGGTTTGTTTTGGCGTTTTCAGTCTTTTTTATGCATACTTTCTATTTATTTATTTTCATGTACGCTCTCTCTGCTCCCGTGGTTCCCAGAAAGATACAATGATTTTGAGGGGGTTATTGGGGCTTTGGTGGCAGAGCGTCGGCGCCATAGACTGGCCCGTATGTGTGTTTAAACTTCCCTAGACTAACAATAGAACTCCGTGCTCACCTAAATCCTCGGAATCAGACCCTCGGCAGCTCTGGGCATGATATCACGGGCTTTCGCAACGGCGGGGTGCCCTTGAACTCGAGTGAAGGGAAGGGAATGCGCTGCGCCTTCCATTTTTACTTTTTAAGGCACGATAGCCTTCTATAATATGCATACTCCGCAAGGGCAAATTCCGCGATGGAAACCTACGCCTTAACGAGTGATACCGCATGATGTATGTGTCTGTCCGAACATACTGTATGTATGAACCATACGGTTGGTTTGCAGCAACAGATTTCTACCCACTTTTATAGCTACGAGTTCTATCTCCTCTCGGTAGAACACACCGAAGCTTTTAGCTGTCCGGGCCCCTCCCACACAAAGGATCTTCCTCCCATCCCTCACCACCTTTTCCCCAATAGCCGTCTCCCTCCGTAACCACAGACACGAACAGAATTCCCTACGTCTGGTGTCGCTCTCCCTCCCAGGCATCCTCCTGACGCCCCCCGGCGCCTCGGAGCTGGAAAATAGCTCTAGATTCATGGTCGGATATATATTTGTGCTCCACCCCCCTGTTTCCTCAGATATGAAATGGCTAGCTTGTCTGACATTGGAGCTACTAATTCTATTTGAGATAGATGGAGGTTATAAGAGTAGGTAATAACGATCCAGAATCTAGGCACGGAATCACCAAGTGGCTATCATGTCCAAAAGCCCTTAGAGAGGCACTATGGATACGGTTAGTACACCCCCCTAAGTGCTACCCCGACATGGGAGCCTCATTTATTGCTGCCAGAAGAGGAGGAGAATACAGAGAGGAGCAAGCCCTGGCCCCAATAATGTCCCCAGGACCGTTAGATATAGTCGGCCTGAACGCAACTCTAAGAGAGAGCCACCATTCGACCCCACGGGGCCAGGAGCAACCCCAGGAGGGCCGACTACCGGGTATGTATCACCCTCCAGGCCTCCCACTGCGATCATCGCCTGCTGGTTCCCTGGTCGCTGGATTGCATTCTGGATTGCATTCTGGAGGGTGTCCTCGAGGCTTCAATGGCCATATCGATAGAGGGGTACTGACCTATCCTATCCGTCTGCCTTTGAGGCCCTAGTAGGCGGATACCAGTACCAAAGCAGGGCCAGGAGGGATGGGTGGGGACCCCTTAGGTGTTTCAAATTGCAGAATATAACAGTTTCCTACCAGTTCTCTGGTAGTATGGATGAACAAGGAACTGTCATTACCCTGGTGGGTCGTGGTCCCACAGATATTTTAGGTCATCTACTTGTATTACACAAAAGATACAGTAACTCGTCCTAGGGTTTTCTCACTGGTCTCAAAGTTACATCCCTGGTTAAGAGGAACAGAAACTGTGTAACTTTTGTTCCTCCCTTACTCTGCCTTATTTCCCCGTCCACAGAATTGTGTTTATTTGTCATCATAATATAGTATTACAGTTTTGTTGCTATTAGTAGTTACGTCATCAATCTCTTGACTAAGAAGCCTTGTATAAGTTCCTACAGAGACTAAGCTCTATCACTCTAGTTACTTGGTAAAATGGTTGTAAATTAGCTTAAGAGTTAAATAAGATTAGAAATAAAATAAAAATCTGGTTAGGTCTGCACCTTATTTTCATTTGGGTGTTGATATGTGAAAATTGGGCAGACATTTTAAACCTGGTTTTGTTCTATTCAGCTTTCAAGTTTGTATATAAACCGTTGTAATCAGAATAAATGTGAAAGACACATATTTAAAAATATTAGTTTAAGCTGGTTGTTATATTACAAAACTGTTTATACCAATTAAATCTCCTTCTAAAATTGGCTGATTAATATATTTCAGGTAGATTGCACTACTGGCTATTTATGTATGCAATAAAAAAGTAAACACAGGATTTGAGATTTTGCTTTTTGCAAGCTATACATACTCCAATTCTGTTGAGAAATATTTTTTAAGCTCTCAAACAGTCCATGCTAGCAAGTATTGTATGGTTCTGGCCATCGATACTGTCAACCAAATCTTTTGCAACAGGGGACGCCTTGGCATCAAAGATTATGTACATAGGTTCAAGTTCAACTCTTGTCATGTTTAGAGTTTTTAGAATTATTGTCAAGCCACTATACTTTTTCAAAATAAGGATATAGTACTAGTGTAACGAATGAACTTGAGCTTCAAGGAAATAAATACCAATTGATTCACCAGCTTACAAGTCTCAAAAGAAGGAACATTTTTACATATGTAATTTTCTTTGGAAATACCTGCAATGATATAACCTTATTCAAAACTCATTATCAAAGTACTTGTCTGTCATTCTCCCTTTATCAAATGTTCACACTATTCATCAAATATGCCACCACAATGCAATCATGAAAGACCCGTATTGGATATCCCCTCACAATTTACATCAGCAAAAATGGATCTTGCGTCTGATCCGCCGGCGTTGCGTCCTGACGCAAGTGCCGGATATTCTGCGTCCCATGCGTCCTGTGCGTCCTGACTTGTGTCGCAACCTTCCTTATGCCCTGACGTAATGTCGCGTTCTCCCGATGTCCAGACTACCCCAGATTCTCCCTCTCGTCGCCTCTTCCTCCTGATCGTACTCGCTCCGCATCGCTTCTTCTCTGCGTCCTGGCGTATCCCGCCCCTCATCCCCGCTCGAGTACTCTCAACCTGAATTAATTCGCTGCTTCCTCAGATGTCAGTCTGCTGGCGTCTGGGGCAGCAGCACTTTTTTTTTCACATCTTACATCTCATGTATCATGTATCACGCCTCAATGGTCTGGTGAACTCAGGATATGGGTTTAAAGTTGCTTCTATATCTTCTATATACAGTATCAAGATCATGTAAGATTCTCCCGCATAGCCGAGTGCTGATTCTCTCATACAGATTCTTTAATAAACCTCATTAAATGTTCTCAAATCAATCCAGCTATGTATAAGCCAGCGCCGGTTATCCTCCTGGATCAGATGCGCCAGACCGAGAATTGTCCCTATATCTACTATTGTGAACCCTTGTGCATCCTCCCTCATCTGCACTGTAATAAGGCCATGTTGATCCGATAGATGCCCTGAGTTGACTGGGGTCAGCATCTGAACACTGGCGACCTGACGCACGGTATCGTCGGATGTGTAGTCCCTGATTTTTAAGAGGGCAACTAGCCTTGCGGGCAGATGACCCCTCAGCACACCATACATTTCTTCCATACCTGCTTGTATTGTCGGGGGACAAAAATAATGGCGGTATCAATGGGTGCAAATCTTCGGTAATGACAACGGCCTCCCCCACCAACCCCACTATCATGAAAACCAAAAAAAATTAGAAAAATGTAAATACATAGTAGAAATTAATATTTGGTATACCATCCATCAGCCTTAATAATTGCTTCTATTCTATCCACCATTGGCCCTGCCAAAGTAGTAAAAACCTTTGGGTCCAGAAGTTTCCAACAATTAGTGATTGCCTCCTCTATTGCCTTCTTAACCACATTGACATCAGCCCTCATAAGATATAGCTCAGGATAGTGCTTATGAAGCTTATCTTCCCTCAGAGACCAAACATTTTCAATTGGATTGAGATCTGGTGAGTAGGCAGGAATTTCCATAAGAGTAATTCCCTGCCTTCTGAGCCATCTCCTAAAAGGCAAGTGAGTCTTAGCATTGTCAAGGATAAAAAATACCTCTTCTTCTCCAACCTTTTCTCTAATGTCCTCCCATATCCCTAGAAAGTCATAATGATCATAAACATCAATAATTGACATTCCAGTAACTCCACCTCTAGCAGAAGAAGGATCAGGAAAAACAGGTAAAAAAAGACCATGAGTTTGACCATAAAAAAAACCAGTCATCATCTGGCTAATCCCTCTCTCCCCTCTCCTAGCAGTAGGTTCAACACAATCCTTATTCCACTTCTCATTTGGGTATCTAAATACACATTTTCTCCTCTTTCCTCCACTGGCACCCTTCTCCACAGATACCTTATCCCCCCACGTTGCCTTCCTTCTCCACATCTCTCTTGTCCAATGCCTATGGGCTAATGCTCATTCCAATCTCTCCTGAGCCAGGTCTTCATCCAAATGAACTCTCTCTTGTGCCACCCATTTTTTAAGATGCTTTTGTGCAATTCTTCTCTTCACTGTCTTGGTTGAAACATTGGGTGCAACTTTTTTAGCAATCTCAACATAAGTAGTGTGGCGATTTTTGAGAGCTTTCTCAACCATGGCTTCATCCTGCAACTTGGTAGTCTTAGGATGTCTTCCTCTACCCTCATTCTCCTTGCCCTCTTGATATCCCTTTGCAATTGTCCTTCTGACAGTGGTAGGAGGAATGTTAAGGTAGTGGGAAATTTGCTCAGATCCCATTTGAGGCTCATGTAACCCAAAGATTCTCCCTCTGCTAAACTGAGAGAGATGCTTGGAGGGAATAGGTTTTTTGGCATGACTGCGAAGAATAGGAGGCATGATTTATTGAAAAAAATAATTTGATAGGATGGTTTAGTTTTGGTTGATTTAGAGGGATTTGTTTGGGTGGTGTAGGAAGTGCGGGGTGATGAGGAGGGGTGTGTTGCCATCGATCGTTGAACCGCCGTTATTTTTGTCCCCTGACAATACCCAAACTCAAGCATTGCGACTGCCCTGGTTTCTAAAGTGTAGATCGCCGGTGGATCGTGCACAGTGGATCTCGTGAACATCGGCTTCTTGGAACGCAAGAACCGAGATTTCAAGTTGTGTGAGTAGCTCAACGGGGAGTGATCGAAGCATCGCATGGTCCTCAGGAAGATGGTGCGCTGCGGGCAGATTATGTCTGCTATATCAGATCAATTCACGATATATAATCTTGAGTAAGACTCCCGAGATCAGGCCAAAATCCATGACGTTGGACACATCTTCCTGACGTCCCTTCAGGAGCCTTTTGCAGACAACCGTCGCTGGTGCAGTCATGGTGCTGGCCGTCCTGTCTAAATGATGCAAGACATCACCTGAGAGATCGGCGTCGCGACATTTTAGAGATTCAAGGCCCAACAGTCGCATTCTGATGGCATGTTGACGACTGTAGCTGTGGACGATCTGGCTCGCTGCATCATTTTTGTTCGATTAGCGCCATCTCTCTTTGATTTGCATCTTGTGAGCGAGCTCTCCGATCTCCCTGGAATACATCGGAATGTTGCCAAACTGGTATATATGGTCACAAAAGTGGGTTAGTAGATGCATCTTGATAAAGTTGAAATGCGATTCGCCACAGACCAAGTCCAGACAGAGGTGGTTTTCTTCTTGACGATTGTTGTCGCGCATCCGGTGCTGTAGGGATGGGGCCACTCGCTCAATCACCAGGGCTCTCTGACGTCGAATCTCCTTTCGTTGCTTGTCAACCTTGTCCTGTGTGCGTGTTGTTACTCGAAATTCTGAGAAGATATCTTTTAGCCTATGAAACTGGTCCAGATAATCTTCCATGTAGGCTATGGTGTCAGATGTGTGGCTTCGGTATTGGGCCATCATATTCAAGTGGACTAGTGCCCTGACGCATCCGAGAGCACGTTTGAGAGGGATTACTTATGCACCTCCAGGCTGGCGGAGTGCCACGGCGAGAACTCCCAAAATACAGCGCCCCAGATTTCTCATCTCTTTCCCTTGCCATTGTGTAACTTCAAGGTAGGCATTTTTGGGGACCAAGAATCCCGGGCATGGCGGTAATGCCTTCCAAATGTCGTCGAAAGCCTGCAGTCGCCCATGTTTCTTCAGAAAGCCTTCGATCCAGTCCATCATCTGCTTGAATGGCCTGAGATAAATGGTATGGAGCATGTCTGGCTTGTACAGATCAGACGCCAAAACCCGGTCGAGGCGGTGAAAAATATTTTGGCTGATACCAAGATTGTCACACATGATGTGGTCATCGTCTGACTCCGAGCCTGAGTTCTGATTTTCAGGTTTGTATCGTTAGTATCTTGCTGAATCTCTGGTTCAATGGCTTCTGGTATTTGTTTCTAATTCGTAGGTAGGGACCTCGCATTTAGGATAGGCGTTCATCTTGAACCCATGTAGTGCCACGTTTTCCATATTGTCTGTAATCCACGCGGAGAGAATTCGAAAGCACTGTGGAACCTCGCCGTCGGCACAGTCCATGGCGATGCCGGTATGCACCACATCCTGTAGGGGCGCGAAGATGAGTTCAAATACATCTGGTAGGGTATCAGGGTTGATTTTCCTCTGACGTTGGTCGGCTTTGGAGGACTTTGAGAATTTGGGAGGAATGAGCAATAAGGCGAGAAGCAGAACAGCCATTGAACTTGGGCTGTTGCGCCTGGCCGATGGAAGATTTCCAATTGTAATATAGACAGGCTACGCTTTCTTGTCACCCAAGAAGTTGGTGAGGTTAGTCTGATCTGACATTCCAATTATTGGAACAACCATAGCACCCGGCGCAAGTGTCTTCTATGATCCCTCAGCTAAGGTCTTTTAAAAGGTGTGGGACTCGGATGCTCTACTTGCATGTCCCACGACCAATCCGCTGTAGGCATTTTTGCATATATTCTCTGTCTGGTGGAGTCATATTCATGCCGTGGTGCGTAGACCAAGTCGTCTCGGTATGCAATCTGGCGGAGGAGATATCTAACACAACCTAGTACGTTACGGTAAAAAAATGGTAAAGTTCTTTGACTATCCTCCACCTGTCTTTTGAACCATTGGAGATATTGACTGTACGGATCCAGTAACACGAGATGGTTCTCCAGCGTGTGCATGGAGCTATACGCGACCGATTCAGCATCTCCTAGGCCACTCGAGAAGTATTGATTGATTAGTGATTTTGATACATTTCTCTCAATGAACCAGGATGCCAGTTTGAAACCTTGCTCGCTATTGAATAGTGCCCATGGGTTGTTGTACAGGTTGCTGTATTCATGCTCAAAACCGTCGACATCTCCGATTACTTGCCCGGCGCCTTCACAATGAATCTGTTCACCGGTGGAGGGTGACGTAGCTTCATTGAATACTTCTGTATAAGACTCGTATGCAATGTCTCGACAAGAATTCGTTGCGCTCCGATCCAGCAGGGCCTGGATCGGAGCCACTGTCAGAATCTTGGCGCTTGCTCGCGTCTGTGTTGTGCGATACGCTTGATTCCATATTGATATATTGTACAGTAGACGCGAGGATAATGTCCAGACCTGAGTGCGCAGTTCGCAGGTTCTTCTCATATGCACCAGACCGGGTGTATTTTCGGCGGCCGAATGGACATTTGCCAGATATAGTTCAAGTTGGACTTTGCTGTGTTGATCCCTAGGGCTCGGTGTAGACTCGAGGGTGCAGCTATGTCGAGTGTTGACACCAACGCGTATTGATCGCATGTAGAGCCAAGGGGCGCGCATGCGATAATCATGATCTAGTCGTTGATAGAGTTAGTGTAGGCGTCACGTGGTATCAGCTGTGGTTTCTTTCAACAACTGAGACAACAAATATTATGTTCCCGCCCAAATGCATTTATCATGTTTCATTTATTCAAGTTGAATCAGACAATAGAAGAGTCCTGTCATAGAGCGTCAGATTCGCGTTTTCTTATCAAATCATGAAACGAATTCATCATTCTTTCAAATCACCTAGAGGATCTGGGAGTTTGATATATAAAGTGAATTGATCATGATACCAGATGGCCTTCATACCAAGTTTCATCTTACACTCAGAACCTCCACAACAGCCACCGCTATCACATTACAAGTATCCCTAAATACTGCCATCTATATACACCAAGAATCCACGGATATGGCGCAGAATATGACATTGTAGGGTACGCCCTCATGCCGGCTGGAGGTGCACAGCAGGTGCCGCCCGCAGGTTACACCTATCACGATCCACCTGTTACTGTAACAATCCTATTGTTGAGCGGTAATGCAACAGGCAACGACAGTCGTCCACTGAGTATGCGAGTCTCGCTTTTCTGCACCAGGGTGTAGGGAAATACTATCTCTTCAGATAGTACGGAACTGGCTTGCTTGTCTTGAGTGATCCGTCAAAGGATACTATGTGTTCAGATCGTAAGATAGGTGGATTGTTGTGCTTGACAGAACTATCACAATAGTTCTATGTTCGAGCGGCCTGTCGAGACTAGCACAATAGTCCCTGGGCCCCTAGAGGGTAGGCACTCGTAGAGGAGGAGTGTATGTAAAGAGAGTAAAGTGTAATCATATTGCAATATCTTAAGTATAGAAAAGTACTTAGATGGTTGCGTGAAGATCCTATCTCTTGGTCGGGTTTTTTTTTTTTTTTTGTAATTATGAGTTCATTGTTTCTAGGTACAAAAAGCCTCATGCAGCAGTGCTAGCTATGGAGAAAACAAAACCTATAAGCCAAATCTCAACCACCCGCTTCACCTCCTCATGGGAAAAATCAAACACCCCAAGTGAATAGGAAAAGTCCGCCTCGCCTAGCGCCTAAGATGCTAATACCCCAGACACGTAAGGAAACAACTCATAGAAATGAACAGGTAGAGATACCCAAACCCTTTGGCAGGCCCCCTGGTAACACTAAGAAAAGAAGCAAGGAAACGCCTAGATATATCTACTGTTTGCCAAATGCCAATACCAAGTACCCGTACAGTGAATCTCCGGTTGGGGCAAGCGGCTTCACGGTCCGGAGGGACCGGAGGGTGGCGACGCGTTGGCGTTTAGAATGTGCTAGGGAGGTAGTGCAATACCATGACCCATCGTAACCTAAGCGAGGTTTGCGACTGTAGAGTAAATCGCAGGAGGGAGGGAGAGAGCATCAGCAAAAAAACCTTTTTCACCGGACGTATTGAGCCCGCGTCCGGACGAAGCCACTCCGCTCTTTGCCTCATGTCCTTCCAGATCTCCTGAGACCTCTTTGCCTTTCATCTCTTGCGTCTGGTCCGCCTGGACGCCCCACTTTCCCTCCAAAGTGTCCGACGCGCTCCTTGTGACCCCACTCCCTCCCAGCTCCTTCCTGTTGTATCCGCCCACTTATCTTCCCGTCTACAGGCCTCCTGCCTACTCTTACTAACTGCGCGCATCTGGCGGCCCTCCCAGATCCCCTCTCACCTCTAGCGACCTAGATCTGTCCGCTCCCGTCCGCTGACATCCTACGTTGCACTTTTCTTAGCCCGCGCCCTACCGTTACTTCCATAATTCCCTTACTGTTCACAAGACGCCCAGCGCGGCCGCCATGGAGACCCCTTACTTTGGTTCGCTTCGCCACAGGAGAGAATAAATTGGGATTATTAATCATCCGCAGAACTCACACAGCCGAGTTGAAGCCGGACACTTTCTAAGGAAATATCTCCCTTAAGTCGCCGGCTTCAACTCAGCCGCCTACTCAATTCAACCTATTTAAAATATTCCCTTAAACGCGTGCAGATCGTATATTACTCCCGCGGCCGAGTTGAAGCCGGACACTCAATATGGGAACTGCCATCTTAAGTGTACGGCTTCAACTTGGCGGCATATTCATGCAGAACAATTCAAGCTATTTAAAATATTCCCTTAAACGCCCGCGGATCGTGTAGTGCCCCGGGCGGCCGAGTTGAAGCCGGACACTCAATATGGACACTGCCATCTTAAGTGTACGGCTTCAACTTGGCCGCATATTCATGCAAAACAATTCAACCTATTTAAAATATTCCCTTAAACGCTAGCGGATTGTATAGTACTCCCGCGGCCGAGTTGAAGCCAGACACTCAATATGGGAACTGCCACCTTAAGTGCCCAGCCTTAACTCGTATAAATACTGTACATAATTGGATAGAATAATTTAATATATTTCATTAAACGTCTGCAGATCAATCCTGTGATTCACTATTCATTGCCTCTCCCAGCTAGGAATTACCTACGCTTGTCCGATCACTGCCCCTATACTGACTATTCGCATGTCTCGACCATTGACCCGCCTGCCGACTCGAATATGTCCGCTCGCAATGAGAAATCTGCCACTATTGACCGGATCGAGTATGCAAACCAATGCCAACCGATGGACAGCTCCCGCCTCACTGAGAATATTCCTTATCTTGAAAAGTGCTAGCAACCGAGCCACCACCCGTCCTTGTATATCTCCATAGTTCGCTTCCCCACCAGTCTGGACCCATACCCAATCGTTTCTGGGGCCACCGTTACGGAATGCCTTTGTTTCACTGCAGCGGGCCTGGTGGATCTGGAACCTGTCAGTTTCCTGAAAGTCGGTAACTGGAATTTCAAGCTGAGCAAATCCTTCTACAGGGAGTAACCCTAGTTCGGTGGGGTCAGCTCGCAACCGCCGGTCATCCGCAGCAGTCTGCCTAGTAAAACGTAGTATCTCCTGCATCATGTCGGAATATTGGATATTGAGGATTGCGCATAGTTCGGTCAGCGTGCTGGTGTTCTTCATACGGCCTTTCAGAACCCGGCGAGGCGTAGTGTGACTTGAAAAAGCCGGCATTTCCATACCACTATCTCCAGCCACGATCACACCTTTAACTTTCGAAAGTGCTTCTATAGTCTGCAACCTCATTCCTATGGCATGTTGGCGGCCATATTGCAACCAGATCTGCCGGACGGCGTCATTCGTGTTTGACCTGCGGTATCCATCTTTAATCTGATCCTTATGTGCTAGTTCACCGATCTCTGTGGAATACATTGATCTGGATCCAAAACGCCGTACATGGGAGGCAAAGTGAGTCAGGTAGTGAATCTTGATGAAGTTGAAGTGGTTCTCACGCCGTATCAAATCCGCCCGCCGATCGGACCTTTCAACCCTCTCTTGATCAGCCTGTCGACGGCGATTAGCGCCGGTTCATCAGCAAAAAAAAGAAGGTTACACCTGGACACGCCCCGTGCTCTCTGTGCGTCCGGCGGTCCAGGCGCATAAAACGTAAACTCGTGTCCTGGGTGTGCGGTCTTTTATTAGGTGCTGGTGGAAAGGGGTCCATGCCGCCCGGACGCACCTGACGCAACCATGGACTCAGAAGGTATCCGACGCAGAAAGGTTCTCCAGACGCAAAACGGGTCTCCGGACGCAACGCGATAGGATACTAGAATAGTGGAAGTACTCAGGTGTAACTGGCTATCATCGGATACCTCCTAAGTCAACAACTCTTACCTTCGAGGACTTTCAATGAGTTAGTGAAAATTGTGGAGAATATCCCAATTGTCCGGAAAGATCCAGCCAGTATTACTCAGGTTTACTTATTTGAGTCATTTAGATACTAAAATAGGAATATATTTATTAAAGCTACTCTAGAAAACAGTAGCACTCGGTAGCTAACGATTTAAAGTACTTGCCCGGAGAACTACAGTACAAAAGTATGGATAACCTTTAAACCAGGGGTTGGACAGTTCCCGGACAGAGTCCGTTGGATTCCGCTCGGCGAGGGGAATTGAATGGTATAGCTCTCGAAGGGTCCACATAGCTATAGAAGTCAGGAGAGTGAAAAAGGGAGATACCTCAGCGAGCAGATGTCCGCCAGACTCGGGAAGGGTCTCATTGGAGTCCGCTCGCCGAGGGGAATCGAATGGTATAGGTTTCGGAGCGTCCGCATGGCTATAGCAGTCAGCAGTATGAAAAAGGCAGATATCTCGGAGGGCAGATGTCCGGCAGAGTCGGGAAGGGCCTCATTGGAGTCCGCTCACCGAGGGGAATCGAATGGTATAGGCCTCGAAGCGTCCGCATGCCTGTAGCACCCAGTAGCCAACAATTTGAAAGGACTTGCCCTGGGAACTCAATTACAAAAGTATGCATAGCCATTCAGCCAGTGGTCGGACAGCATCGGGACAGGGTGCGTTGGAATCCGCCGGTCGACGGGAATCTAATGGTATAGGTTTCAAAGCGTCCGCATGCCTGTAGCACCCAGTGGCCAACAATCTGAAAGTACTTGCCCGGGGAACTCAAGTACAAAGGTTTGGATAACATTTCAACCAGTGGTCGGACAGCGTCGGGAGAGGGTGTGTTGGAATCCGCTGGTCGAGGGGAATCGGGTGGTGTAGGCTTCGAAGCATCCGCATGGCTGTAGAGGTCAGCAGGATGAAAAAGGCAGATATCTCAGGGGGCAGATGTCCGGCAGAGTCGGGAAGGGTCTCATTGGAGTCCGCTCGCCGAGGGGAATTGAATGGTATAGGTCTCGAAGCGTCCGCATGCCTGTAGTACTGCGTAGCCAACAATTTGAAAGTACTTACTCGGGAAACTCAAGTACAAAGGTTTGGATAACATTTCAACCAGTGGTCGGACAGCGTCGGGACAGGGTTCGTTCGAATCCCCCGGTCGAGGGGAATCGACTGGTATAGGTTTCGAAGTGTCCGCCTGGCTATAGCGGTCAGCTGGATGAAAAAGGCTGATATCTCAGCGGGCACATGTGCGGCAGAGTCAGGGAGGGTCTCATTCGAGTCCGCTCGCCGAGGGGAATTGAGTGGTATAGGTCCCGAAGCGTCCGCATGCCTGTAGCACTCTGTAGCCAACAATTTGAAGATACTTACCCGGGGAACGCAAGTACAAAAGAATGGATAACCCTGCAACCAGTGGTCCGACAGCGTTGAGACAGGGTGCGTTGGAATGCGCCGGTCGAGGGGAATCGAAAGGTATAGCTCTCGCAGAGTGCTCATGGCCATAGAGGTCAGCAGCAAGGAAAAGGCAGATATCTCAGTGCGCAGATGTCTGGCAGAGTCCGGGAGGGCCTCATTCGAGTCCGCTCGTCTAGGGGAATTGAATGGTATAGGTCTCGAAGTGTCCATATGTCTGTAGCACTCAGTAGCCAACAATTTGGAAGTACTTACCCGGGGAACTCAAGTACAAAAAAATGGATAACTCTGCAACCAGTGGTCGGACAGCGTCGGGACAGGGTGCGTTGGAATCCGCAGGTAGAGGGGAATCGAATGGTATAGGTTTCGAAGAGTCCGCATCGCTGCAGAGGTCAGCAAGGAGAAAAAGGGGGATACCTCAGCGGGCAGATGTCCGGCAGAGTCGGGAAGGGTCTCATTGGAGTCGGCTTGCCGAGGGGAATCGAATGGTATAGGTTTCAGAGCGTCCGCATGGCTATTGTGGTCAGCAGGCAGACAAAGGCAGATACCTCACCGGGCACTAGCAGATGTCCGCTAGAGTCAGGAAGGGCCTCATTGGAATCCGCTCGCTTAGCGGTCATGAATAGTGTCAACCAGGATGGAAGAGCATGCCCCTCTCCCAAGGTTGATATTATTCAATAGTTCCACTGATTCAATCATGAAGCTTGATGCGAGGTGTGAAAGAACTTAGAAGCCTTTTGCGAGCCTTGTTAGTGGTGATTAAATAAGGGGTATGTTTTGGGTCGTTACCGGGACAATAGATGGTTAGTCATCCTATCTTAAGCTCCTTTTTCGTCTGCATAGCCTTTGTCTGGTGATGAAGTAGTTAGTTGTAAGTAGAGGCGATCAGAGGCATGGAGAGATCGCCAATGCAAACCCTGACTGGTCGCTTACCTTGGTGTTCTTCGGGAGATTAGGCTGTGAAATGGCCCATCCGGGTGCACTGGGCGGACAGGATGCGGGTTGTATTGCACCCAATGGACTAGGATGCAACCATTCTGCTGGGGCCCTCTGAGGGTGCGCTGGGCGGACAGGATGCTCCAGGCGGATTTCCTGCGTCCGGACGCAATGCCTATCCGTCTGAAGCAAATGATTTTTTGGCTGATGTCCCAGACTAAATGGAGTGGCCACCGGTCACTGATTTGCAGATGCGGGCAAAGCACAGCGGATGCCGATCGCAGTATCTGCATACAGTAAAGAAGGCTATAACAGTACTCTGTAAGCTCAATAGTGAGGATCCTACAGCCTGCGCACGAAGAGTGGAATACGTACTGGAGGAGGATAGGTTCACTTGTCCGCCTGGCAGCTATGAGGTATCTTTTTCACATTTGTCGAGATTGTTTCTGATCGCAGTGAGACAAAATCAATCTGATCCGGCGGACTGCCAATCTCTCTTAGATTCGTAGCACGGCAGATGCCGTGCACGATATTTGCTCAATATTACGCCGGCCGGAAAAGGAAAGGCATAACAGATGAGGGTTTCCTAGATAAGATCGATAGCCCGTTTATCTGTCTTACAGCGGCCATATTATGTTATTCACTGAGATGTTGGTAGACCGGCATCTTCATCGATAATGTGGCTTTCACACGGGCCAGTTCCGGGGGTAAGATAAACTATGCGTACTGGCAGGTTTCAAAAGTGTCCGGATCCCCTGACTGCCCCAGTATCCGGATACTTTTGAAAACCGCCTGTACTTGAATGGTGTGAAAGGTCAGCTAATGGATAGATAGCCCTGCTTGAACGTCAGACACGATCGTGGGGCAAAACAGGAAGAGTTTGGCAGAGTTGAATAATCCAGCGGATAAGGACGACATTGGAGGCTAAAATTGCGAAGGAGCGGGGAAAGCGGGTCGAGAGGACGGTGGGATATGACAATGACTCGGATGAGGACGTATTGAGGTGGGAGTTTGGCAGTGATACAGAGCTAGATGAATTAGAGACGGCTGGCGGCCGCGCGGATTCAGGAAGAGACAGTTAGCGCGAGCCTGGCTAGAACATTGGGCGAATCCGGGAGCACTGGTTTGTGCAGCGCAGTTCCGAGAACCTAGGGAAACGGAATCGCAGGTTGAAGAAACCGATCGCGAGGAGAGGGAGAATGGTTTTATCACCACTCGCTGATCGTGTATATATATGTAATAAAATCAAGTTGGATTACCCGTGCTAAAAGGGTCAGGAATGATCAAACAATAGTAGTGTACGGGCCAGGCCGGTGTG
>Ga0307517_10001507_pt1 | contig 38891 bp, 35 predicted proteins | sample 23_EM_MG_FD_194515 | JGI IMG/M metagenome (GOLD analysis project Ga0307517, IMG submission 194515) | Populus trichocarpa ectomycorrhiza microbial communities from riparian zone in the Pacific Northwest, United States - 23_EM | ecosystem: Host-associated > Plants > Roots > Unclassified | place...
GGCACTCGCAGCGTTGCGGTCGGCGCCGAGGAAGTAATACAGCCAATCGGCGATGTCAGGGGTGGTGTCGCGCTGCGTCGTTGGCCGTTGCAGGATGGCGACGAATTCGGGCAACGCACGTTCCTTTTTCTCGATCAGGGATTCGAGCAGCGTCTTGGTCGCCACCGGATTGGTGATGGTCAGCGATACCAGTATTTCGCGAATCCATTTCGGCTGGATGATCCATGGCGCGTCGGAAGGCGCTGCCGTCAGTCCAAGCGCCGCATCCACCAGCACCAATGCCCGTGTGCGATCCGGATAGCGCATCGCAAGTTCAGTTGCCGCCCCGGCGCCAAAGGAATGGCCGACGATGATGGCGGGCTTGGCCTTCAGGTGGACGAGAACATCGTTGATGCGGGCCGCCTGGTCCTGCCGCGTATAGCTGCCAGGACGATCCGAGAATCCAAACGGCGGCAGGTCGAGCGCGATGACGTGGAAGCCGGCGGCGGCCAGCACCACCGTCGTATGCCGCCAGAGCTCGCTCCACGCCGCGGTGCCGTGAAACAGCACCACCGGGATTCCGTCGGCCGGGCCTTTTTCCTGCACGAACACGCCGCCGGAACTGGTCGGCACCAGATGGCCCGCCGGCGGCGCCAGTTCGGCGCGCGTGTGGGTCTCGCGGATCGATGCGGCCATCCGGAACGCAATGATCGCAAGCACGATCAGGATCAAGAGCACCAGCAGCGTTTTGCCCGACCAGCGCACTATGTTTGAGATCACGAGGCCTCGCAGAAGCGGATCGATCGATATCGCGGGGAATCAATCGCGTATTAGGCTAACGCAGATTCCCGGTGACGAAAAATCGCCGACATGATCAGCGCTCGGTTAATGCTGGCGGAAAAGTTGCGGATTACTGCCCTGACGGCGTGCGCAGGCCATGCCAGGCGTCGCGCACCTGATGGTAATGCACTTCCGGCAGATAATCCGGCGTGTTGAGCGCCAGCGTCTTGACGTCGAGCCGGCCGATGGCGCTGAGCAGGGTGTAGGAGGCGATCACGCGGTCGCGCTGCGCGCCGATCAGGCGTGCCTTGGCCAAAATCAGATCCTGCTGCGAGTTCAGCACGTCGACGGTGGTGCGCTGGCCGCCCGCGGCCTCGCGCTGTACGCCCTGCAGGGCGACGGTTGCGGCGCGCACTTCGGATTCGGAGGCGGTCACGGCGACCTTGGCGCCTTCATTGGCGACCCAGGCGCCGATGGCGGCGGTTCGCGCCTGATTGCGGACCTGGTCGAGCACCAGCCGGCTTTGGGCGGAGATTTCCTTGGCCTGCCGGGTCTGCGAAGCCGCCATGCCGCCATCGTAGATCGGCTGGGTGAGCTGGCCGGCGATCGACGCCTGGTCGGTGCCGAAGGTGCCGAGCGTGGAATCCGACTGCTTGCTGCGGCTGGCGCTGCCTTGCAGCGTGATCGTCGGCATCAAGCTGCTTTCGGCGACGCGGATGCTGGTGAAGGCGACATCGACGTCAAAGGCGGAGGCCATCACCGCCGGATGTTCCCGGAACGCCAGACCGGTGGCGTCCTCGCGGCTGCGCGGCAGATAGCGGTCCACGGTTTCGGCAGGGCCCAACTGCGCGGGCGCGTTGCCGATCACCTGGGTATAGGTCGCCTGGCTGATGGCCAGCGCAACCTCGGCGGCGTTGAGGTCGGCGAGACCGCGGCTCAGGCGCGCCTCGGCCTGCGCGGTATCGGTCGGCGTGACGTCGCCGGCATTGAGGCGCTTCTGGGTGATGCCGAGGGTCTCTCGCAGGAATGCGACGTTGGAACGCTGCGCGGTGACCAGCGATTGGTTGGCCAGCACGTTGGTATAGACGGTGACGGCGTCGAGCAGCACGCCCTGGCCGACATTGCGCAGCGCCTCGCGGCCGGACGAGACCTGCAGTTCCGCGACGCGGACGCTGTTGGCGGTTTTGAAGCCGTTGAACAGGGTCTGGGTCACCGTTACCCCGATGGTCCAGGGCTTCAGGGTCGCGGACTGGACGGTGTTATCGGGCAGCAGGTTGCGGACCGCCTGCAGGCCGGCGGTGAGGCTGGCGACGATCTGCGGCCGGTAGCCTGCCAGTGCCTGCGGCACGTTCTCGTCGGTGGCGCGCTGGCGCGCCCGTTCGGCATTGAGCTGGGGGTTGGTCTGGTAGGCCTTGGCCAGTGCGTCCGGGAGATTCTCGGCATGGGCGCTGGCGGCAAAAACCACACAGATCACCGCACCAAGGCAAATGCCCGATCGAAGCACGCGCCTTGTCACGTGGCCAAATCTAGCGGCACGCCCAACCATTTGATCCCGCAACTACCTAAGGCCCATCCGCGCCCCCGCCGATGGCCTCGTCACATCTACCTGTTTAGGGGGCGGGGCCGCCACTGGCAAACGGTTGGGCGACATCACCACAGGAATTCGGCGCTTGGCTGTTGCCGGTTCGTCACAGACGCGGTCCGATAACAAATGCGGTATAGCTTTGGCCGGTCCGCGTCCGATTCCAGGGCGGTCGGCTGTCCAGTCGGGGTCGCATGCCGAAACTGTTTTCCGCCCCCGAAGCGATCGCGGAAGACATCATCCGCGATGTCGGAACCAATCTCGTGGTCGGATTGCCGCTCGGGCTCGGCAAGGCCAACCACGTCATCAATGCGCTCTATGCGCGCGCCGTCGCCGACCGCTCGATCAACCTGACCTTGTTTTCCGCGCTGACGCTGGAAAAGCCCAAACCTGCCAGCCTGCTGGAGCGGCGTTTTATCAGTCCGGTGATCGACCGGTTGTTCGGCGGCTATCCCGACCTGACTTACGCCGCGGCGCTGCATGCCGGTGCGCTGCCACCCAACATCCAGGTGATCGAGTTCTTCTTCCTCGCCGGAAAATGGCTGCATGTGCCGTACGCGCAGGAACATTACATCTCCGCGAACTATACCCATGCCGCGTCGTATCTTCTGGCGCGCGGACTCAATGTCGTCACCCAATTGGTGGCCAAGCGCGTGGAGGGTGGCGTCGCGCGCTACAGCCTGAGCTGCAACACCGACACCACTTTGGATATCCTGCGCGCCCGCGCTGAAGGCCGCGCGTCGTTCAAGCTGGTCGGTCAGGTCAATTCGGAGCTGCCGTTCATGCCCGGCGCCGGCGATCTCGCAGGCGAAGAATTCAGCGCGGTGCTCGACAGCCCCGAGACGGATTTTCCGCTGTTCGCGCCGCCGGCCGAGCCGATCAGCGACACCAAATATGCCATCGGCCTGCATGCCGCGGGGCTCGTGCCTGACGGCGGCACGCTGCAGATCGGCATCGGGCAGGTCGGCGATGCCTTGGCGCGGGGCCTGATCGTTCGCCACCGCGACAACGCGCAATTTCAGGCCGTCATGAAGCGGCTCGCGCCGGAACAATCGGTGCCGCAGACCGCACCGTTCGAGCAGGGGCTCTACGGCGTCAGCGAAATGCTGTTCGAGGCGTTTCTCGGCCTGATCGATGCCGGCATCTTGAAGCGCGAAGTCGATGGCGTGACGCTGCACGGTGCGTTTTTCCTCGGGCCGAAAGCGTTCTATCGCAGCTTACGCGAAATGCCGCCGGAACAGATCGCGCGCATCCAGATGGTGCCGGTGTCATTCACCAACCAGCTTTATGGCGATGAGGATGCCAAACGCCGCGCGCGCGTCGATGCCCGCTTCGTCAACAATGCGATGATGGCGACCCTGATGGGCGCAGCGATTTCCGACGGCCTCGAGAACGGTCAGGTCGTGAGCGGCGTCGGCGGCCAGTATAATTTCGTGGCGCAGGCATTCGCGCTGCACGGCGCACGATCGGTCCTCGCGTTGGAAGCAACAAGGCAGACCGGCCCAAGTGCGCAATCCAACATCCTCTGGAACTACGGTCATCAGACCATTCCGCGGCATCTGCGGGACGTCTTCGTCACCGAATATGGAGTCGCCGACGTCAGAGGAAAATCCGACGCCGAAACCATCGCGGCGATGCTTGCGGTGGCCGACTCCCGCTTCCAGCCCGAACTTGCAAAGGTGGCCAAGGATGCCGGCAAGCTGCCGAAGGATTTTGAGATTCCGCCCGCGCATCGCGAGAATTTTCCGGAAACGATCGCGGCCGCGTTAAAGCCCGCGCGCGAAGCGGGCCTGCTGCCGTCGTTCCCGTTCGGCAGCGATTTCACCGAGACCGAACAACGGCTGATCCCGGCCTTGCAGTTGCTGCGGGATGCGCAGCGCACGCCGCTTCGGTTGCCCGGGCTGCTCTGGGAAGGGTTTGCGCGCCAACCCGATGCGGCCGATAGCGAATGCCTGGCGCGGCTTGGCCTCGACCGTCCCGCGACATGGGCCGAGCGCGCCTATCGCGCGTTGGTGAGTGCGGCGCTGGTGAGAAGTCGGGCTGAATAATCTCAGCGTCGTCCCGGCCTTGAGCCGGGACCCATAACCCCGGTCATCTCTTGTTGAAGAAAGTCGTCGACCATCGTGGCCGACAACAACGGCCGCGGCGTATGGGTCCCGGCTCAAGGCCGGGACGACATCAGAGAGACCTCGCGCCTCACCTGTTCTTGTTCACCGGCTTGCGCTTCTCGATGAACGCGGCCATGCCTTCGGAGCGGTCTTCCAGCGCGAAGGTCGAGTGGAACAGATTGCGCTCGACGCTCATGCCTTCCGACAGCGGCGTTTCGAACGCGCGGTTGATGGCTTCCTTGGCCATCGCGGCCGCCGGGCGCGACATCGCCGCGATCTTTTCCGCCGCCGCCAGTGCCTCGTCCATCAACTTGTCCACCGGCACGACGCGGCTGACCAGGCCCGAACGTTCGGCTTCCGCCGCGTCCATCATCCGGCCGGTGAGACAAAGATCCATCGCCTTGGACTTGCCGATCGCGCGGGTCAGCCGCTGGGTGCCGCCGATGCCGGGGATGGTGCCGAGCGTGATTTCCGGCTGGCCGAATTTGGCGGTGTCGGAGGCAATGATGATGTCGCACATCATCGCGAGTTCGCAGCCGCCGCCGAGCGCATAGCCGCTGACCGCCGCGATCGTCGGTTTGCGGCAGGTGGCGAGGCGGTCGCCGCCGATCGCGGCAAAATCGCTGGAGAACATGTCGATGAAGGTTTTGGGCTGCATCTCCTTGATGTCGGCGCCGGCCGCAAAGGCCTTTTCGCTGCCGGTGACCAGGATGCATCCGATCGCGTCGTCGGCCTCGAGGTCATCGACGGCGGCGGCGATTTCGCGGAACACGCCGAACGACAGCGCATTGAGCATTTTCGGGCGGTTCAGCGTGATAATGCCGACCGCGCCCTTGCTCTCGACAATGATGAATTCGAACGTAGCCATGGTCCACCCCGGTGCCTGATGTCGCGGGCAATGTGCCCGCTGGCGGGATGGGCTTCAAGAGGGCTGAAAGAGGCGGCCCGGACGCCTTTCGCCGCGTCCGGTGTCCGGCAACCTCACGCCATGAACATCCGCGCGGCAGAGGCCATTGTCAGCAACGCGCCGAAGGCGATGAAGACCTTTCCGATCAGCGAGGTCTGATCCCAGGTCGAACTCTCGCTGCTGGAAGCCAGGACCGGCGCTGTAGAGGCAGGCCTGGCCGAGGCCATCGCCACGGTCTGCCTGGCCGGGTTCTGCTGCAGGGCCCGATCGACATCGTTGAGCTGATCGGAGGAAACCACCGCGTCGGTCTGGGTCTGCGCTTCCTGCGGCTTGTCGGCTGACGCCAGCAGGATGTTGGCCTTTGCCGTCATCGCCTGGGCGCTGCCGGCGGGAATCTCGGCGGACGCCAGCTGCGCATTGGCGTTGGCGACCGACGCCGGGATCGTGAGCGTGCCATCGCTTGAGGCGTCGGCAACGTCCTTCTCAGCGGCTTTCTTGGTCTCGGCAGGCTTCGAGGCGACCTTCCCCGATCGACGCGAATAACGCTTCCAATGGCGCGTACCCTGCCGGACAGACTTTCCCGACGTCGCGCTGTCCGACTTCGATGTGGCGGCCGCGCGATCCGTGCTGGCTGCCGTTGCCGGCGATGGGCCCGCGAAACACACGAAGAGCCCTGTTGCTAATATCAATGCCGAGCGCCCGCTGGCTTTGACCATCATGTGGCAATCTCCCCGTTTGCCCGCCCCCACAGCGAAATGAGACCCCGCCGCGTGTCCACAGCGCGGCAAAAAAAGGGAATTTTCGGGCAAGACCGGGCAAAAGCTGGGCAGCAGCGTTGCAGCAGGCGAATAGGCCGGTCGTATTCTTCGTCGCCAATTTCGGGGGGTGGCGAGCGCACGGGTGCGAGCCGCAGCGATCGATGGTATGAGCCAGCCGGCAAGGAACCGGCCGTCCCGATTCCCCGGATGAGGGTGCGCGAAGCGATACGCCTGGGATTTGATGATAACTTTCGATCACGGTTTCGTGATCGAGGCGCTCAGATGTAACAAATTGAAAGAACGACCGAATTGCAAGGTGGGAGCGCGCGTGCGCGAACGTGAGGACGAATGGACCGACCTGATGCGGTCGGCCATTTCAGGCGACAGTGCGGCGTATCATCGCCTGCTCAAGGCCGTCACGCCGGTGCTCCGGGCCGCGGCGCGCCGTGGGCTCGCGCGTGCAGGGCAACCGGTCGATCAATCCGAGGACATCGTGCAGGACATTTTGCTGGCGGTCCATTTGAAGCGGCACACCTGGGACGTCAGCGCCCCGTTTGCCCCTTGGCTGTTCGCGATCGCCCGCAACAAGCTGATCGATGCGCTGCGCCGCCGCGGCCGGCGGGTGTTCGTCAATATCGAGGATTTCGCCGAGGTGCTCCCGGGCGAGGCCCCGGTCGAGACGGCGTCGGCGGGCGAGGTCGCCGCCCAGTTGCAGTCGCTGCCGGCGCGCCAGCGCGATGTGTTGCAGTCGATCGCGGTCGAGAGCGCTTCGATCAAGGATACTGCGGCCAAACTGGCGATGACCGAGGGCGCGGTGCGGGTGGCGCTGCACCGGGGGCTGACCAGCCTGACGGCGAAGTTACGGGAACAATGAGAATGGATACCGATCAGCTCATCAAAACCCTCAGCGCCGACAATGCCCACCGCGCGCGGCCGGTCGGCTTTGCGCTGATGCTGGCGCTGATGGCGGCGGCTCCGGTCTCGCTCCTGATGTTCTTCACAGAGTTGGGCATCCGGCCCGACGTGATGAGCGCGATGCGCAATCCGTTCTTCGACCTGAAATTCGCGGTGACGCTGGCGCTCGCCATTGCGGCCATCGCCGTCAGCCTGCATCTGTCGCGGCCGGAAGCCTCGCTGCGCGGCTTCGGCTGGATGCTGCTGATCCCGGCCGGGCTCCTGACCGCGGGGATCGGCGGCGAGATGATGATGCCGCAGCGGCTGCCTATGATGACGCGGCTGATGGGCAACAACTCGCGGGTCTGCATGATCGCGATCCCGCTATTGTCATTGCCGATGCTGGCGGGCGCGCTGATCGGGCTGCGTCACGGCGCGCCGGCGCGGCCGGCGGTGGCCGGCGCCATCGCCGGATTGTTGTCGGCCGGATTTGCCGCGACGCTGTACGCGTCGCATTGCACGGATGATTCACCGCTGTTCGTGGCGACCTGGTACACGCTCTCGACCGCGCTGGTGACGGCGATCGGCGCGCTGGCTGGGTCGAAGCTGCTCAGGTTTTAAAGAGCGTTTTCGGTTCGATCAGGCTTTAGCCGCCGCGGGCGCGTTCTGCTGCATGCGGTGGAAGCGCAGCACCTGCTGCGCGGTCGACGGCCGCAGCCGTTCGTAGGTGTCCTTGCAGGCCGCGATATCGGTCGGCTCTGCGCCCATCAACTCGTCGCGCATGTTGATGATCGCCCGCACGGTGGACCATGACAGGCTCGCCACTTTCGCCAGGATCATCACGCCTTCGGCGCGGGTTTCGATCATCATGTTCTCGGCGATCGCCACCGGCACGTTGGCCAGCGCTGCGATGGAGGCGTTGGCTTCGTCGAATTTGCCGGCCTCGGCAAATGCCGCCAACTGGAATTCGTCGAGCCGGCCGTCCTCGTAAAGCGACTTGATCAACGCGTGGGCAATCGCGGTGTTCTTGGTGATCGCCGATGGCGCGGAGCGCGCGCGCCGCGTCGCTTCCTTGACCGCGGTCGGCACCTCCGCCGCCATTTGCGGGTTGGACGCCTCCAGCCGCTGCCGCACCGTGTCCGAGGCCTTGGCCAGCAGTTTCAAATACAGATGCCGCGGAATCGTCGGGCGCAGGCCGACGCAGGTCGTGAGATTGTCATCTCCCTCGGCGCGGTTGACCAGCCGCGTAAAGCCGCGCTCGGTGAATTCGGCGCCTGGATTGTTGACGGTGCTCTGGACCACTTCGTCGTTGCCGCGCTGGACCAGCACGTCGGTGACCGCGCCGCTCAATACTTTTCGCATCGAGATCGCCATCAAATGCGCCTGGCTCTTGCTGCGCGCATTCTCGATCAGGGTCTTGTCGTCGAGCCGCACCGATTGCGACAGTACGGGTCCGGCGACCTCGATCACGTCGTCGAAGGCCAGCGCCCGGATCGTGAGCGGCGGCGCGGTGTCGATCGGCGCGAGACGGTTGGCGAGCAGCGTCTTGGCGGAGGTTTCAATATGGACGATCAGGCACTGGAAGACATCGTCGAACAGCCCGACCTGTTCGTCCGAATAATCCACCGCGCCGTTGATGAAGAGGTCGGTCACCCGGCGCAGGGTCTCGACCCGGCGGGCGACGGTTCCATGCGTGAGCGTGGCCTGTAACTCGTCGAGCAGACTTGCGGGGGCGGCAGCGGACTTCGAACCCATGTGACTCTATCCTGGAGCAAAAGCCGATGACGGTTTCTCCGTCACCGGAACTGAAAAATGGTTGGTTCAGGCGTTGGCGATGCGATTGCGTCCCCGTGCCTTGGCGGCGTAAAGCGCGCAATCGGCGCGCGCGAGGAATGTGTCCGGGGTTTCATCCGGCTTCAGCGTTGCGACGCCTGCGGAAATGGTCACGCTCATGTCGGGCGAGAATGCGCTCCAGTCGAGATCTGCAATAATCGCGCGCAGCCGGTCGAGTGCGCGCACCGCGTTATCGGTGCTCATGTCGGGCAGCACCAGCAGGAATTCCTCGCCGCCATAGCGGCCGAAGCGGTCGATGCCGCGGATGTTGGCGAACATTGTGATGGCGAATGTCCGCAGCACCTCGTCGCCGGTCGGATGACCAAAGGCGTCGTTGATGCGCTTGAACCAGTCGAGATCGATCAGCGCGATCGAGCAGGGCGTGCCATTGCGGCCGGCGCGGGCGATCTCCTCGTCCAGCATCCGCATGATGCAGCGGCGGTTATACGAGCCCGTCAACTCGTCGAGTTCGGCGAGCTCCTCGATCCGCTTGTAGGCTTCCTTGAGTCTCAGCCCGCTCTGATAGAGCGATTGCTTCAGTGAGCTGGAGAAGATGCCGAGGAACATGCAGCGCCCGATGGTAAGGACGAACACCAAAAGCGTGGCAAGGCGCTCGAGGTGACTGCCATGCGGCATCGAGATCGGCTTGTCGGTCAACAGGAACAGCGCGGCCAGGCCGGTCGTCGTCACCGTCCAGATCGCCATGGTCTGTACTGGTGTCGAGCGCAGCGAACTGAAACTGAACACGACGAACAGCGTGCAGAGGAACATTCCGCCGACTTCCGGTGCGATATAGGCGAATGCCAGCGAGATCAGCATGCAGATGGTCGCCTGCGGGGCGACCAGGTAATGATCCTTGAGGCGCTCGTTGAAACCGAACTCGGAAAGGAGGAGGCTGAAGATCACCAGCGTCAGGCCGGAGGCAGCATAGGCCGGGGCGATCATGAGCGGTGTCGAGCCGCCCTGCGCGTAGAGCAGCAGGACCCCGGCGTCGATCACGTAGCAGACGCCGATCATGATCAGGATATGGCGGCGCCGCTTGGCGCGCCGGGCAAGCGCCTTCGTCGTCGGCTGGGAACCGACGCCATCCAGATCGGCTGGATTCAGGAATGAGGACGCCGCGGTACCCATGGTCTCGCCGTTGGTGGAACTCCTCAAAAAATCTAAGTGGGAAAGCCTTTAGGTTTGGTATCTTTTGGACCGAATCTGATCCGTTAAAATCCTGCCATTGCTCTGTTTCGCAACGGAAATTCGCCGAATTCGGACTGCCGGAACCGTTGTCGGGCAGGTCAAGCCGTAAGCAGATGCTGCCTTGTGGACCAAGCCTTGGTATGGTCGCACCGGGTGTCGCGCTCTCTAGGAAAGTACTCCTGTATTATGATACCGAATTTGGGGCTTTGTTCATTCTTGCAAGGGCCTACGCCGGCCTGTGCGCCTGTGTGGGGTAGATCACAGCTTGTGTGGGGTAGATCACACATGCGTTCGGCTCATTGCCGTAATGTGAAGAATCTTGCCCCCGCCGTCGAACCCTCCGCCATCTCCCCCCGACCAACCTTGCGAGACGGCAATTGAGTGCGACACAGGCGGCTTCAGACGAAATTCTGATCGCTCGGATCGCTCAAGGCGACCGGCTCGCCATGCAGGTGCTGTACGGACGGCATCATGTCAGGGTGTTCCGTTTCGGGCTTCGGCTCGTTCGGGACGAACAAGTCGCGGAAGATCTCATCAGCGAGGTTTTTCTCGATGTGTGGCGTCAGGCTGGCAAGTTCGAAGGCCGATCTGCCGTTACCACCTGGCTGCTGGCGATTACGCGGTTCAAGGCCCTGTCGGCACTTAGGCGCCGCAAGGACGTTGGACTGGACGATGAGACCGCGAACGCGATCGAGGATACGTCCGATGATCCGGAAGTGGTGGCGCAGAAGAAAGATACCAGTGTCGCGTTGCGCAAGTGCCTGACATCACTTTCGCCTGAGCATCGGGAGATCGTCGATCTCGTCTACTACCACGAGAAGTCCGTGGAAGAGGTGGCCGAAATCGTCGGAATTCCCGAGAACACCGTCAAGACGCGCCTGTTTTATGCGCGCAAGAAATTGGCCGAACTGCTGAAGGCAGCCGGCATTGAGCGAGGTTGGCCATGATGGCGATGAGCAAAAAAATGCTGGATCAAGAGCCCAGCGAAATCGAGATGCTGCTGCCATTCCATGCGGCCGGCACGCTGAACGCGCGCGATACGCGCCGCGTCGACGAGGCGCTTGCCAGCGATCCCGAATTGGCCCGGCAATATGCCGTCATCCGCGAGGAATACGCCGAGACCATTCATCTCAACGAGAGCCTGGGTGCGCCGTCGGCGCGCGCCATGCATAAGCTGTTCGCGGCGATCGATGGAGAGCCCGTGCGCAAGCCCTCGCTGTCGACCGGTCTTTCGGCGCGGGTCGCGGAATTCTTCAGCCGGCTTTCGCCGCGGACGCTGGCCTGGTCGGCGAGCCTCGGCGCCGTGGCGCTGCTGTTGCAGGCCGGCGTGATCGGTGCGGTGCTGGTGAAGAACCAGACCGCTTCATTCCAGACCGCGTCGCTGAGCATTAAAGAGCCGTCGTCGGCGCCCTTTACCCGCGATCTCGGTGCCTCGGTGCCGCCGCGGGCGCTGGTGCGGTTTACGCCGGAAGCGCGCATGTCTGATATCACCGCGCTCCTGGACAATTATCAGGCTTCGATCGTCGATGGCGCCAAGGGCGGCATGTTCCGGCTGCAATTTGGCAGCCGCGCGCTGGGCAAGGACGAAGTCGCTAGCCTCTTGAGCAAACTGCAAGGTGAGAAGATCGTCAATCTTGCGGTGCCGACGCCGTAAGGCGTCGGTCCGCATGCCTGGCCAAGCCGAGGTCCCATGATCCATGTTGGCGTGAATTGGCGGATTAGGACGCAGCGCGCGGCATGGGCATTGTCGGCGGTGGCGTTGCCGCTTGTGCTTCTCGGCGGTTCGGTGGCTTACGCGCAAAGCATGATGCGCACGCCGAGCCTGCGCATGGATTCCCGGGTACCGACGATCAATCCGACGGCAACGTCGCGGGTTAATGTTAATCCCGTCGTCGGCGGGCGAGTCAATCCGGTCACCACGGGCCGGCCTGTCATCACCAACCGACCTGTCATCACCAACCGGCCCAGTGTGGGGGTCATCGCGCGCGTGCCGCCGACCAGTGGCGGAGGACCGACAACCATTGCGCGGATACCGAACCCGCGCGTCGGTGTAGATCCGACGCTTCTGCGTTTTTCGCCCAATCTCTATCCTGTCTGCCAATACGCCAATCGCGGCCCTGACGGCGAATGCTTCGACCGTCCTGTCGTCGCGATCGATGGCGGCGGCAACGGCGCCTCGGGCAAAAAGGGCAATAGCAGTCCGCGCAACAATTCGCCGCCGCAGGCCGCGATCGATCTGCGCACGGTCCAGAACGAACTCGTTGCCGAGATCGACAGCGCGTTGTCTCCGTCGCAGGCCGACGAGCTGGCGCGGCGCCACGGGCTGGAGCGGATCTCATCGCAGGAATTTCCGCTGATCGGCGGCACCATCGGCCTGTTCCGCATCGTCGATCAGCGCCCGGTGGACATCGTCCGCCGTGAGTTCGCCGCTGACATCAGCGGCGGCGTGAAGTCGGTGCAGTTCAATTTCCGCTACGTGCTGCAAGACCAGAAAGACCAGAAGCGGGGAATGACCGAGGGTGACGCCGCGCAATATGCGGTCGCGCAGCTTCGCTTGCCGGAAGCGCACAAGCTGGTCCGCGGCATGAACGTCACCATCGCGGTGATCGATTCAGGCGTTGACGTCAAACATCCCGAGCTCGTCAATTCGGTTGCCGACAGCTTCGATGCGCTCGGCAGCAAGGAAGGCCCGCATGTCCACGGCACCGGCATCGCCGGCGCGATCGTGGCGCATGGCAAGCTGATGGGCAGTGCGCCGGAGGCGCGGATATTGGCGATCCGCGCGTTCGGCGGCGGCGCCAATGGCGCGGAAAGCACCTCCTATGTGATCCTGAAGGGGCTGGACTATGCGGCCGAGCACGGCGCGCAGATCATCAATATGAGTTTTGCCGGTCCGAAGGATCCCTTGATCGAGCGTGGCGTCGCCGCGACCGCGTCCAGGGGCATCCTGATGGTGGCTGCCGCCGGCAATGCCGGCGCCAAATCGCCGCCGCTCTATCCCGCCGCCAATCCGAACGTGATTGCGGTGAGCGGGACCGACGCGCAGGACAAGCTGTTCACGGCATCGAACCGCGGCGTCCACATCGCCATCGCGGCGCCCGGCGCCGATATCTTCCTGCCGGCGCCCGATGAGAAATACCAGATCACGTCGGGTACCTCGTTTTCCGCCGCCTATGTCAGCGGTATCGCGGCGCTGATGCTGGAGCGCAATCCTGCGTTGAAGCCGAACGACCTGCGCGCGATTTTGGAGAAGACCGCCCGCGACCTCGGCGCACCCGGCCGCGACGATCAGTTCGGGGCCGGCGGGGCCGATGCTTTCGCCGCGGTCACCGCCTCGACCGCCGCGCCGGCGGTGCCGCTCGCCGCGGTCTCGGGAACTCCGGGTTCTCAGAAGCCGCAAGCCCCCGATAACGTGTCCGTGAGCAGGGCGATGAACGACTCCGCGCCGGCGATGGCGTCCGACAAATCGGCCGCAAACAGCGTCAATCATCCCGCTACGCGGTGATTTTCGGGGCATTGAGCCCCGAATAAAAAGTTAAAAAAATCGACCGACCTTTTGAACGTCCGGCGAAGCTGCTGCGACTAATGAATGTGGGAGCGGTTATCCCTCCCCATCGGCTGTATTCGGCGCGAGCGCCCATCCACCCCAAGCGCCCATATAGCTTGACCCGTCCGGTTGTCCCCCCGGACGGGTCTTTATCTTTTCAGCGCCCATTTTCCGGTAGAAGCCTCAAGCCTCACGTGATCGAGGCGAGGGGCAGGCGACGGCTTGCGTGCGGTTGTTGGGGAAAACCACCGCATGGCGAATGCAACGCGGCCATGCTGCTGCGCGGCTTGACGGTGGCCAGCGCAAATAACCCCCCATTCATGCGGGTTTCTTTCGCGACGCTACATTCCGTAGTGTCACGTACTGGACAGCGCACAAGTTTTCCACAGAATATCCCTGTCACGTTCAAATGATTCGTCTCGGTTGCGTCTGCGTCCGTTCTTCTCCTTACGGGCTAATTTATGACACATCACGTAGACGCAAACGTGGACTTGGCGCGTGGCCGCGAAATCGTTTCCCGCTGGTGCAATCTTGCGGAGCAACGTCTGGATTACCTCACCGAACTGTTCGAGACTGGTCGCTGGCGGCGCTATCACAGCGAACGGGAGTTTCTCGAAAATATCCAGGAAGCCAAGGCGGCGGTAGAGACCTGGCGTCAGCTGGAAACGCGCGAGGCTTCGCTCGACAACACCGCCGTCGACCTGTCCTGGCTCGGACGTGGACAATCGACCCAACAACATGGCGAGCGGTTACGCGAGCGCGTTCCGCTGGCCCCGCGGCTGGCGCCCGTCGCCGCCGAGCCGCCGCCACGCGATATCCCGGGTGACGTCCTGATCGCGCTGGAAAGCGTACTGGCCGATTCCGCCGCGGCGCCTTCGGTATCCGATGCGCCGGCGCTGGACGATCCCGATTTGCCGTCACTCGACATCGAGGTGATGCAGGAACGCTACCCGCTGCTGCGCAACGCGTTGTAGGCGGTACCGTCCTCTGGCTTGGCTGCCTTGGCCTGCACCAAGCAGGCGATTTCCTGCTTGGTCAGAAATCTCCCCGTTTTCAACTGCAAATTGTTAATGGTTTCGGCCAAACATGGATGGTGTCACCGCCATTCATTCACTGAGTTCCTTCAGCCGTGCCCTACGCAATCCTGGTCTCTGCCCTTGGAGCCATTGTCTCCACCGCAATTGCGTTGTTCGGGCTTCAGACTTGGTCGGCCATGAAGATCGCACCCGTGGTGGGGGCAATTCTCGGTTTTGCCGTCGGCGCGCTGACGCTCAAGCTTCGAAGATTGCCGCTGAGCGCCGGGATGGACGAATACAAGGCTGCCGGAAGGGGAGGCTCCCTCGAAGCTGGTGCCCCACTGTATGCCAATGTCGCGTTTAATTTTGCGATGGTCATTTCGATAATCGAGGCGCCAATTCTTTTCCTCAGTAAAGAGAGTGCGTCGATTGTGCTTCCAGTAGGCTGGATCGTCACGGCCATCTGTCTATTTTATGGAGTGTGGCGACTGAACGCTGAAAGCGCACTGAACAACGACCTCGACGTTTTTAAAATCGTTGGAGGCCCAGCCGTGATCGGGATAGCCGGCGTGGTAATGTACCTTGCCTACACGAGCCTTTTCTCACCCGCGGCAGACGATCCTCTAACTCTCATTAAATTCGGGTTCATCGCCAATCCATTCGTGGCCTTCGGCGCGGCCGCGATCGCTATCCTTGGACTGGGCACTGTGAGCTTTCTTGCAGGATTTATCGATTCGCAAAAATATCAGTAGCCGCGCCGATCTGGCAGCTCGTTGAGCCGCTCACTCAGCAATTCGCGCTACCGCCGCACCGCGTTGGTCCCGATCACCACTTGCGCGTAGCGCTGGGCGCCCTCGGCGGACAGGTCGGTCGTGATGGCGCGGGCATGATCGAGGCCGACCACGGCGCCGCGCGGCGTTTCCGAAATCATGTTGTTGTTGACCAGCGCCGTGCCAGCGCCCGGCACCACCGAGACGCCGATACCGACGAAGGCCTTGCGGATTACATTGCCCGTGATGGCGATGTCGCGGAGATATTTGCCCCAGCCGGCCACGATCCCGAACGAGGGCGCGTTCTCGATCACATTGCCGGTCACGGAACTGTCCGCCTCGACATAGATGCCGACGCCGGCATCGTCGTCCGGAATGGTGCCGACCGGCCGCTTCGGCAACAGATTGCGGATGATGTTGCCCTGCACGACCGCGATGCGGCCGCCCTCGTTGAAATTGCAGACGGAGACGCCGACGGCAGCGCCGTCGACGGTGTTGTTGGCGATGACAGCGCCTTCGAACGCGAACTCCGAATACAGCGCGACCTCGCGGACATCGCTGACGCTGTTGCCGGATATATGGATGTTGGACGCCGAATTGCCGCGCACCGCCGAATAATCGCAATTTTTGATGCGGTTGCCGCGCACGATCACGTTGCCGGCGCGGAAGGCGTTGATGGCGTTGCCGTACTGGCCCGAGCCGCCGGGGCCGGCCTTGATGTCCTCGATGCGGTTATCCGCCACCAGCGTGCCGTCATCTCCAATAGCGGTGCGCAGGATCTCGATGCCGTTGTCGTTGGTGTCGATGATGGTGTTGCGCGAGACGATCAGGCCCTTTGCATCGAACGACACCACGGCCGTGGTCGCGATCCTGGTGAAGATATTGCCGCTGATGTCGCCGGAGACCTGCTCGAGCCAGATGCCGTTGCCGCCGCTGGCGGTGATTTCGCACTCGGTGATGCGGACGTCGCGTCCGCCGATGCAGTGGACCAGGCCGCGCCGCGTCGGCAGCGCAATAGCGCCGCCGTCGAACGTGATGCCGGAGAGGCCGACACCGCCCGCGCCCTCGCTCTGCAGCATCGATGCGCCGACGCCATTGAAGACGAATTTGGTCGCGCCGCGCACGCCGACCAGTTGCGAGCCGTTTTGCAGCCGGAGCAGGCCGGTGCGGTAGACACCCGGCGGCAGCGATAGCGGCACTTGCGCGCGCGCGGCTTCATCGATCGCGCGCTGCAAGGCTTTGGTTTGATCGTCGGGACTGCCGGGGCGCACGCCATATTGCGTGGCGTCGCGCCCGAACGCCGAGGCCGGCGGAGCGGCGCGCGCAGCGTCCGGCGACATCGCCATTGCGCCGGCAATGCCAGCGGCAGAAACGCCCATGAACTGGCGGCGTTTGACATCCATGATTTGATTTCCTCGCGCAATGCAGGCCATGGCATTCGCAGCCCCAAAGGTAGCGCGAAATCGGGCCGGCGCATGGTGAACGCGAGGACGGAAGCGGGCGATTGTTGGGGGTAGGGTTAATCGCGGGTGGAGGTTCGTGCGGCCTGCCTCGCCAACGTCACCATCTCCAGCAACATCGCCTCGCCGGCATCCACCAGCCCTTCCAGCGTGATGCGCGCGTGGCCCTTGCGCCGCGACGCGCCGCCGCGGGCGAGCGGCGGAATGTGCACGAACGATGCCAGGCGGAGATGATCGTCGGTGCTCGCAGCCTCGATCGCGCGCCAGCTCAGATAATTGCAGAGATAACTTCCGGCATCGCGCGATGGCCGCGCATCGATGCCGGTTCCGAGCGCGGCGCGCAGCAGCCGCAGCGTATGCGGGCCAAACCGCATCGCGTCGGGGCCGAGACCGATCGATCCCTTGCGGACGCGGGTTTGCGCGGCATCGGGCCATAGCAACGTGACCGCGTTGCGCGCGCGGCTCTCGATGCGGAGATGCGCGGTGCGGCCTGCTAGGCCAAACATCAACAGCGCTTGCGGACGATATTTGGCCAGCGCCTGCGGCAATTCGAGGTCGACTGCCTTGTAGGTCACGGGAAAGATGTGGCTCGAAATATCCACGTCGGCGAAGGCCGGACGGCGCAGCCGCAACAGCCGCTCGACCAACGCTTGCGTCGGATTGTAGGGTGCGCCCGGGAACGGGCCGAAGCCGGTGACGAGGATGCGAGGCCTGTCGCTCACCGCAGCATCTCCGCGATCTGTTCGGCCGCAACCGCCGGTGTGATGCGGCCGTCGGCCACTTCGGCCTCGGTCTTCTTCACTTTGGCGCGGATCGTGGCGTCGGCGCGCAGTCGCGCCATCATCCGCTGTTCCAGCATCGACCACATCCATTTCACCTGCTGCTCCCGCCGCCTGCCGGCGAATTCACCCGAGGCGCTCATGGCGGTGCGATGATCGAGGATCTTCTGCCACAGCGTGTCCATGCCGGTGCCGGTCAGTGCTGAATAGGTCAGGACCGGCGGATGCCAGTGCTCCGAACGGGGGGTGAGGATATGCAGCGCGCCGCGATATTCGGCCGCCGCCAGATTGGCGCGCTTGATATTGTCGCCGTCGGCCTTGTTGACCGCGATCATGTCGGCGAGTTCGACCAGGCCCTTCTTGATGCCCTGCAATTCGTCGCCGGCGCCGGGCAGCATCAAGGCGAGAAAGAAATCGGTCATGTCGCAGACCGCGGTTTCGGACTGGCCGATGCCGACGGTTTCCACCAGCACCACGTCGAAGCCGGCGGCCTCGCACAACAGCATCGCCTCGCGCGTTTTCGCGGCGACCCCGCCGAGCGTGCCTGATGCAGGCGAGGGCCGGATGAAGGCGTTGTCGGAGGCCGACAACCGCGCCATCCGCGTCTTGTCGCCGAGGATCGAACCGCCGGTGCGCGCCGAGGAAGGGTCCACCGCCAGCACCGCGACCTTGTGGCCGCGCTCGATCAGGAACATGCCGAGCGCATCGATGGTGGTTGATTTGCCGACCCCGGGTGAGCCGGTGATGCCGACGCGCACGGCCTTGCCGGTGTCGGGCAGCAGCGCCTGCACCAGATCCCGGGCGGCGGCCTGGTGGTCGCCGCGGCGGCTCTCGATCAGCGTGATCGCGCGCGCCAGCGCCGCGCGGCTGCCGGCACGGAGGTCGCGCGCGAGCTTGTCGATGTCGGGGGAAGAATCCGGCCGGGTCATGCCTTGGTTTACAACGGCTGCGCGGTGCAGGCGAGGGGGCCAGAGCCCTTGCATCCCCATCCTTTTCGCGATCGGGAATCGGGTGGGTTTGGCGCGGTTATGGGTTCAACACCAAGGGCAGATACTCCGCACCGTCGGAGCCAACCATCGTCCAGTCCCGGAGCCCGCCATGACCAAAGCCTATTACAGCACCGTGCTGGATTATCCGCTTGCCACCGTGTGGTCACTGATCCGCGATTCCAACAATTACCCGGCCTATATCGATGGCGTAAGCGAAAGCGTCATCGAGGACGACAAGGCCGGCGACGAAGTCGGCGCCGTCAGGCGCTTCTGCTATCTCGGCAACTGGATCCGGCAACGCCTGGCCGGCCATTCCGATGCGCAGCACTCGCTCACCTATGCCGGCATCGAGCCGTTTCCGTTCCCGCCCGATCTACTGCCGGAAACGCCGTCGCCGACGCGCTATGAGGGCACCATGCACCTGCTACCAATCGTCGAAGGCGACCGGACCTTCATTGAATGGGACGTCGCGCTCGACACCGCGCCGGAGGATGCCGATCGCTGGCGGACGCTGTTCCAGTCCTGGATTCCGGACTGGACGAATTCACTTCAGCGGGCGCTGGCGCGCCGTGCCACATAACCGGGCTCGGTCAATTCTATCTGGTCCTCATCGTCGTTGGGTCGCACTCCGCCAAATATCCGGGCGCCCTCCGGCGACAGATACGGCTTCAGCGTTTCCCAAGGTACAAAGGCGACATAGGTCGGTTCGCCATGACCGCCGATCGCGTCGCCTGAATGATAGAACTTCAGGCCCGAACTCTTCCCGGGCTCCGTAGACGGGGCAAGCGATACCGGGCCGATCTTTGCATCGGGACCATATGCCTCCCAGAATCGATCTTCCGCACGGTAGCTACCACGTCGCTTTTTCTCCGCTATCAGAGAAGCTATCTCGGCCTGCCGTATCGCCTTCATGGTCGGACCGTCATCTACGGTCTCGCGGAAGAACGGACGGATGTCGGTGCGGTTTTTGGTGGAGCGGTCATACAGGACGACGCCGGCGCCGGCGAGCGAGTGATTTCCGCCGGAGAACCCCCATTCAGACTCCAGAACATTGACGTACCGGTTGCCGATCACGGACCCCAGTTTGTACGTGCGCTCATAGGTCCATGGTCCGCCCGTGAACGATTCCGGGGAGTCCCGATACATCTTTTCGGCGTCCGCCCGCATTTCTGCCGCCCAGCGCTTTCCTTCCGACAGACAAATGAAGACCAATCCGGGCTCGGATTTGATTTTGGAATCGAGCGTGAAATCAATCTCGACTGCCTTCGATTTGAACGAGAAATCGGGTTTGGGTCCGGCGCTCATGGCCGGGGAGGACTGCGCAAGGGTAGCGAGCAGCGTCAGGCCAACCGCGAGAGTGCAAGCCCATGACGCGCGTCGATACGCTGGGCTGCTGTGGCTGCCTCTGCCTGATGTGATCGTCACAACGTCAATTCCTACTGCAAAATGCCTCATCGTATTCGCCCAGGATCGCACGGCATGCCGGCGACCAAAAGGGTCGCGGGAGTTGCCCGTTCCATAAGTTGGGAACAATGGTCAGCGCAAAGTGAACGGCGTGACGGGGAAGCGGCCGATCAGGTTAATCGGCTCGCAGTAATGCTTAACGCCCTGCGTCTTCATCGCCCTTCAGTCGCGCGCCGCCGAATATCCTGATCGCTTCCGGCGTCAGATACGGCTTCAGCGTTTCCCACGGCACGAATGGCTGAAAAAGGCCCGCACTGTAGTCACCAATATGAGAGTGCCCGTAGTGGAAGATGAGACCGGAGCTTTTGCCAGGTTCGGTGGAGGGTGCAAGCGAGACCTGCCCTATCTCTGGAAGGCGGGGCCAAAAACTTTGACTCATAATAGCTGTCATCCGCGATCGATTGATCACGTTCTTCCAATGCGTGCTTCAGCCCGGCAATGATGGCCTTTTGCAACACAACCATCGTCGGGCCACTGCTGCTTGTCTCTCGGAAGAAGGGCCGGATACTGGTGCGCCGACCCATCGTTTTGTCCCAAAGAATAGTATCGAGATCGTATCCGTTGCCCGTATTCCACGAATCCATTCGCATGACGCTCACATAGCGTCCGGCGATGATCGAGAGGAATCCATAGTCGCGCCGATAGCGCCATTCGACCAGATTGGGGTCTTCATCCCGTCGTGCTTCAACGTTTTCGGCGTGCTGCGTTTCCGCCCATGAATGCGATGCTGCGCAAGAACGATCCTTCCGGAAGTAGCTGGCCCGGCGGAGAACTACTCCGCCGCCTCGCTATGGCCGAGCCTTGCATTGAGCTTGTGGATCAGCTCCTCGGCAGCATCCGAGATCACCGTGCCCGGCGGGAAGATCGCCTCCGCGCCGGCCTTGTAGAGCGCGTCGTAATCCTGCGGCGGCACCACGCCGCCGATAATAATCATAATGTCCTCGCGGCCCTGCTTCTTCAGCGCGGCCTTCAATTCCGGCACCGCGGTGAGATGGGCGGCCGCCAGCGAGGAGACGCCGAGGATATGCACGTCGTTTTCCACCGCCTGCCGCGCCGCCTCGTCGGCGGTGGCGAATAGCGGCCCGATATCGACGTCGAAGCCGACATCGGCAAAGGCCGACGCGATCACCTTCTGGCCGCGGTCGTGGCCGTCCTGGCCGATCTTGGCGACGAGAATGCGGGGCCGGCGGCCCTCCGCATCCTCGAATGCATCGATCAGCGCCTGCACCTTTTCGACCCGGTTGGACATGGTGGACGCCTCCCGCTTGTAGACACCGGTGATGGATTTGATTTCGGCGCGGTGACGTCCGAAGACCTTCTCCATCGCGTCCGAAATTTCGCCGACGGTGGCTTTCGCGCGCGCCGCATCGATCGCCAGCGCCAACAGGTTGCCGTTGCCTTCACCGGCGCTGCGCGTCAACGCCGCGAGCGCCGCGTCGACGTCCTTCTGGTTACGCTCGGAACGCAGCCGCGACAGCTTGTCGATCTGCAGCCGCCGCACGGTGGAATTCTCCACCTTCAGCACGTCGATGGCGGCTTCATTGACCGGCTTGAACTTGTTGACGCCGATCACGGCCTGCCGTCCGGCATCGATCCGCGCCTGCGTCTTGGCCGAGGCTTCCTCGATGCGCAACTTGGGCACGCCGGCCTCGATCGCCTTGGCCATGCCGCCGAGCGATTCCACTTCCTGGATATGGCCCCAGGCCTTTGCGGCGAGATCGCGGGTCAGCCGCTCGACGTAATAAGAGCCGCCCCAGGGATCGATGATGCGGTTGGTGCCGCTTTCCTGCTGCAGGAATAATTGCGTGTTGCGGGCGATGCGCGCCGAAAAATCGGTCGGCAGCGCCAGCGCCTCGTCGAGCGCGTTGGTGTGCAGCGATTGCGTATGGCCTTGCGTTGCCGCCATCGCCTCGATCGTGGTGCGCATCACATTGTTGAAGACGTCCTGCGCGGTCAGCGACCAGCCCGAGGTCTGGCAATGCGTGCGCAATGACAGTGAGCGCGGATCCTTCGGATTGAATTGCGTCAGCAGCTTGGCCCACAACAGCCGCGCCGCGCGCATCTTTGCCACCTCCATGAAGAAGTTCATGCCGATGGCCCAGAAGAACGACAGTCGTGGCGCAAAGCGGTCAACGTCGAGGCCCGCGGCCAATCCGGCGCGGAGATATTCGACACCGTCGGCCAGCGTATAGGCGAGCTCGAGATCCTGCGTCGCGCCGGCTTCCTGCATGTGATAGCCGGAGATGGAGATCGAATTGTACTTCGGCATTTTCTGCGAGGTGTACGCAAAAATGTCGGAGATGATCCGCATCGAGGGCGCGGGTGGATAGATATAGGTGTTGCGCACCATGAACTCTTTCAGAATGTCGTTCTGAATAGTTCCGGACAATTTCTCCGGCGGCACGCCCTGTTCCTCGGCCGCCGCCACGAACAGCGCCAGGATCGGCAGCACGGCGCCGTTCATGGTCATCGACACGCTCATCTGGTCGAGCGGGATCCCTGAGAACAGCGTGCGCATGTCGTAGATCGAATCGATCGCGACGCCGGCCATGCCGACGTCACCGGTAACGCGCGGATGATCCGAGTCATAGCCGCGATGGGTGGCCAGATCGAACGCGACCGAAAGACCTTTTTGCCCCGCAGCAAGGTTGCGGCGATAGAACGCGTTGGAATCTTCCGCGGTGGAGAACCCTGCATATTGCCGGATAGTCCAGGGCTGGTTGACATACATGCTCGGGTAGGGCCCGCGCAGATAGGGCGCGATCCCCGGCCAGGTGTCGAGGAAGTCGATGCCTTCGAGATCGGCCTCGCTGTAGGCGGGGTTGACGAGGATGCCTTCAGGCGTCAGCCACGGCTCGGCGCCGCCGGCGGGCTCGGCTGGGGCGGTCTTTTCAAACGCGATATTCGCGAAGTCAGGTATGCGGCTCATGGGTTACCAATATAGCACATGTGAAGCTCGGAAGGAGCTGTCCTAATCATGGTCCGGATGCTGGTGGCTGACGATGCCGCCAAGCTTTTCCGGGCCGTAATTCTGCAAGGTGGTCTGGCTCGGCAGATTGGCGATGCCGACCACCCAGCCGAGCCGGGATTCAGTTCCATATTGGCGCGTCGGTATGATCTGGTCCGGCCGGTCGAACGCGCCGGTCATGATCTCGATCCGGGGGCCGCCGATGCGGCGGAAGCTCAGGGGCGTGCCGCACGCGGCGCAGAAATCCCGTTCGGCGATGGAGGAGGATTTGAACGCCGCCGGCTTGCCGCGGGTCCAGCTGAAGTCGGCATGTTCGATATCCGCGAACGAGGCGAACGGTGCGCCCGATGCTTTCTGGCACATCCGGCAATGGCAGATGCTGATCTTGGCGGGCGGCGCCGACAGCGCAAAGCGCACCGCGCCGCATTGGCAGCCGCCGGTCAGAACGGATTTGCTTTCCGATGTCATGCTCACTCCATCCGCTTCCAGGCGTCCTGCAACATCGCCAGCGCGTCGCCGCCGGCAAAGATGAAGTCGCCGACACCGGCCGCGCGAAGGGCAGCTTCCTGCTCGCCGGGCCGGCCTGCCAGATAGATATGCATTGCGCCTGCGGCTTGAAGGGCCTGTGCGGCCGCCTCGGCGTGCGCGGCATAGACTTTGTCGGAGGAACAGAGGCACGCGATACCTGCGCCGGAACTTTTGAACGCGGCGGCAAGGGCTGCCGGATCGGCAAAGCCCTGCGTATCGATCGCCTCGATGCCGCCGGTCTCGAAGAAGCTTTTTGCAAAGGTCGCGCGCGCGGTGAAATCGGCCGCCGTGCCGAGATTGGCGAGGAAGATCTTTGGCCGTGCGCCGGCACTCTTGAGACAGGCATCCGATTTGTCGCGCAGCGCTTCGAACGGCGCTGCCAGCCGCATCGGCGGCATCGCATCGAATTTGATCTTGGCTTCGCCATAGGGCGCCAGCGCAACCGGCTTCGCGTCCAGCACCGCGACCTCAGCCTCGTGCAGGTTCGGAAATTCGCTGGCGCCGGTCAGTACGTCACGCCGCTTGGCGATGCTGGCCTCGCGTACCGCGCGCGTCGCCGCAACCTTGCGCTGGATCAGGTTCTGTTCGAGCGATGCGAACAGGCCGCCAGCCTTTTCGATCTCCTGGAACAGCGACCACGCGGCTTCGCACAGCTGGCCGGTGAGCGTCTCGATCCCGCCGGAGCCGGCCGCGGGATCGGACACTTTGGCGAGGTTGGATTCTTCCAGCAGCACCAGTTGGGTGTTGCGCGCGGCGCGGCGGGCAAACGGATCGGGCAGTCCCAGCGCCAGCGTATGCGGCAGCACGGTGATGGCGTTGGCGCCGCCGAGGCCGGCGGAGAAGGTCGCCATCGTCGCCCGCAGCATGTTCACGTAGGGGTCGCGCTGCGTCAGCATGCGCCACGCGGTATCGGCGGCAACGAACAGCGGTTTCGGCGTCAGCCCGCAGGCCTGTTCGACCCGCGCCCACAACAGCCGAACTGCGCGGAATTTCGCCATCGTCAGGAACTGGTCGGCGTCGGCGGAAAGCCGCGCATAGACCATGCCTTGCGCGTCTTCGAGCGAAATACCGGCTGCTTCGATTGCGCGCAGATAGGCGACGCCTGCGGCGAGGGCGAATGCCAACTCCTGGACTTCCGATCCGCCGGCATCGTGGATCACGCGCCCGTCGGCGGCTACCAGCGGTCCCTTGAAGCCCAGCGCCGCGAGGCCCTTGATGGCGCTGGTGACCGCGGGCACGATCTCGGCCCAACCAAGGGGACTGGATCCCCACACCGCGCCGGCCCCGAGCGGGTCGAGACCGAAACGGATATCGCAGGCCGCCGGATCTAGTCCCTTGCGCTGGATGTATTCGGCGACGTGGATCGCCGCCATTCGCGACTGCGGACCGATCTGAAGTTCGATGCCGATGCCGGCATCGAGATAGATGCCGTCGAGGATCTGCGCGACGGCTTCGGCCGAAGGCTCCAGCCCGAAGCCATAGGCGCCATTGGCGCCGGCAAACACCAGCGTAAGGCCGGTCGCGCCGTTTTCGAGGTCGTGCAGCGCCTGCGCGTTGGCTAGTTTGGCATCGGGATGATCGGCGCGCTGCATGATCTGCCAGGGCGCGGCGGCGGGGCGGCCCGCGACCGGGGCGGCGCCTTGCGCGCGCGGGTAGATCGGATCGATCTTCAATCCATCGGATGTCTTGCCGACCAGTTTCTCGAACGGCGCGCCTTTCAGCACCCCGTCGACCAGCTTGCGCCAGTCTTCGTAATTCGCGGGGGCAAAATCCGCGGCCAATCGTAGCTCGTCAGTGGTCGTGGTCATCGCGAAAGTCGTTTCCTATGGCAGCCTTTTGATTTGGCCGGAAATTGCCACGGCGCGGCCGCCAAGCCAAACGGTTGTTTAGGGCTCCCCGAGGCCTAATCCGGGGCTGTAGCGTTTTCCAGCGAAAGCCTGTCCCGCACTTGATGCGGGATGGACCCGGTTCGCGCTGAGAAAACGCGTCAAAACAAGGAATCTAGAGCCCCGTTTCGATTCAATCGAAACGGGGCTCTAGTCCTGGTCGGGAAGTCGCAAAATACCGTCGGTCGAAAGCGCCGCCAGCGCATCGCCGACGCGGCGTCCCGCAATGATACGGTCGGGCACAATCTCGGCGAGCGGTACCAGCACGAAGGCGCGTTCGAACAGCCGGGGATGCGGCAGCGTCAGCTCCGGCTTGTCGATCTTGAAATCATCATAGGCGATCAGGTCGAGGTCGAGGGGGCGCGGCCCCCAGTGCTGCTCGGCGGCGCGGTCGCGGCCGAATTTCTTCTCGATCTTGTGCAGCGTGAACAGCAGCGCGTGCGGATCGAGGCTGGTGTCGATTTCGATACAGGCGTTGACGAAGGGCGCCTGCGCCTCAATGCCCCAGGGCGGCGTGGTGTAATCCGACGACCGCGCCAGCAATGCCGCCTGCGTCATGCCGCAGATATTGGAGATGGCTTTTCGGAATGTCGCGCGAACGTCGCCGACATTGCCGCCGAGCGCGATCAGCACATCAGCCATGTCAGGGCGACTGCCGGAAGCGCGTCAGCACCACGCCGACATCATCGAAGATCGCCGCGATCGGCGCGTGCGGCTTGTGGACGGTGACCTCGACCGCGTCGATGCGCGGGAACGCTACCAGGATGGCATCGGCCACGGCGCCGGCCGCGCGTTCCAGGAGCTTGTAATTGGTGTTCTTGAAGGCCGCCGTCGCCGTCGCGACGACGTTGGAATAGGACACGGTGTCGGACAGGCGGTCGGTGCGCGAGGATTCCGACAGATCGACGGAAAGTTCGAGGTCGATTACGAAGCGCTGACCGACTTCAGTCTCGTGTTCCATCACGCCATGGCGGGCATGGATCACGACGCCGGTGATGAAGATCGTATCGATCATCTCTGCAATTCCCCAATGGCGGCTGCGACCCGCAGTGCCTGAACGGTTTCCGCGACGTCATGGGCGCGAATGATACGCGCGCCGCCCTTGGCCGCAATGAGATGGGCGGCAATCGAGCCGCCGAGGCGCTGATGCGGTTCCGACGGCGTCACCGTGCTAATGAATCGCTTGCGTGAGGCCCCGACCAGCAACGGCAGGCCGAAGGATTGCAGTTCATCCAGCCGCGCCAGCACCGTCATGCTCTGTTCCGGCGTCTTGCCGAAGCCGATGCCAGGGTCGAGTACGATCTTGTCTGAGGAAACACCGGCCTTTGCGGCGATGTCGAGCGAACGTGCGAAGAAGGCAGCGATGTCCTTCATGATATCGATCGCGGGATCTGCGCTGTCGCGGTTATGCATGATGATCACGGGCACCTCGCGCTCGGCGACCAGGCCGGCCATGCCGGGATCGCGCTGCAGCCCCCAGACATCGTTGGCGATGGCGGCGCCATGGTCGAGCGCCCAGGCGGCGACTGATGACTTCATGCTGTCGATCGAGACGGGAACCCCCAGCGAAACAACGTCCGGCAGCACCGGTTGCAACCGGCCCAACTCTTCTTCCACCGAGATCGGTTCCGATCCGTACGGCCGGGTCGATTCAGCGCCGATGTCGATAATGTCGGCACCCTCGACAACCATTCGGCGCGCCTGCGCCAGCGCGGTTTCGGGGACCGTGAACTGTCCGCCATCCGAAAATGAATCGGGCGTCAGGTTCAGCACGCCCATCACGGCCGGAGAGGGCCGCGACAACAGTGCCGACAGGTCAAAATGACCGGCCGGGCCGGCCCCTGCGGCGGGTCTGGACATGGTTGCGATCATGCGGTCGCTTTGCGCGGTCCGCGCTGGCGAGTCAAGCATGCGAGCCGGCCACGTAAGCCGGCCGGAGCTGATTTTAGTAGCTGATTTTCGGCTGAAGCTTGCGCGCCTGGGCGATCAGTTGCTCGACCGACTTCTCTGACGGCATGACGCGGACCAGCTTACGCCTGGTATTGACGTCTTTCATGTTCTGGGCGAGCCGCGCCGGGTTGCGGAGCGCGAGTTCGCGAACCGTCGGCACGCCGGCGGCGCGTACCAGCCCGACCTTCGCCTTGCCCATCCCGGGAATCCGCATGTAGTCGGAGAAATTGGCCCATTCGAGTAGTTGCTGTTCGCCGATCCCGGTCTTCGTGGCGAGCGCCTTGCGTCCCTTGACCGTGCGGGCGGCTTCGAGCAGCGCTTCGGTCGTGCGGATGCCAAGCGATTTCAGTTTCGAGGCGGAGTAGGCGGTCAAGCCTTCGATCTCGGTGAGGGGATATGTCATGATACTCGATGCAAAGGAATGTGCGCAGGCAAGGGAGGTGTTTTACGCGAACTGGCTGAGCCCCGGCGTCCCCGAAATGATCTCGCCCATTTTGTCCGCTCCGATTTTGTCGCGGCCGAACCGGAAAAGTTCACGCGCCACGTTCTGAATCTCGTTCATGCCCAGACCAAGCGCCATCAGCTTGGTGCCGAGCGCCATCAACCCGCCGCCCATCAACCTGGAGAAGCCGCTGTTGCTGTTCGAGGCGGCGATCGCAGCCTCCGCACCTGGAATTTGGTCGATCAAAGCCTGGACCTTATCGGCAGGACCCTCATTACGAAGGAATCCCAGAACGATGCCGATGGTTTTTTCGGCGACAACGCTGTCGATGCCGGCCTTGGTGGCCAGCCGTCCAATCAATTCGTCCATAAGCCCCGCCCTCAGCCGGTTTGTTACCGGGTCGTACCTTGTGAATTTATCTTGAGCGTCCACGGTCTGAAATACAAGCGATCCGCGCATGCGAAGGCGATTTTCGTTCTAGATCGCTTGTCGAGTGTTGCAGCAATGCAAGAGTGAATGCCGGATTCACGTCATGTTGCCGCACTGCGGGCTCCGTTTTCTAGCGGCTTGGAGAAAAGTATGAGACCACGGTGTTCTATACTCCAAGCTGCATCCTCTCCAGGACGGTTTCAATCGACGGGCAGGATGCGATATGATGGTTTGATTTGGCGACCGACCTTCCCCGATGCGCGAAGAGGCGATGAGATGGCGACCCCCGATAGCAAGACAGCCGATACCGACGAGAAGATTTTTATCGGCAAGGGCGAGCAGACGGCATGGCTGACGCTCGCGCTCGCCAATCGGCATGGCCTCGTCACCGGCGCGACCGGAACCGGCAAGACGGTATCGCTGCAGGTGATGGCGGAAGGATTTGCGCGCGCCGGTGTCCCCGTTTTCGCAGCTGATATCAAGGGCGACCTGTCCGGAATCTCCGAAGTCGGCGAGGCCAAGGACTTCATCCTCAAGCGGGCCGGCGAGATGGGGCTCAATTTCCAGCCCGACCAGTTCTCGACCGTATTTTGGGACGTGTTCGGTGAGCAGGGCCATCCGGTCCGGGCCACCGTCACCGAAATGGGACCGTTGCTGCTGTCCCGGATGCTCGATTTGAACGACGTCCAGGAGGGCGTCCTCAATGTCGCGTTCCGTGTCGCCGATGAGAACGGCTTGACGCTGATCGATATGAAGGATCTGCGCGCGCTACTCGACGCCATCGTCCCGGTTGCCGGCAGGAAGGGCCCAGATGCCGAAGAAGATCCGCTGGCTGAGGTCCGCAAGGCCGCGCAGGGCTTCGGCAATGTCACTAAGGCGACAGTTGGAACCATCCAGCGTCAGTTGCTGGTGCTGGAGAACCAGGGCGGCGCCAAATTCTTCGGCGAACCGGCGCTGACGCTGAAGGATTTCATGAAAACCGACAGCGACGGCCGCGGCATGGTCAATATTCTGGTCGCGGACAAGCTGATGCAGAGCCCGCGGCTCTACGCGACCTTCCTGCTGTGGATGCTGTCGGAACTTTTCGAGGAATTGCCGGAGGCCGGCGACCTGCCGAAGCCGAAACTGGTGTTCTTCTTCGACGAGGCGCATCTGCTGTTCACCGACGCGCCGAAGGCGCTGATGGACAAGATCGAACAGGTGGTGCGGCTGATCCGCTCCAAGGGCGTCGGTGTTTATTTCGTGACGCAAAACCCGATCGACGTGCCGGAAAAGGTGCTCGCCCAGTTGGGCAACCGCGTGCAGCATGCGCTACGGGCATTCACGCCGCGCGACCAGAAGGCGGTAACGGCGGCAGCGCAGACCTTCCGGCCCAATCCGAAGCTCGATACCGCCCGTGTCATCATGGAGCTCGGCAAGGGCGAGGCGCTGGTGTCGTTCCTCGAAGGCGGTGGCACGCCGGCGATGGTCGAGCGCGTCATGGTTCGGCCGCCCACGGGTCGGATCGGGCCGATCACGCCGGAGGAACGCAAGGCGATCATGAACAAGAGCCCGGTGAAGGGCAAATACGAGACCTCGGTCGATGCCGAATCCGCTTACGAGATGCTGCAGAAGCGCATCGCGGGCACGGCCGCACATCCGGAAGACGCGGACGGCGGTGGTGATGGTGGTGGTGGTGGAATTCTCGGGCAGATCGGCGGGATTGTCGGCAGCATCTTCGGCACCAACGTCAAGCGCGGCAGGATGTCGACCGGCCAGGTTATTGCGCGCGACGTGACGCGCTCCGTCACCAACAAGGTGATCGGCGGTATCGTTGCCGACCTCGGCAAATCGGTCGGCGGCTCGCTCGGCAGTTCGGTGGGGCGCGCGCTGGTGCGCGGCGCGCTCGGCGGATTGCTGCGGCGCTGATGTATCGCGGCAGCGCGTCCCTCCGCGAATGAAGGAATGGATTGCTTCGTCGCTGCGCTCCTCGCAATGACGGCTGGGGGCAACTTCTCAGCCTAGCAAGCCGTCATTGCGAGCGCAGCGAAGCAATCCATCTCGCCGCGAAATGAAAGAATGGATGACTTATGACCTCCGGAACGGGCGCGTGCTGAGATACCCCTCGCTACGAGCGCCGCTCGATATCCTGTTTTTGATCTGCTGTATCGGGCTGACGGCCGACGTGCTGGTCCCGGAAATCTGGGGCAACGGCAAGACCAAGGATTATCCGCTGTGGTTCTGGGCCGGGCAGCAGGTGCTGCAAGGCCAGAACCTCTATCCCAACGATCCCGCCGGCTATTTCGACTTCATCTATCCGCCGCTGTCGGCGTTGCTGCTGGCGATCCCGAGCTATTTCGGCAAGATCCCGCTTTATCTCTGCCTGTCGTTCCTCAACATCGTCGCCTGGTGGATGACGGCGCAGTATTCGCATGCGATGGCGGGATCTGGGCACAAGCCCGGGCCCTGGTTGGAGGCGTTGCCGGGCTTCGTCACCGTCACCTTCGTGTTCGACATGTTCGATCTCGGGCAGCCTAACCTCGTGCTGCTGGCCTTGATGCTCTACGGCTTTTGGCTGCTGCGCGATCAGCGCGGCTGGATGGCGGGATGCATGTTCGCGCTCGCGACCGCGATCAAGGTGTTTCCGGTCGCGGTGTTTCCCTATCTGGTCTGGCGCCGGCAGTGGGCGGCTGCGGCGAGCATGCTGGTGTTCCTGACAGTGTTTCTGTTCGTGCTGCCGGCGCCGTTCCGCGGTTATCAGCACAACGTCACCGAATTGAAGAACTGGTATCAGGGCATGGTGGGGTCGAGCTCGGAAAAGGGCTTCGGCCAGCGCGACGAGCAGAACTGGTCGTGGGTCAATCAGTCCATCATCGCGATGACGCATCGCCTGACGCGGCCGGTGAATTACAATCAGGATGATCCCACCAAGCCGGCGCGCACGATGAATTTCGCCAATCTCGATTTCAAGACCGCGAACCTTATCGTGCTGGCGATCTCGCTTGCGATCGGGATTGGCTATCTCGCGGTCATGCCGCCGGCCTCACGGCGGACGGAACGGTCCGACGCCGAGGAGATCGGCATCCTGTTCTGCCTGATGACGGTCGCTTCGCCGCTGGCCCGCCAATATTATTTCCTGTGGCTGTTCTTCCCGATAACGGTCCTGATCCATCGCGCTGCCTATGATCCACGGCCCGCGGTCAAGGCTGCTACCTGGGCGCTGTTGGCCGTTTCGGGTTTGCTCCTGTGCCTGTCGCTGCCGGTCTTTCCGAACGACCTGCAGGCCTATGGCAATAACCTCGTCTCGACCGCGCTGCTGGTAGCGGGCCTGGTCTGGCACATCCTGCATCCGCCGAACGCAGCCGCCGCCGCTTTGCCTCAGGCCGCAAGCGGGCTACAAATCGACCCAACAACAAAACCCACAGCCAAGGGATATCAGTGATGGCCAATGCCCAGCTTCAGCCGGTCCTCGACCGCATCGATGCCGATTTCGACAACTCTCTCGAGCGGCTGTTTGCGCTGCTGCGGATCAAGTCGATCTCGGCCGATCCCGCCTTTGCCGGCGACTGCAAGGCGGCTGCCGATCATCTGGCCAAGGACATCGCGACGCTCGGCTTCACCGCGGAGGTGCGCCCGACCGCGGGTCATCCCGCCATCGTCGCCAAGGCCAATGGCAACACCGGCGGGCGGCCGCACGTGCTGTTTTACGGCCATTACGACGTGCAGCCGGTCGACCCCCTGAACCTGTGGCACCGTCCGCCGTTCGAGCCTGTGGTGACCGACCATGCCGATGGGCGCAAGATCATCGTCGCGCGCGGCGCCGAAGACGACAAGGGACAGCTGATGACCTTTGTCGAGGCTTGCCGCGCCTGGAAGCAGGTGACGGGATCGCTGCCGGTCGACATCACCATCGTGATCGAGGGTGAGGAAGAAATCGGTTCGAAAAACTTCGTGCCGTTCCTCGAAAAGAACAAGGACGACCTCAAGGCGGATTTCGCGCTGGTCTGCGACACCAGCATGTGGGACCAGAACACACCGGCAATCACCACCGCGCTGCGCGGGCTCGTCTATGACGAGGTCAAGATCAAGGCCGCCAACCGTGACCTGCATTCCGGCATCTTCGGCGGCGGCGCGCAAAACCCGATCCGGGTATTGACCCGTATTCTCGGCGGCCTGCACGACGACAACGGCCACATCACCATTCCCGGCTTCTACGATGGCGTGAAGGATTTGCCGCCGGATATCCTGGCGCAATGGAAGAATCTCAACCTGACGCCGGAATCATTCCTGAAGCCGATCGGACTTTCGCTTCCCGCTGGCGAGAAGGACCGGCTCTTGATCGAACAAGTCTCCTCGCGCCCGACCTGCGACATCAACGGCATTATCGGCGGCTACACCGGTGAGGGCTCCAAGACTGTCATCGCGGCGGAAGCCTCCGCAAAAGTTTCGTTCCGTCTGGTAGAAGGGCAGGACCCGGACAGGATCCGCGAGGCGTTCCGCGACTATGTGACGGCGCGGTTGCCCGGCGATTGCAAGGCCGAATTCATCGATCACTCCAACGCACCGGCGATCGCACTTGACTGGAACATGAAGCCGCTGGCGGCCGCCAAGCGCGCGCTGACCGACGAGTGGGGTAAGGAAGCGCTGCTGATCGGCTCCGGCGCCTCGATTCCGATCGTGGCGGATTTCAAGCGCACGCTCGGGCTTGACACCGTGATGGTGGGCTTTGGCCTCGACGACGACAACATCCATTCGCCGAACGAGAAGTACGACCTCAAGAGCTTCCACAAGGGCATCCGCTCCTGGGCCCGGATTTTGGCGGCGTTCGCGGAAACGCCGAAGGGATAGCAGCGATGGGTAGAGCACAGCGAAACCCATCGCCGATCTCCCCCAAACAAAAACGCCGCCCGGAATTGGGCGGCGTCTTGATTCGGTAGTGCAGAGGTCGTTGGAGGACAATCTACACGCAATTCCCTGAACTTTCAATTCCGGCGGCCCCGGGCGAATGTCGGCGCGGGCCTCTACTCCAGCGGATAGGGCCCGTCGCGGAAGGCGCGGTCGTGATAGCCCTTGCTGCCGATCTCCCGCGCGAGCGGGCTACGGATGTCGTCATCGGTTTGCAGCCTTGCCAGCAGGGTGCGGAAATCATGCCGCGGTTGCCAGCCGAGCGCGGCACGCACTCTGTCGTTGACGTAAACCCGATCGATACCGGAAATCATGGTCCAGCCGCGCCGAGCATATTCGCGCTCAAAGTCCGGCGCGTAACGGCGGAGCATAAGCGGCAGATCGCGGCGCAATTCCATGACGTCGTCACGCGAGAACGGCGTGGTGGCGCTGATGATGTATTTCGCAAAACCTGTTGGTGGCGCGTGGGTGATGGCAAGGAGATGCGCGCTGACCACGTCCTCGATATCGACGCGGCGATAGAGAAACTCGTTGGCCTTGACGTTGGCGTCGGCAAAGCCGTCGCGGACTACCCGATTATCGTCCTCCTCGGGAAAGAAGCGCGAGGTGCGCAAGACGACGGTACGAAGCGAGTGGTTGCGCGCAAACAGCTGGCACAGATCCTCGGCGGCCGCCTTGGTGACGCCGTAGATGTTCTTGGGCACCGGGACGATTTCTTCGCTCACCCAGGCGGCCGGTTCACCCGGCGGCGGGACCAGCGCGTCGCCGAATACGCTGGTGGTGCTGGTGTAGACGAACGCCGCGACCCCGGCCGCAGTGGCCTCCTCCAGCAGATTGAGCGTGCCCGTGACGTTGACGTCGATAAAGTCCTGACGGCTGTGGGTCGCCACATGCGGCTTGTGCAGCGTCGCCGCGTGCAGCACCGACGTGACGCCCTTCATGCAGTGTCGGACGAAGTCGCGATCGCTGATCGAGCCCGCACGCTGCGTGAACGCGCCGGGAAGAATATCGATGCCGAGGACGTCACGCCGCTCAGCCCTTAGGGTGCGGACCAGTGCCTCGCCGAGATGGCCGGAACTGCCGGTCACCAGAATAGTCACGTTGCTGAACCTTTCGCACTGTTCGCCCGCCTGCGGGCGTCAGGTCCGGAAGCTCGGGTCGATGCGATCGAGCTTGCGCAACAGCGGCGGCCATACGAGGTTGGTCGAGCGCATTTCCGCGCGGTCGGGATTGCTGAACAGTTGCGCGTTCTTGTCGATGACATCGGCTTCGACCGGATAGGCTGATGGCCCGAGCATGCGGGTACGCACCTGCATCGTGCAGGCCCGCTCCAGATGGTACATGCGCTCGAAGGCGGATGCGACCGAACGGCCGACGGTGAGCGTGCCGTGATTGCGCAGCAGCATGTGGTTCTTGTTGCCGAGGTCCTTCTGCAGCCGCGGACGCTCGTCATGGTCCAGCGCGATGCCTTCATAGTCGTGATAGGCGAGGTCGTGGGTGACCAATTGCGCGGTCTGGTTCATCGGCAGCAGGCCTTCCATGCAGCTCGCCACCGCGGTGCCGTCGGGCGTGTGCAGATGAAGCACGCAGCCGGCGTCCTCGCGCACCTCGTGGATCGCCGAATGGATAGTGAAGCCGGCCGGGTTGATGCTGTAGTCGCTCTCCGTGAGCTGGTTGCCGTCGAGGTCGACCTTGACGAGGCTCGAGGCAGTGATCTCGTCGAACATCAACCCGTAGGGATTGATCAGGAAGTGATGCTCGGGGCCGGGCACGCGCGCCGAGATGTGGGTGTCGACCAGATCATCCCAGCCATACAAAGCGACCAGCCGATAGGCGGCGGCGAGATTGACGCGCTGGTTCCACTCGGCATCGGTCATCCCTGACGGAACTTCCTTGAGGCGTGCTTCGGCTGGCGACATGGCCGGTTACTCCCGCATGTTGTTGGTTTTCGCGTGCGAGCCTAGCCCTGCGCCCGTGCCACAGCAAGGCGCGGCGAGGTGCTGGCTGTTATGCTTTGGCGGCGTTGTGGGAGGCTACGGCGCCGGAATGGCGAGCAACGAGGAAATGGCGCGGCCACGGATATCGTAGACGCGCGCGAACACGACGTCGTCGCGCTTGATCTCCACCAACACCGGCGCGGTGAGGCCCTTGCAATAGAACTCGCCCAGCGTCATGGCGAAATCGGCGGCGTTGCTGTCCCAGCCGATCGTGAAATCCGGGCCGAGGGCGACCTGCGCCGGACGTTGCGGGCCGCATACCGCAACCTTCCACTTGCGCCCGCTCGGCGCGGCTTCCTGCCGCTCGACCAGTTCCTCGCGCAGGCCGTCGGAGGCCTGCTTCAGCGCCAGGCCCCAATAATCCAGCATGAAGAAATTGTCGGCCGAGCGAACCGTGCCGGCGATGTGGTTGAAGTGGGTGTATTCGTAAGGGTGCAGGCGGATCATTTCGCTGAGCGGCAGCAACAGGCCGAACGCGAACGCCGCAACGGCGGCGGGTTGCCAGCTGCGGCGGCTTTCCTTCAGCCAGGTCATGGCGCGGCCGAAGGCGACGCCCGCGAGCACCGCCATCGGCGGGATCACGAACACGAAATGCCGGATGCCGTTATAGAGCGCGGGCCGCTTCACCATCGCGATTACCAGCGGCAGCGTCGCGGCCATCGTCAGCATCAGCATGATGGTCTTGCGGCGGGCCGGCACGTCGGTGCGCGACAGCATCATGAAGGTGCCGATGATGCCGGCTAACAAAAGCACCAGCATCACTTCGGGAAGCTGCAGCGCGAACAGCGTCGGCAGATACGACCACGGCATGTCCGGCACCGACACCAGCGCGCCGTCGAACATTTCCTTCCAGGGCTTTTCGAAGAAATGCGAAAAATAAGTCAGCGCCTGGAACGGATGGCCCGGCTCCATGATCGCCCACGGCCATACCAGACCCATCAGCAGGTAGCCGAACACGAGGCCCGGCAGCAGCACGTAGACCACATGGCCGAAGCGATGCACGGCTTCGCGCAGCCCCTGCGTACGGTATTCCTCGATCAGCAACGGAATGAAACCGACGACGGCGTAGACCAGCGCCAGTCCGCCGAGAATCCGGCAACCGATCGCAAGCCCGGCGCCAAATCCGACGATCAGGATGGTGCGCGGCGAAGGGGAGGGATATTCCTCGGCGAGGCGGACCAGACCCAGGAGCAGGATCACCATCGAGACCGCGAACGGCGCGTCCTTCGGGTTCATGAACATGTGGCCGTAGAAGGTCGGGCATAGCGCCAGCATCAGCAGCGTCGCAAGGCCGGCCAGCGGCCCGCCGACGCGTCGCGCCAGCCGCCAGGTCACCGCAAGGCCGATGACGCCGACGACGGCGCCGAGCAGCCGGCGCGTCTCGAACAGTTCGAGCGGGATGATCTTGTGCAGCAGGGCGGCCGCCATGTCGAAGCCGCCGCCATACATATAGAGGTTGGCGAACGACAGCGCGCCGGTATCCCTGAAACCGGAACCGTACATGCGCAGCAGCAAATCCGCATATTCGGCGTGGGTGTAGTCATCCCAGCCCAGTCCGTAGTCACGGAAGGTCAGGCCCGCGACCAGGGTGACGGCGGCCAGCACGACCATGGCAAGGTCGTCCCAGGTCCGCTCCACCGTGCGCCGCGCAGGCGTATCGAGGGCAGATGTCGTGATGGCTGACATGGCTATTGGTTAACCCGGTGTCCCCTTTGGCCCAGCGTGTGCGCTTTTGAGCCTCTTTCCCCGGCATCCATATAGCGCAGTTCCATTTACAAGTAATAAGGAATTGTGACCTAATTCCCTGATGCAACGCAACAAATTGGCCATCAATTAGTAGACCCTAGATATACGGCAAGCGGCTGAACGCCACCTGAATGACGCGATCGGCGCTACAATCTTTGCTGGGAAATGCTTCCGGAGCGCAGGAATTTTGAGGAACAAATTTTTGAGGAACCCGGTGCACAATTGCTGGCTGGCGACGCACACATTATGACGGTATCGTGGCGTTGGCGGCTTGCGGGCATTTTGGGCGCAGCCGGGGGATTAGTTCGATGATGGTTGGCATGTTGGTTGCCGGTATTGGCCTGGTTTTGGCCGGCCTGCTGGCGACCGGCTACGGTATCTCGATCAACGAATTCAGCACCGGCAACACGCTGATTTTGACCGGCGTGAACGGCGTTTGCGCCGGCGCGATCGTGCTTGGGCTTTGGGTGGCCGTGCGGGAACTGCAAAACATCGCGCGCCGGCTCGGCGGGGACACGGCCCAGCCGCGCGGCGAGGCTGCCGTACGCCCGGTGCTTCCGCCGCGCGAAGCTCTGCCTGGCGACGCCAGTTTCGCGTTCCATCAGGACGCTACGCAGACTGCCGGCGGCGCCGAGCCCGCCGCAGCTGCACCACCGCCTCCGCCGCCATGGCAGGACGAGGCCGCCACGCGCGAAAGCCCGAGCGGCGATGCGCCGCCGGAATCCGAGGCGGCGGCGGCGACCAAGCCAAAGCGCAATCTGTTGTTTTCCTCGACGTCGCGGAAAGAGCGCGAGCGGGCGCAGTCGCGGACCAGCGAGCCGCTGCCGCCGGACCTGCTGTCGCCGGACCTTCGTCCCAATCCGCCTCCGCTGCCGGAAGCGCCACCGCCATCGTTCGATGACGCCTGGCCCAAGACGGAACGTTCGAAGCCCGGCGAGATGCCGCCGCAACAGCGGACCCCGCGCACGCCACCGAGTTTCTCCGAGGCGCTCGGTGCCGCCGCGCGAGGTGGGGAACAGCCGGCGGTGACGGTGCTGAAGTCAGGCGTTGTCGACGGGATGGCCTATTCGCTGTTTTCGGACGGTTCGATCGAGGCCCAGATGCCCGAGGGCATGATGCGCTTTGCGTCCATCGACGAGCTCCGCTCGCACCTCGATGCGCGGCCCTGAGGCGGACAATACTTGCCGCGCAATCCTGTTTGAAAATAAAACGCCGTTGTTCTTGTCAGATTCCCGGTAATTCGTCCATATTCGCGAAGTTGTATGGGATTCTGTCTGCGTATAGGCGTGGCCGGATACTTTCAGCACCCTACGCTCTCTCGCGTTCGCGATTCCCTGGGATCGCGTTTGCGATTCCCTGGAAGGTTGAGCCATGACCGATTCCGCCGGCAAGACGCCCGTCGAACTGACCGCCAGTATCGTATCGGCCTATCTCAGCAACAATCCGACGCAGGCGTCCGAAATCCCGAACCTGATCAGCCAGGTGCACGCCGCGCTAATGCGGGTCTCGAGCGGCCGGGCCGACACGCCGCTGGAGCCGGCAAAGCCGGCCGTCTCCATCAAGAAATCGATGACGCCGGAATATCTGATCTGTCTGGAGGACGGCAAGCGCTTCAAGTCGCTGAAGCGCCATCTGCGCACGCAGTACAGCATGACGCCGGAACAGTACCGCGACAAATGGGGCCTTCCGCCCGACTATCCGATGGTCGCGCCGAATTATGCGGTCGCCCGTTCGCAGCTCGCCAAGAAAATGGGCCTCGGCCAGCAGGCGCGGAAGCGGAAATAGATCGTCATTGCGAGCCAACGGGTCGCGCGAATGCGCCATCCTCCGTCATTGCGAGCGCAGCGAAGCAATCCATCTCACAACGCGAAGAAAGAATGGATTGCTCACATGGGGAATGTGTGTGTCAAGGACGTGCAGTCACCTTTTTGTTCGACTGCGGCCACCTCTTCGTCCCGACCTCGGGCTGTGCCGGATGGCGCGCGCAGATCAAGTCAAGGCCGG
>Ga0307517_10001508_pt1 | contig 38866 bp, 52 predicted proteins | sample 23_EM_MG_FD_194515 | JGI IMG/M metagenome (GOLD analysis project Ga0307517, IMG submission 194515) | Populus trichocarpa ectomycorrhiza microbial communities from riparian zone in the Pacific Northwest, United States - 23_EM | ecosystem: Host-associated > Plants > Roots > Unclassified | place...
TTGAAATCGCTTCCGACGACGATTACATTCCCAACAATAGGAAGGGAAAAGGAAAAACTGTTGGGAGGTCTGGGAACCGCAGAAGGTTCCTGGCCGAGTCAGAAAACGATGACGATGACGGTGACATGAGTGACTTCATAGTCGACAGTGACGAAGACGAGGAAGAGAAAGACACCCGTCGAGCAATGAAGAAACGCCTTGGAAAGAAACGTATTCACGTCATTTTGGATTCGGATGACGAGATTGATACTCCAGAGGAGAAGGAGGTGTTGTTGGGCGTTCCTGACAAAGGTGTATCAGAGGAAGTCATGAAGCAGTTGCGGTTCCTTCCATCCTCGAAAATGAAGGTATGGTACCTGAATATCGCCCTAGCCACACCTAATTGCCCGTTGTCAGTATATGATGGATGAACTCGAGAGGTTGTTCAAAACCAAGCCAGATGAAAAGGTGAGATTCTTTCGGTGAATCCTCAGTTCCCAAAGCTGATGCAGAGAAGACTCTTGTAGTGTCGCAGTGGACATCATGTCTCGAATTCGTCTCGAAGTATTTGACTGAGCAAGAGATTCCTCATGTTAAGTACGCAACCATGAATAGCCTAATTCCATTGCGTTCTCATCTCTGGATAGATACCAAGGGGACATGGACAGGCGAAAGCGAGACCAAGCCGTTCGAGTCTTTATGTCCAAAGAAAAGGCCCGTGTAATGCTGATGTCGCTGAAGTGTGGAGGTATGTGTGTCCATGACGAGGCCTTATTGATAGCTTAACCGTTTCCACCCACTTAGGTGTCGGCTTAAACTTGACTCGTGCCAACAACGTCATTTCTCTCGACCTCGCATGGTCGTTTGCTGTGGAATCCCAAGCCTTCGACCGTGTGCACAGGGTGGGCCAACTGAGAAATGTCCTTGTCCAACGTGTTGTCATTGCTGACACGGTTGAGGATCGGATTCTCCACATGCAAGAGAGGAAGGTACAGTTTATCTCATCTATTTCACCTTATGCATTTATCGATTCCCATTCTTAAGAAAACCTTCGCAGACGGGGCATTGGGTGAAGGTTCTGGCAAGAAAATGGGCAGTAAGTCGTTCATCTGGAGAAAATAATGCGCTCGCTCATTGGTCAAACTTTCAGAACTTTCCGTCAAAGAGCTCGCGAATCTCTTCGGTCTGGATGCCCGTGGTCGTGTCCTGAAGGATTGATTATTGAACGTCGAACGTTGCTTGTCGGGCTCTTCATGAGCGTTAAAACTAATTATAAAGCGATTAACACCTTAAGATAACTTTCTTTGTATATTTTCATTCTTTTTGTAATTAAAACTACTTGGTGATAATAAAACAGCTGGCATTCTATGAAATTCACTACCGTCTATCTATTTCGAACCAATGGTTTTCTGCAAGTCAGTAAGAATCTTGTCCACGTCCTTAACATGTCGATCAGTAAGTTTCTGGAACTATACAGCGATTTAGGTCAAAATCCAATGGATACTAATTCAAAACAATACCTCTTCCAATTCGACCGAATGCTTCTCATATCCGCCTCTCTTCAAACTTGCAGCATGGTGTTTACGAACTTGAACACGAATATCTTCCGCCTTCCGCTTCGCAGCTGCAAAAAGGTCCTTCCTATTGTCGATCGTAGGCCTACATGTTGAAAGTTAGTTTGCGAGATGGTAAAGTTTGGAGATTTTTTCATACTTTGGTATTGGGACCTTTATAGTTTGATTATCGTGTCTATGTGGGACCACACCTGGTATTCCACTTTCATAGAGTGCTGCCTCGACATATTTTACCGTCTACATGTTACGTCAATGCCTGTCCCCGGTTGGTAGCTCAAAAAAAAGAAGACCTCTTACATGTTCACTAAACAGAGTAACCAACAACGTCGAACCCTCTCTCACACCCACCGTCGCCACCTCTTCCAACCTCACACCATTCGGATGTTCCGGCAATTTCACCCTAACGGGCGAAAGCAACGCAGGCGTGACGCGACCCAACGCACGATTTTCAGCTGCAGCACAGTCTTTCCGGAAGAAGTCCACGGAAGCTTTCATTGAGGTTTCGCATTTGGTATATTCCTCTCGCGCGGTTTGGTCTGTGATTGGGGATTTTGAGCTGGGGATGAAGGAGGCGGTGGATTTGAGTTTGGTTTTTTTGGTGGCGTAGGTACGTATTTGGGTGGGCCGTAGACGTGTATTACAGGAATGAAGGCCTTGGTTGAGAAGAAAACGGGTCGTGAGGGAGAGTGTTGGACGCGCGGCGGCGAAGTGTTTGATCATAAGAGTGGACGCGTTGTTGCACGTTATTTATGTCCGGAATGAATTATAGAAAGTACAATGACAGAGACTGACAGTAAGTATAAAAACTAATAAATCATTTAAAGGTTCCCAATATTAAAAAGGGGAGAAGGTTCGGTAAATTTCTATATTGACATTGAACGGTGAAGTCGCTTCGAAGGCCCATGGACTTGCCCTGGCTTCACCCCAAGGTCACGGTCCGCAACCATTCTATCAAATCTAGCGATCGCACTCGCAAGCCGAAGATCACGACAGAGCTCCTGCAGACGCTTTGCAGCCATCTGGCGTTCCTCCCTCTCTTCTTCCTTTGTCGTGGTAGTAAACTCTGAGGAGGTTATCGCAACATCAATACGTTGCAATTTATCGTAGAATTCTGGTCCGCGTCCGACACGAAGGACGAGGAATTCTTCAAGAGCACTACAAACGTCTACGACGTCTTCCTCGAAGCATCTGACCGAGATACTTTCGACTGGGGACCCAGCGAGGTTGGACACTGTCTCGACCACGTTCTCTACGGGGAAATAGGGAGTGATATGGAGCTGGCGAAGATTTCGGAGTGGAGTGAGAGAAGGTTTGGCAAAGACCTTGCTGGAGACAGCGGTGCCAAGAGAAAACTCGTCGATGGTAGATCCGACGGTGGACATGATGCGCTCAGTGCATCGGGTGTTGAAATCTTCGTCCCCGTGGTAGCAGATACCGAGATCGAGAACTTCGAGACGGCAACCGACCGGAACCGATGTCCAGCCCTCGTGGCCGAGATGAGTGTCGCGGATGGTGAGCTTGCGAAGAGTGGGGATACGAAGAAGGGAAGGAAGGCAGAGGTTGGAGCCGAAAATGGGATGGTCTGGGATGTCGTTGTCATTTAGTGCGAGCGGGGGACATGGGTAGGCTCCTTCTAGCTCCGGTGCGTGCATCTTGGAACGATTAATGCGATCCAAGGAGAGATCTTCGAGAAGAGGTAAGGACGCGGCGATGTAGACTGCAAAACGTTCGCTCCTTTGGTAGAAACGAATATCAACATCAACTTTTTGCTGGTGGTTACACGAGAGAACTCACAGCGGCGTTGTGACCTCATTCCCACAGTTTGTGATGGACAATTTCCTCAAATTGATGAGGGAGGAGAATGAAGGGAGGACAGTCTTGTCTAGAGAGCCTTCTATCTGAAGGTCGAGGGTGGAGAGTTGGGTAGTGGCCGACAAAAGTGAAATGACAGAATGGGCGACATCGCAATGTCGTCTGTGCTGGAAGTTGCCGATGGTGCAAAGAAAGAGGTCATGGATATAAGTAAAATAGTTACGAGGGACGTTTTGGATGAAACGTTCAAGAGACTCGTAGTTGAGCAGTCGGACGTTCTGACAAGGAATCAGGTGAATTCAGAAGAGAAACATATACACACATACCTTAAAACGAGCTGGAACACAGACGCGGTAGGTCCTCTGGTCGACCTTGGACAACGATACGACATCGTCTCCAGCGAGAAAATCGATGACGACCAAATGCATTTCGCTTGGGAGGTCATGCCATACGATTGGAGAATGTGTTCCGAACATGGTGCTTCAAGAAAGGGCAGACGAGCAAAAACTGGAGCTTAAGTATCTTGTGGCATAAAGAATGGCGTCCAACACTTCTTCCGTTCTCATCGATGGTAATAGTCAGACTGTCAGAGATCCCCGACCATGTCGGCTGTTCATAATATTTGGTCGTGTTGTGCATTTCCGGCTATGTACGGTCATTCGATCATCCGACGCTCACGGCCTCTTGCCATCCATCATTTTATTACACCCGACGTTGGGCGGAATCCACTATATTACAACCATTATAGTCTAGACCTGTTCAACAGTGAGTGACGGATCAAATATCTGCTGTGCAAGAACCATCGCGCCCACTCTCCGCGAGAGCATTCATCCGACGTATCGGATTTCAATTCTGTTAGATACTTGGCACCAAGACACTCATTCATATGTCTGCACTCGGTCCCACCACTGCGCAAACCTGCATCCTGCCACATGTCGGCACCTCTGAAATCCGCTGACGAGACTCTGTGGTCATATCGGCCCAGCACACCATGCCAATCGAGAATCTTGCCCATAGAAAAAAAAATCATTCAATAGCTCCCCGAAGTCACATCTGATTCCTCCGAATGCGCGCTCGTTATTCAATTCGATCATTCAGAACACCCCGCTCAGGCTTCTCTTGCTGCTTCACCTGTCAACGCGGTCTGCAAGGCCGCAACCGAGTCAAACATACTTCCAACTTTCCACCCCCCTCCCGTTGTCCATGGTGGGGTCGGTCCTCTCATGCTCCGGGCCCGCGCATAAACCTTTCTTGCCAATATCCCAACCGATTACCATGGCGCCTTACCATATTCAGCATATTGATCCTGAACACCAAATACCCCAGCTTAGCTCATTACGATCAGCTACTGGTGCAGGGTACGTTTATGATACGGTTTATCAGTCTTGCACTGGCAATCTTCAAACTAATGTTCTTGTGTGGCTGTACGCTTTGTCATGCGTTCAACTTGCTCAAATGTATGTTCCCGTTGCCAAAACAAATACGTTCAGAAGTGCTGTGTACCAAATTCGATCAAAGATCGAACAGTGAGCTAGCCTGCTCATTGTTGGCTTGTCTCACCTATTTCACAGGGCGTCAGGCAGTGGCGTATACATCTACGCTTTTAATGTTCCAGAGGATCAACTAATTGACCGACATAAGTTGCTTGACAAAGAAGAGCAACGAAGATCGATGAGATGAGTTGCGATCATACAAAATAATGATTATCTTGACCTGCCTTTTTTTTAGGGTGACGTATAGTCTTGATCATAACTTCGTCATTCGACACACGCCTGGTCGCGTCCATCAGGAGACTATTCGAAATCAGGACACCGTCTACAGACGCCCTTAGAAGTTAGAGGATTGGTCTTGACACCGACAGAACCAGGAACTCCAGGATGCGGGCCCGTTGGGTCCACCAGTACGTTCAATTGGGCATTTAATTTGAGCTTTTGTGTATCCGTTTTTCCCCAGCCTTTGACCTGGGACCTATGAAGAAACAACCAGATAGTGGTGTCCGGCCCACTGGATTCGACTATCCCAGCGTTATCCTCGAGGTCGGCAGCTCCGATCAGCTGCGCAGCTTTGCACAGTTGATGTGAGATTTATTCCTCGTTTTTCCACCCTCTCATCAGTTTCTTCAGGTAAACCTTGTAGCGCTTATATCTATCGCCCCACCTCTTGTCCTCCTCACCACTCCTCGAATCACCGACCAGCTATGGTGACCTGCCGCCCCTGTTCACCCTACACTTGGCAACGGATTGTACAAATCATCCAAGATGACGATTGGACTCTGAATGAAACCCCCATTCGAATAGCACTTGCTGAGATTTTCGGAAACCAGATCCCCGCTGCTTATGGCGGCCACACGCATGTGGACTTGGATACTCAGTGGCTACGAAAGGAGATCATTAATTCATATCCTTGATGTTGGTATTACAATGTGGTTTGTTGATATTCTGATTCTTACTCCTAATAAGCGGTAACTCAAGCCAAGGTGTGAACTTTTCCATCCTTTCGATCGATTGGAATTTGGCCGCCTAATTTTGCCATCCCGATATCATCGCCCATCAGATCTTCAATGCTATTATTATTTTCCTTTTAAAGCAGTATGTGTTTAATTATAGATATAGAACACCCGATTTTGCAAAACACTTTTGGGCATTAGGAAGGTGCGGAAATACAAACGTTTCAATAACTGTTTACTCGTGGTCATTACATTGTCGTCAATCATGCCTTTCATTTCAACAGTGCTTCAGAGTCATGAAGTTGTCGGCCGAAAGTTCTGGTGTGCATAGGATGTGTAATTGACCTCGTAATGCTCACTCAAAAACTTTTTTTTAACACATCACTGCGCCTAAAACTGCCCAACCCTTTGTGTCTACTTAAATAGTCTTAAATTACACTGCAGTAACGTATATTCATACGTCGTCCGGCAGACGAATCACATCCGGGGAAACGACGACAATGAATAATGCTGGGGGGGAACGAAGAGTCATCAAAGGCCAATGTGACTCCATTAATTCCGCTCCACCCGACTGTTTGCAGCAGTAAAGTCCGGGACCCAGCTCGCCAACCTGATCCCATCCCACCATAACGCAGGACGCGCACCTACATTCTCCAAATGCCTCTCCCACCGTACCTCCATTCGACCCTTGAGCAACCCCCTCGCACCACACAACGCAGGATTACACCACACGGATCCCAACAGGTTTCCGGATGACGAAGAAGAGGGGGTCGGCTCACCGCTATTATCTGAGGGCTGCTGCTCGCTCACGTCCATGACGTTTTCTTCCACTCTGGCTGGTTCGACAGGCGGGAGATGAAGTAGACAAAATGGGATAGGAGACGAATTGGCACGGAGGACGGTGGATTTCGTGAACGCAGACTGGGAGACGAGCAGTGCGATTGCTGGTGATGATGACAATGACGGATTTTCACTCGATGCTATAAATTCCGAATATGGTCGCGCACTCATCTCGTCATCACCCTCGTCGAGTAAAGGGTAGGGGTGGTCATCGTCATTATCAAACTTCTGCGTCAGAAATCGATAGAGAACGCCCTCCAATTCGCGAATATAATTCGGACCAATTTTCTTCTTCTCAGCCTTGCATTGGCCAATTACGCGTATCCGTCTCCGTCTCAGAACAGCGGACGGGCGGTGGTGCCGACAAGTTTCTTCATTAGGAGAAGATGATGATGATAATGATTCATGCGGGAGCCACCACCAGCCGAAAAAGTCGATCCCTCCATCATCTTTTCCGCCTATCCGTTTGAGGGTCATGGACATGTCGTCTCGCAGGATATCCATTGAATGCTCCTCGAAGGCTACCCCGCGATGAACGGTGGATGGTGGTGGTGGTGGCGTGGCAGCTGAGGCTAGGCCTCTGTGTGTGTGGGGTGCACGACATTCTGTGCAATAGTGTCAATCGTAACAGGAATATCTCATAATAACAAAGGTTTTCACTCGAGGGGTGGAGTTGTGCTCGGAATCCACGAAAGAGTGGCTTCATCGAAGTTGTCATGAAAGTCCTCGGTCCGTTCTACCCGCGCCTCCAAGAATTTTATCAGGCCAACTACATATTCTGGCACCCTGCTATGATAGCTGATAAGCGACACCGTGAAGAAGACGACGTGCCAGATGCAGTCAAGTGGATGAAGTCTGAAGATCTGAGGTTGGGAAGGCTCAAGACGATTGTCGGGCCAGGCCATTTGCCCTTTCGAGCTCAACACAATCCCTCTCGTATTACTTCACGAAGCCTTCGTAATCTTCATATGGTACGGGAAGATTGCGTCTATCCTTGATGCACTCGTGCTTGCCTCGAAGAACACTGCAAACAAATCGAAGCCGAGGCCCGGGCCCCAAATGTTGAAACCGCATGATCTTCAAAAAGTCCATTCTATGTCGACGGACAGGAAATGAGTTCCACCTATGATAAACAGTTGGATGCAACAAAGCTCCTCTTCTCCGCTTTCGTGAACGACGATGAACCCGCTGATTGCCCGACAGTATTCACATGTCTACCTGGCTTCGAACATACTTCGGCGGCGTGTTCAAATCTCGGCAGGATGGACAGTCGATATGGATAGATCGAACTACAAAGTGCTCTATGGTCTGACTCACCGAGAAATAGCAGGTGGAGAAAACCCTCCAGGATATGTTCATGGGGATCTTCGAGACACCAGTATTCTCATCGACCGTCAATGGGAAGACTGTGAAGCGTCTAGAGCGGGCTGAGGACGGGGAGCTTATATCCATGGAGCATGATAAGGCGATGGATCTCTATTATCTGTTTACATGACAAGTCTGTATCCCTATACACGGTCAGGCAATCGTACATCTAACATTCGTCAGCCTAGAACCGCAAACTTTACACTCTGGTCAGTCGACAGACCCCATAATCCATGATTCCTGTACATCAGAAATTTGTCATCGTTCCTCGTATGACTCCCGAGGAAGGGGATCCTGCAGTCCTGTTATGAGCATATTAGTACGCTGTCCTGAACCGGAACATTTCAGTGACTAGTCCCGTTCCTAGTTCAATTATCCGCTCGACAACCAATCAGGCAAGATACTACACACAAATAAATTATTACAAGTATCTAGAATGAAATACATAAAACACGACCGTCCGCCGATTCCCAATATTCATGTCCGCATATCCTCCTGAACCTCCTGAACACCCAACAACGCCTCCAGCTCGCCCACTCTCGTCTCCCACCCATCCACCTCCTTCAACTTCTCCTCCAACACCTTGATCTCATGTTGTACACTCAGTCGCTCTTCTGGCGTGCCCACCCGTGCGAGTATCCACTTTCCAGGTGAAGAGCCAGTGGGACCATGGAGAGTGAGCATCTGCTTGTGATACTTCGCCAAAGACGGTCTGGAAGAAAGAGATTTGAAATTCAAACGGAAATAGGAAGTGGATTGTTTAGTTTCGTACCTCAGAGAAATGGTGATAAGGGTGATATCCATCGACTTGAGAGCTTCATACATCCTTCCCTCAACGTCGCTCGATATAGCACTCGTACATTCTATGAAACAACAAAACGGGGGGTTATTTTCCCGAAACAACACAGAAACAAAACTCACCATCCAATACAGCCCACTTCGGTCTCCACCATAACACGCGGGCCATTCCCATCCTTTGCTTCTCACCTCCACTCAACACGTCCCTCCATTCTTTCCTGACATGCAGTCCTCCTTCGCGCCCAACCAAATATCCAAGATGAACCTTCTCTAAGATTTCATAAATCTCCTGTATCGCTTCGTGGGAGGGTGAAGGGGTTGTCGCAAGCACATCGGCGGTTGAAGAGATGCGACTGAGCGAAGGCAGTGTAAGAAAAGAAGACGCCCTTCTCGGTAGGTCGACCCGTTTGGATGTCATCATTACAAAAGTGGCATAAGAGCAAGGGTATATGATTTGTTCCAGTAGGCTTCCGACTGGCATATAGGCCCTCTGAGGAACAACGTAGATTGTCGGCCGAGGTCTCTTGTGTGGTCTAGACCTGGCATTACCAAGGAAAAATGACTCTGTTTCCGTATCGTCCTTCGGCATATCCACTTGGCCACCTCCGTCACCAGTACTGACGGGATCCCATAATCCAGCTAGAACACGCGCCACCGAGGTCTTGCCCACTCCATTGATGCCGGTGATCATTGTGTGATCACCTCGTTCGATGGTCACGTTCAGATCTTTAACAAGTGGGGCATCACGATCGTCCCGACCATTCTCCGTTCCACCTTTCTTGGGATGGATAAAGTTGGCCACAGGTGTCTTCTTCCCATCGCCTTCCTTCGATTTTGATACCCTAGGTATCCTGACATCGACTCCACGGAATTGGACAGCATTACCTCGTTCCACCTCGATTGGCTCATAACCTTTGGGGAGGTTGAGAAGTGTTGATAGGAGAATATAAAGCCGGGACGTAAGGCCAGCAAGCTCCACAAGATCCTTGTATGCGTACATAACGCGGCCCCCAGCGTCAGCAAGGTTGAGAAGAAGCCTGCGATTCGAAATATATGCTGTACAAAGATGAGTATATGAGCCATGACCGGAAGAAAAGATCTTTACACTCTGTTCTCTCCGCCACAGCTTCATCCTGATCTGCAGAAGGAATTTTGGCAGCCAGTCGTCGGTTTTTTTGCCTGAACAATATGGGGATGGCGATAAGCACATAACCCAACGCGGACCAGAGATATTTAATGACATAGTCCTCCGTCCATTCGTATGCGATTCGGATCTAGAAGTCTGAAATCAACACCAAAAATAATTGCATGGTAGCAGAGAAGAACAAACGCGATAGATGGAATTGACATGCTTGATTAATTTGAGGTATAACGTGGTCAAGATATCGCGTTCACGGGAACCTCCATCATAAAATGCGACTTCTTCAGCTTCACGTCCAACTCTGCCCATGCCAGCTCGGTATTCACCTTCGAGACGTGCTTCGATAGCGGCGAGTCGTCCAAATGCTGGTGTCACAGCACGCAGGATAGTAACCGTCCCATAATAATTAATGAACATGAGGAGGGTGCCACGAAATCCAAGAGAACGTGAAAGTTGGGATGTGAAGAGGACGAGGTCAAGGGATGGTTTGAGGAGGTTTCCACTGAGGGAATGGATGGTAAATACATAAAATGTTGCGAGAATATAAGAAACATACTAGATACCACTAAATGCGTTGGCCCAGGCCTCTACGTCAGAGGTCAAGAACTGATCGACACCATCGAGATAGTTAGAGGCGCGGTAGTACCGTAAATCTGGATTGGATGACAAGTAGAGGTCGTGCAGATAGCGAGTTAAGCGGGTACGTAAGCGAAGAGCCAGGAGAGATTGGAGATGGCGGATCTGTACTCTTAAATGAGATTTTTTTAGTGAGATGTGACAAAATAAAGGACATGCCATTGTATTCGTGATAGAACTCGGGATGGCCAGAAGGAACCATAGACCGAGGCCTCTCAGAAATCCCTTCCCGTCCGCCTTTACTATATCTCTCACTATTTTGCCGTCAAGCCTTGCGACCATAATACTCAACACAGTTCTAAGAATGAGGAAACATGAATGCAGAACTACAAGCCCGGATTCTGCGGAATGGCATGACGGAATAGCGACACGGAAAAGGATTGAACGTAGTTGTGAGATAAATGCGCGGTTGGGCTTGACGGAATCTTGGGACTCGGGGAGCGGAAAATATGGTTTATCGGCTGCGAATTTGGACTTGGGGGTCTCGTTAATGGTGACCTTTTACGAATTGGGTTAGATGTGGTGGGATGATTTAATAAAAGGATATACCTTGACAATTCTCTCTTGATAGGGTACGAGAAGAGTCTTAGATCCGTCGGGTTCATCTATGTAGACTTGCTGAAGGACTCTATCGAGTTCTTCTGGGTCAACCTTATCTTTCCGTGGCCCAAAAAGCGATACGGAAGCGACGGCATTCCGGAGGACATGAACTGCATCTTTTGAGAGGGATATTGTCCGAGAACGGAGGAGGATTAAAACTAGAAGTGCAAGAATTACCGGGCGTCGTGTCATTGCAGATGGAATGGGAAGGGGATGTGGGAGAAATGGGGTCCGAGTCGACGAAGACATCCCGCGGGTTCCGACTGGTTGAAATTTGTATAGCTCTATGATATCTCAGCCAGCGAAGAATATAAAATCGAGGAACAAGTTAGCACATCAATACGATCGTGCCCATTGAGTTGGACGTTGCTGTGGTCGTTTACATGTGATATTTGTCACAACGTGACACTTGCTCGGGTGACTACGGCATTATGCCATTACAACTCATTTCTCAATGTTGTGAGCTTTCCGGTCGCAAATTGGCAGGGTCTTCTTCTTCATCTCTCTGTGATTCCGTGGCACAGACGACTATCAGCTGTAAAATCAATGAGCACTCCACCAACATTTTTCGACGATGGTCCTAAATTCGCAGCGTTAGAAGCCGCGAAGGAGATTACCTATGGAAGCGTATGTCCACAACCCTGAATCTTTGGAAACGAATTTTTTTCATTCATACAAGATTGCAGGAATGGCTTCCAAAGTTTTTGAACACCCATTCGACCTTACGAAAGTTAGATTGCAGTCGCAAGTACTTGCAAATACCACACGGTTTAGTGGTCCAATGGATTGTCTGAAGCAAACTTGGCAAAAGGAAGGATTGAGGGGATTATATAGAGTGTGTATACCCTTCCATATTTTCTTTTCACTTTTCTGAATTTGGGTGTTGCAGGGTTTGCCAGCACCGATAGCTGGGGCGATGGGAGAGAACGCCTCCCTTTTCCTGGCATATGCCAAACTGCAGGATGTCATATGTCATGCTACACATCGTCCTACGGAAGAGAAACTTCCCTTACATCTTCTCGCCCTGGCAGGCGCAGGCGCGGGGGGCATAACGAGCTTTCTTCTGTGAGTCCCGATATCTTTCCCTTCAGTCAAAGACTGACAGAGGATCCGACAAGGACGCCTATAGAGCTCGTTAAATGCAAAATGCAAGTACAGATGCTCATGGCAACTCCACGAGGATCCACCAAGCTTCCAGGTCCTATTGCCGTTCTCACATCCGTGATACGCAAGCAAGGTATCATGGGCTTGTGGTTGGGGCACACAGGCACTCTTATTCGAGAAACGGGTGGGACAGCCTCCTGGTTTTGCACCAAGGAGTTCGTTGCGTCCCTTCTTCTCGCTCGCCGACTTGGAAATGAAGCTAGCTCTTCAACATCGAAAGCCATCCACGAACTACGCCCTTGGGAATCTGCTCTTTCGGGAGCCATGGCGGGTGTAGCGTTCAATCTAAGCCTGTTCCCTGCCGACACGGTGAAGAGTGCTATGCAGACTGAAGATGAACTTCGGCCCCGTAATCCACATTCTTCTGCGACATCAGTAAAACCATCGTTCTTGAAGACGTTCGCGGCTATGTACCGGGCGAAGGGGATACGTGGGTTGTATGCGGGATGTGGAATAACAATTGCAAGGAGTATACCGAGCAGCGCTATTATATTCCTCATTTACGATGAATTAAAAAAGTACTTCTCATGAAAATCATTGCACTGCAGTTGGGAAATTCGGAATCGGGTCTTATTCTCAATCCCATCTCGGGTACTAAAATTTCTAAATGGAGAAATACGATAAGGAGCCGGAATAATTTTTTGCCAGGTGCATTGCAGTTGTAACGAAATGGTGTGTCCTATCTTTGATCTGCACAACCTTCCTCATCGAGGGAGAGTTTGGTACAGTTATGAAACAAGGGGGGCTAAATCATTTCCTTCATATACTGCCATTCCCTATTCTTTACACTACATCCTCTTCCGTTACTACACCAGACTTGTGGATCTCTCTTCCTCCTTTAGCCAGCCAACGACCATGGCAGCCAGCAATACCACTATCACTTTACCCAATCCCCACGCCCCCATGCAATTTTTAGCGCCAACACCTAGAACCATGAGTCTGTTATACGCAGCTGTTGGCTCATTAGCCGTAAGCACGATTTTCTTCGATATCAAGCCATTTTTTGATTGCTGGAAGGAACAACAGGCCCTCATATGGGATATCTTACTGCATATTCCCCAAGATTATAAAATAGCGACACAATTTCGGATCAACTTTTCATTTATAATTTACTGTATCGCAAGGTGAGTACATTTGGTACTTTCGTGGGCGGGAGAGCTGATCGACGTCTCAGAGTGGCCACTCTTGCCTATGTTTTCGGGGTCGTTTTTATAACAAGTTCGTCACTTCCCGGGCCTTTGGCACTAGGAATAGGTCGAGGTACAAGCTGAAATCTTCCATTAGCCGCCCCCATTGGTCCATCATGCGGTTTACTACTTCAATATTTCAGCATATTGTTTCCATTTACCACGCCATTGTCTGTTTTACAATTCGTCCTGCGTGTTTCCGCTCTCTACTCCAACAACAGATATGTCGTCGTGTTCTTCTCCGTGATATGGCTCTTTGTGGTCGGTTGTCATATCTTGGTGCCGATAGTCACTATAGACGTAAACACCCCCACAAACCATTGTTTACTCCCAACGTCAAGGACCCGGAGACTAACTAATTTGTTAGTAATGTCCTCCGTTTTCATTCACGACGGTCTCATCTTCATGGCTGCGTCATGGGCATTCATGAGGAATTCATTTTCTGATGTCAACGTGACGAACAGCATAAAGGTTATGGTCTTCGGCAGGAATCTGCCTGCTTTTTCAAAATCCATTTTGCAAAATGGGCAGGCCTACTTTTTGTAAGTTTGTGTGCCGCCTCTTTGCTTTCTCGTCTTTCACACTCAAGGAACCCTCTTAAGGGCAACCCTAATTTTGAATTTTTTATTTGTTTTGGTGAGCTACATACAAAATCCATCAATCGCTCCATCCGCCATCGCTTTTCCCTTCATGGTCATGTTAAGCAACATGTCCTCACATGTGTACCGCAACTTGCGCTTAGGGTTCTATCGGGATCCATCAATCAGTAGCTCCATGATCGACAACGCTTTACAACGGGCTAACCAATCCAATCACCAGCCATGAAGTAGCGTTTGGAAATGTGATCTCCACAAAGTTAGAGGGAAAAGGAGATTCGGAGGCTGGAGATATGACAAAGTGGAAGGGTTTGCTGGCTCAATGAAGGAGAGAAGGTGGATTGAAATAACTGTGTAATAATTTATCTTAAAAAACCATGTCATGCCAGAGCGCAGTCGTATTCCCAGGCAACCTTGGAATGGAGGTCTTCGCGGCAATAGGGAAGTCAACCATGGAGTCGACAGTGGAACTGAGGGAGAAGAAAGGGACATTGTGGATGGCAGAAGTGCAGGATATGGACTCATGCAGTAGGGAAGTCGACTTGAGGGGGAAGACAGAGACATCAAGGTTGTTGGCAGAAGTGCCATTGAAGGCCATACTCGAAAAAATCCAATCTTGCCATGGAGCAATACATTGGAACGGATTGTATCCAATCGCACGCATCTCGTGGATGATGAAAAGAGAAGGGAAAGGCGCCAGGGGACACAATATTTCTTGGGTCGTGTACGGGAGACGATTTGACTTGCGAAGGGAGGTAGTTTCAATTTATTAGATCAGCCCACTACATTCCTAAGTTAGTTCTGAGATGCTCGCACAACTGTTCGACGTACAATTCTTTCTTCTACCCTTGTAGCAATGCTGCAGAAAATCTATCCGTCAATTTTGTCCCTAGAATCAAGGGCAGTCTCGAAGGCCGTCCTGGTCGACAGCATGGAAGGTGAACGGTTTGACCAGCCGTATCCAGCGGGCAGCCTATTTGGTGGTAGAGATTGCGGGAAGATAGCTAGCAGCGCCATGTGTTCGAAAACCGTGTTCTAAAGTTGAAGCCTGGGCCCTGAAGACAAATTTCGAATGACATTCTTTGGTTTGCTCGGTTAAGTCGTGAAGTTCTCTGCCTGCAGTTGCAATAACCATTGCATAACTTTTTTGCAAGTGCGAGTTGAGTAATGACATACGTGATGACTACAGCTGGTTGTATGACATCAAGTCAGACTCTTACCAGCATAACCCAGGCATACTACTCACCAACTAGCGCCGTAAATGGAAGGAAAATTGCCATAAATGGACAGCTTTGAAAAGAGTCAACTTCCTCGGACAAACAAACTTTTCTATCTGTGACAAGTCACAACTCAAGGCGTGACTCTGTATGTTTCAAGACACTCTCAAAAATCGGCGATATTCCACGACTACGGCTCCATGATTGTGACGAAACTAGATTTGCCTCGCATGGTAGACCCTTTACCCAAACCTACCCGTAAACAAGTGGAAATCGTCAAGAATCCGAATCCCCCCCTCGGGTCCTTAGGTCATTCGTTACAATCGCCTAGCAATACTCATCTACAACCTCAAAGGCTAGTTATAGCCATGTGATTCATGTGAAGGGAACAGAGATAAAGGCGTATTACCCGCCATCGACTTATAAAGTAGGTTTATCATTGTCATCCGCACGCTGCACCCTGTTTATTGATCTCTCTGCAGACTTTCCGTGGCGGAGTTGACAACACCTTCCCAAAGAACCATCATTTTCCCATTGAGAGTGCCGCTACTGCCTTCGTCGCAGAACAACTCGATATCGATGATCGATCTCTCAAGTTTCGAGAAAGCGTCACTTCATGGCACACTGAACACCACGCTACCATCGATCAAGTCCATGTATGTGTATTACTATTACTGTACGACCTGCGATGTCACATACTGATTTTCGTGGTCAAGGATGACATCCCCTTCTGTAATGCGAAGGCCGCTGTATCATTCAATTCTCGGAATAAAGTGAGTCCTAGGTTTAAATCCAATGGAATATTTGTTCATTTGAGGGTGAAGGTCAAGACATTTGGATCGTCAATAGTCAAAATTGACCCAGGTCAGTTTCTCAACGGAAGTGCCCAGGTTTTCAATCTAATCAGTGACCCTTTACCTTTCATACTTTCATACAGCTCACATAGCTTCTTCGAAGCCGACAATTTCTCTCGATGACGCAATCAGAATTGCTGAGGACACGTACGTACGCTTGATGGCAAAGTTCTCAAGGCCTCTACCGTCGCTAATTACCTAGGGTATCTCGCCAAGGAGGATGGCTCAGCTGTCTTGGCCTATGTTTTCATCGTCATGGATGCAACCATAAGCCGCCGGTTGCAGGCATTTGTTGACGCCCACTCCGGACACCTTCTATCAATCGAGGAGATGGTGTTTCATGCCTCTCCCACAACAAACTTTCGATCATGACTTGTTCATACTCCATATAAGTTGATGTCAATACAATGAATTCATGCGGTAAGCCAAAGCTTAAGTTTAGTACATCAAAAAATGGTATTTTGTGCGAGTGTCTGACAAAACCTTCTCACTGATGTTCAAAATCAGGGACAACAAAACTGCCTCTGAAACCAGCTGCTCCAACACAAAGACCACGGCTCACGAATGCTCTCCACAGAATCCGATCATGTTCATGTCCATAATACACATCGGCGGTAATCCACGCATCGCGCAGGAATAGTCAAGAGTAGCATGAAGAGCCTCATGAAGATAATGTTACCTTCTTGGCCATCTGGATGACATTTTGCATTTTCGGCGAATCCACAAGCAGAAACTAAATCCCCGAATACTTTGAATAGGATGTTCGCACAGACCGGGGGATTCGCCACTCGTTTACGGGTAGGTTTGGGCACAGGGCCTACCATGCGAGGCAAATCTAGTTTCGTCACGATCATGGAGCCGTAGTGGTAGAATAACACCGATTTGGTGTTCACAAAGGGGACGGGAATGTCTGTGTGTTTCGTAAGTCTAAGGTGTTTGGAACGGGACGTAGATCATGTGACCGCGTCGCGTCGCTCACGAAAATCCAACTCCATCTTGGTGTTCAAGTCAACCAGAAATAATGCTCATCGCGGGCACGTAACGGATACGCAGCGCAAGCCCGATTTCACTGCCGCTTTCGACAAGCATTGGGGAGACAAAAATACCACTCTGTGGCCCTGCATCCGACTCGCAGGTGAAGCCGCCTCCGCAGGAAAGTCGAAGGAACAGCAGAAGAAGCAGGCGATTTCGATGTGTGCCGGTATCACAGAGTGATATGAACGTATGCGATCCGTCAATGGACACGACCGCTCGCAAACGGAGTAGACCTACAAACGCCCCTTGTAGTAAATGCAAGTTTTGTGTCGTGGCAGTGTGGTTGAGCATTAAATGAGAAACAGAGCCTCGAGATCACCGATTGCCACAGGCGAGGCCGAAGACATATCAGGATCGAGAAAGCTACCAAGGATAAGATGCGTTAAACTGCGTTCATCCCGAAGAATGCGAATCCCTTGCATGAGGGGTTTACGAAGGATGTTAAATGAAATCAACTCCAACGGTATAGCGCCATCCAGTACAATCATGGATCTCAGCAAGAAAGAAGGATATAGTACTCACATGGGACCCAGTCGAGAAGTGTTTGATCTTTGAACCGTCTCTTCCTGCAGCTCTAAATATTCAATCCATCCGAAGTCACGGCGCAATGCTTTGAAAGCAGGCAAATATGTCTTGAATATATCTATTATGACATGGTGGCACTGAGAGCTGGACGGTCATGGGTTCAGAATGAAGAAAAGCAGACCCATCCACAGTCAAAGATCGTCGATCTGGGTGCATTAGTATTATATTGGTGGTGGAGGTTGTTGTTCGAATCGATGGACTTGTACTGGCGAGGGGGAAAGTTTCGAATCCCCGGAAACCCTGAGTTGGGTGCACCTGCGCCTTCGACATCGGTTTGGTTTCCGCACTGCAGGTCCAGCTCATGGTGATTCTGGTGAATTTTGACTGATTTGTTTAGGGAACGCGAGGAAGTGACTACTTCGAAGACTGATAATATCATCTCTATGGCCGCTATTCACCAAAAAAAAGCTCACCATTGTTCGACTCCAACTATCTAGACCTGCCACTGCCAGTGCGACTGTCAGGACTCAGCGGTTCATTTGTTTGTTTCGCTTTATGGAGACCGGAACGTGGGAGTAGTATTAGTAACTTGAACTTTATCCTCTGTCAATGCACTGCTCGAAACTGAATTCTTTATCGGGTCGCTTTCAAACTTCGGCCTCTTGCACAGCGCGTTTTCGAGCATAAGGCAATGTTATATATGCAAGGTTTGGAGTAGTTGATTCTGCATACACGTCCCACTAAAGATGGTTCTAGGTTTTAAAAGTAAAGCACCTGCTTTTTCAAATGTACACCTTCAGGATGCCCAGGACGCCCAGCATGGTGCTGATCCCAGGCGCAACCTTAACAGAGCCCTGTACGAACAACTTTTGTGTTTTATTTGATTGACCTGTATTTACGATTTTTTTTCAGAGATATTGTCTTCCTGCAAGATACCGCGGGCAGCCAAGTTAGCCAAGGCCCATACACCAAGGCTGCAAGACAGGCTATTGGCGGTATTTGCGACAAGATATCCGTAGCTTCTGGAATCCCAAAGGGTCAACTTCGTTTCGGACTCATCACGATCACCCTCCACCTATGTTGCGAAACATTCGGATTTACCAGTGATATTGCAGTCATGCAGAAGAATCTCTCAAGTCTAGTCGCTTCCGGAGGAGGTGATGGACCTGAAGCACAGACAGCGGCATTGGCGGCTTCGTTGGATTTGGATTGGGCTGGGGGTGGAATTTTTGTGCCTATCACCGATTCCCCTCCTGGGTCAGGTTTCAGCAAGTTTATTCAGTTAATGTTGCTCTCGTTATCACGGAGCTCTCTCTCTAGAGAATGACCCGCTTGAGAAAGGAATTAATTTGGTATGTTACAGAGTGATTACTCTTCCTCTGACTTTGACTCGTTATTTGGTAGTTCGTCATTGCCTGTGAACCCCCTCTCAGCAGTTGCATGGTACGGTTAATTTCGTTGCAGATTTAGTCTGATACTATACCTGATTCTAGCACGCAGTTGACTTCCACACTGCGCTGTCGAAAATAACCAGCGGGCGCATGTTTCCTCTTCTCATTGCCAACAAACTTGGCGACTTCGTTGGCACTGCTCTGGAAACAATCGACCCCGAGAAACTCAATAAGGAATTCGAACAAGAAATAGTCAAAGATGTCTATGAGAATGATACATCTGTTTGTCAGTAACTGCCAAGAGTACATTCAGTCGAGTGGTACTCGGATTAACAGGGTTTTGGTGGAGGGTGTCTATTATGTCCGAGTTCGGTGGTACAGAGAAACGTGGACATTTGGCTTGACGTCGAAGGATGTCGGTACGGGAAGGTCAAGTATTTCGGGGTGTGCACGGTTGTTGATCATAATAATGGGTTCTGATATTTGTTCTTACAGGGCTTAAACCCCAATATCTAAATAAATTTAGAGCTAGCTCAACGCTTCGAGGTTTTCGGCGCACCTTGAGGGAGGAACGACCCTCTGCTGAGAGTATCGAACCAGCTTCTCTACCTGCACCATGCGTCATGCAAGGGTCGGTTTCCTCTTCCGTGGTTTGTCTTTCTGTGTTGTATCCCCAGTCGTCTTCACCTAACATTTTGGCTAGGTGCACCGTCTTGTGATGAGCATGGCTCACAATTCCGGCTCTGTCGCATCAAATGGAATGTCTTCCACCTCTGGAAAATTCGTCTCCAATTCCGAAAATTTCTTCCCCACATGGGACACGGAGGAGCTTCAGCATTAAAAATAGGAAACAGTCCAAGTCCACGTCTGCTTTAATGTTCTGTACATCTTTGCACTTTTCATTACCATCTGACATGCATTTTTATTTGCCTCTGGATATTAAATTCCTAAGTGGGATATGAAAATACCTCATGTTTAAAATAATTCTTTTGAGTGACACTGACGGGAATGCCTCTGGCCTCCGGAACTTACCGCGAACAGCTATCGATTCGTCCACAACCATTGATATTGAAACCCGACCATCTCATATTCGAGATACCTGTCTCACTGAATTGAAACCATGTCTTAGTGAGTTCCTCGTCTTTCAGTTAGTGAAGGAAACTGAGTGGAGTTTTGTGTCTGTTCAACACTCGCTAGCACTATATTGGGACGTGTCATTAAGAATGAATACATCGCACTCAGTGTCTTTGGAACTGCATTCGGAACAGCTTACCTCGCCACGCGTGGTGGAAACAAAACAGTTTCTAGACCAACGACGGTGGAGCAGGCGAGGGAGAGTGTTCCTGTACACGCATCATCAGCGTGAGTCATTTCTGTCGCAAACTCTTATCATTTCCTGACAAGTTGGTTGGTTATCCAGGGAGGAAGAAAAATTGTGAGCAATTAATTTGTGTAACTGTATCGCTTATTCATATCTATCTTACAGTATTTTGAACTTTATAAAGGAGGCAGAGAAGGCAGAGGCTGGATCAGGGCATGGACACTAGATGAAGCTTACTGCTCGAAAAAATGTTTTTTCATGCCTGCATCATTTATCCTTCAGACAATAGACGATATTCTGCCTGGGTACGTTGAGAGTGTAGTCACTGTTGACGACGCAGAGGTGCTTCTCTGTCGTGATTAAACAATGCCAAACTCAACCTTTCTGGCGAGACTATCAACATGGAAGATAGCCCTCATGCACCATCGGAGGAATCTCCTCAACCAAGTCCTTCTCAATCTCATACTGGATCACCCACGGATTTTCTGAAAGGTGTAGTTGGCAAGAGGGTCATTGTTCGATTGATTTCGGGTGTGGATTACAAAGGTACGATTGAGTTGGACAATCTTCATGTCACTGACCTCCTGGGTATTAGGAATTTTATCATGCCTTGATGGGTTTATGAACATCGCTTTGGAACAGACTGAAGAACATGTAAATGGAGTTGTCACGAATCGATATGGCGATGCTTTTGTTAGAGGGAATAATGGTCGGCTATGCTTTTATCACAACGTTCTGCTTTCGTTCATGTTCTATTTAGTTCTTTATATCTCTGCAGCGGAGGCCCTTTAGGACCCTTGTCTTGGTCTTGGCGCGCTTTTGGAGATATACCTCGCGTTCTTTAGAGCGATAGAGGGATGGGTGAACGTAACTCGCAGACAGATTCAATCATATAATATTCATCCCATTCCCGATCCCCCTCGTTGAACTGCAAGCTCGTCCATACAACTTGAACGAAATCGGAAAAGTGATTGAGACGGAACGAAAATGAAAATCCAATGCACCTCGGAATAGAGTATCACAACCGAAAGGTCCACCTAGAGGGGCTACTGTGAAGTTAACACTTGCAACAGTAGTGGTGAATGAGTCCGTCGCGAGGCTGAACAAATTAAACTCATGGTGCTGGAGGGCGAAAGGTTGCAGCTGGCATTTCAATATGACTTGACAGCACTGGACGGACGGCAGGGTTTTACCTACTTCTGTTGCAACGAATCTAACGAGAATACAAAGCCCGACTTCGATCCGAATACAGTATTACTAGTATGAGAGATCCAATCAAGGTCACTTGCGGATGCATGGCGCCCCTTCAAGCTTCAAGCTTCATCGTTTCAACATTCAAACCAGAGGTCGTTTGGTATAGCATCGACTCACGACAGATGCCACGATGCTTAGGTCCCCAGCCTGAGGATGTCCTTGTTGGAATGTGGAAGTTTGGAGTTGAAAGTAACCGTCGCCTTGGGAGATTGACCCATTCGATGGCCAATTGTGATTCTGGATCTGGGCTGCCTTCAATGACCACAATAGTGACGGGGGTTTGGGGATTCACTTTAAAACGATTGGTAAAGGAATCCTTACAGCATCGTTCAACGCACCACACAATACTAGAGACAAAAGGAGTGTCGAAACCGACCATGGTTGCCGTCTCTGTCTGCTAAGTTTGACTGATGCACTGAGTTTGACATAGACTACAGTAGACTCCGTTTTTGTTTTCAATGCAGCGTGCTGTAAGGATTTCTATTCTTATTATCACCGCACATGCTTTATGCTGAATGGATCAATCAATCTTTGTTCAGTTACATATAAACCGTCAGACGCTTTGATGTAAATCCAACAACTTGTCCGATATAGTCGACTGGCACCGAAAACCGATGGGATTCTTGAAAAATTTATCAAAACCGTCCTCCTCCACCGAAACACGTTCAACGGGGTCACCCGAAAGCCGTGGTTCACCCATACCACAATCTGGAGAAATTCCGGACCCCAGGTCAAGCTCAAATGCTACGGCATCTACGACCGGCGTACAGGCAGCTTTGAACGACACCCCGCGTGCCAATCAACCAGCAATGGTTCCTCGATCCATAATAAACCCAGCCACTGCCAATGGCGAAGCCCCATCTGCAACAGATCCAGCTCTCAATAACACGGACAAATTTTTGTCGGCCCTTCAAGCGATCGCTGGGATGACCCTGCCTCTTGCCTTACCGCAGGCAGCCAAATCGGCTGCTCAGTTGTTAACCCTGGTGGAAGTAGGTCGTAAATTTCTCACTTTGGACGACTTCTGATGGACGTCGCACTACAGGACAAGAGAAGAAATGACGATGGCATGCGATCCCTCGTCTTGGACATTTCGAAGATAATCCTCGCTCTCGTGGGACAAAGAAATCCAACGACAGAGCAAGAAAAAGTCGTTGCTGACGTTTTAAGGTTCTCATTCACTCCCAACCAATTCTCGATTTGCTGGCACTTACCTTCCGCAGTTACTTAGAAACGTTGCACACCTTTTGTGAAGAGTACCAGAAAGGGAGTACCATCTCCAGGTTTCTTTTCAGTTCAGCTTGGAGGGAAAAGATCAATGGTATTCGCCAAGGGGTTCAGACACAACTACTTTTTGTTAGTGTAAGTGGCGTTCTATAATCTCGGTGTTATCAAAGAGATGTTGATTTTGTTTAAAGACGACAGCAATCCTGGAGGTGTTAAACACACTCACTGCAACTCCCCATGAAACCTCAGCGTCGCCCGACCAAGCCTTCCAAAATGCAGTGTTTCGGGATGATTTCACAGGCACAATCAACAACTTTACTGTGTCTGGTGCGGATCAATCGCTTCCCATCCCTGTCAACCAAGGAAGTTCCAACGCATTTAAGGGTGCTAAAATCGGTGGCAATGGCAAGATCAATAATCATCACCAGCATTTCGGACCACAATCGCCTTTGTGAATCTTAGGGTTTTCCCTGGAAGCGTAACATCATGGACAATCGAGATGTAGTTGACTGCGACAATGTACAAATATATATATGGTTCTCGTCAACCAGGAATGGGAGCAACAAAATTCCGTTGTCCACGGCAAATACGTCAGTAAGATCTTGGTCTCATAACACGTAAAACTTGAATATGCTTCAAGAATTCGCCGAACTACCAGTTTGCTTCCCGGCGGGTCCGACAAAGTTAGTATCGGCGCTGATATCCGTGATTAACGAGATTGGTTATAAAGTCAGACTAGAGATTCCCAAGGTTCATTGAAACGGCTGCAATTTTGCTCAGTGGCCTGAAGCAGCTGAAACTACGTAGCAAAAAGATATAAAGTGGAGCAGTTATATTAACTAATACCAGAAGACCTTCTTGACAATTGACCTTGCCTTCGAGTCCGCAGCGATCTTCAAAAGCTCCAGCTTCTTTTTCATTAAGCCCAATCCCTCCCTCATCTTTTCCAGCTGCTCCTTAGCAAGGCCTTTTTCTTCCATGCCCTTCTCCCTCTGTTCCAGAAGTCGGACTGCTTTCTCCACCTGCGCAGAGAAGCTTCCGGACAACGACAAGGCGGCGTATTCTTCTGCCAGCTGCGCAAGGTCGTTGGTACCATGATCAACGACCTGCTTCAACTCATTCAGTGCCCTTTCACCAGCTTCGATGAGTGCCGTTGTCTTCTCCTTCGCCGCCTCCCACTTCTTCATATCCTGGTCAACCGACACCTGTGTGTCAAGCACTTGCTCCCACCTAACATTGTAGTGATGGTGGCCCCAGAAACTGTGATTGCAGGCCTCACATGTTTCGCCTTCGATTGCACGACAACGCTTAATTTTTTTTGGATCGAGGGAAAATTTGAGATGGCAATTGAGGTGGCAGTTAGAGTAGCAGCCACCTTGGCCACATAGCGTATTGTGAGCAGTTGATGGCCGCTGCTCCCAGATGGGCATGTTGACGGTTTGCTCGAAGTTAGAAAAAGCGAACATGTCCTGTGTCCAACAAGCATCAGATTAGGTGTCGAGTGCAAGAAAGGTGAGAACTCACGGAAGAGTCCTTTTTGAGCGCTGTCATGAACTTGTCGATTTCCGCTTTCTTCGCCGACGCTTGGTCCATCTGAGCGAGGATGTTTGAGATCTTGGCCCCGATTTCCTGAGACTTCTCGTAGAGAGACACGATCTCTGTCGTCGGCTGCGGTGTAAGACCGTCCAACCAGTCAAAGAGATCTACCAGCATTTCCAAAGCCTTCTGCTCGCTGGCCTTCATGGCTCTGTGACATTCTGTCCTCACTTTCGTCATATTCGGATTATTCTTGAGTTCGACGTACTTCTTCTGGAGCGCGATGGGGTTGTCGAGGAGATATTGAGGAGCATCTCTGAGAATTTCTGGGACAGAATCCTGGGAGAAGTTCCAAGAGAGAGGGCTCGAGAGATTAGTGAATATGAAGGCAATGTTCTTGGCTAGAGTTTTGGGAAAGATAGAGGACAGGGTGGAGAGCGCGTAGTCCGTGCTGACAGTGAGGCGCGGGACAGTGCCATTCGCAAGGATAACAACGGCATCGAGGCAATCAAAGTGGGTCTGAATCAGAGTGGCTATGCTTTTTTTGTGGATTTCGTCCTGCTGAAGGCCGCGAGTATCGGCCAACCCGGGTGTGTCGAGGATACGAAACTTTGCAAAGAGTTAGCCAAGTTATCACGCAGGTTCAAACGCTGGCGCTTACCAACACATCGTTGTTACTCGTAAAGCTGTAAAGGCGAGCCTAGTTGGTCTGACTCTGATTGGTAGAACCACCTTGCTCGTTGCTATGGTCTAGGATGTTAAAGTCGTAGTGATCAATACGTTTGCCGATAAGGACATTAGCGATGAGTTCCAAGGCTGAGGACTTGCCGACACCAGTCTCTCCAACAAGGAGGATGGTGTATGGCGCTTGAACATCCTCCCTTGACGTCTTAATGATCCCCTCCCTGAGAGACTCCACGTCGCTAGAACATAGGGTCAGAGCTGATGCATCGGAGATGCGACTATCCTGGTCCTACTTCATCTTTGGGATGTGATCCTCGTCGTCAGAGATAGCGTCCCCACGACCAGCCATAGTAGTTGCACCAGTGAGATCAACTGTACTTTCAACAAAATTCAAAGTTGGATCCATAAGCGCTGAAGATGGTTTCGGACCGTACGCGGCTGCAACTGAATACAAAAGAATTCTACTTATTCCCAATATTCCTTCCTGACTCGGAATCGACTGGACTGTTTGTCGACTCAGAACAGTTTGTATTAGACCCCGACTAGTAAAAGGATGTCGGAGTGTGAAGTAAAACAAATGAGCTCAGTAGGATCTCTCATGAAGAACGGTAGAAGGGATTTTTAACTGTCGATGTTGTCGACCGGAGCATTCCCATAAATGGTAGATTTTCACCACGTGAGAACATCAACAAGAATTTGAGCGACTTGTCAATTACCGCGACAGCCAACGAAAGCGCCATAGCTAAGTACGTTTTTTAATAACAAAGTATATCTTTTTTAATACTGACCGATGACTTTTGCGACAAATGGCCACCCACAACCACCCACTGTACGGTAATCAAGTGCACACGGGAGGCGCTGGCTTCCTTTACAAGGGGATAACCCTCCTGTCGCGTCAAAATACTATTTGCCTTCTTGCTGCATCTCCTTGTTGCATCAAACAGTATTGCGACGAGAGGGTCGCCTCCATTATGACAGGTTTTAATGGCGTGATCGTTCTCTGATCTCTTTACAGATTCAATTAATATTCAACTCTTAGTGGTTCGGATGAAGTTAAGGAAGGAGCTTGAGTTTCCTCAGGAATCGCATCGAGATTCCCAACTACCTCTGATGTTTTCGTGTGGGATTCGAACGTACACATACTTGTTACTCCAGTTGGCCGATGGTCATAATAATACAGTCTCTCTCAGCTCTGTCCGACTTCCAAGTACACTCGTGACTGGATCCCTTGACTTGTTTGCTTTCAATTGGGTTTCTCGTGCATGGAACTGGTGCTGCTGAAATCCGAGTCCTCATGTTTGCTGAAAATAACAATGTCAACCATTCTAGTTCGTCGTAGAATAGACAACGCACATCGGAGGCACAAGAAAATTCATCGGTATTGTAGTAGTAGTCGCAGTGGCAGAAGCCCGTCTTCGTTCCTTGCGTTCAGTATTCCATTCCACGATCCTCGCTCCTGAAGTAAATACAAATTTCGGATCGAACCGAAGCCTTTAATTTTTTAGGCTCACCACCGCCAAGTAGCAAGACTTCGAGCAGCACAGCTGCGTAGATAGATTCAACAATTATTAAAATTATGCCGATTACTCGCTTGGCATTGGTCTGTTTTTTTTCCAATTAATGTTTTTATTTGGGTGAATATATATTAACTCACCGGAACGCTGAATCCACCCCAAAAGAAAAGAAGACTTGCAGAGGTTACCAAGCGTTTGCACGTTGAGAAGATATGGAATGTGTTGCCAGCTGAGGTGTTGTAGGGTTTGCTCAGCAAAGCTAGACAGTGGGCCATTTCAGTGTGGATATGAGGTCGGAAAAGGCTGGGTGCTTACCGAGGAGACTGACCAATTCTACGCAGATCAAGGCGCACACTTGACCAATTCCAGACGTCTGTGATGTAAAAAAAAGGTATCAATCACGTGTTGGATGCATTTTTTTTAAAAAAAATTACCTGCCCACCGCCTATGATGACGCCCTTTACGAAAACCCAAATGAAGTCAGAGATGAAAAACCAATACAAGACTGGCTTGAGCTGGCCATACAACGATCCCCATTTACGAGAATATACAGATTCCTCTGAATCGGATAACCGATAAAGCGCTTCGGGACCCTGTGTTTTGGCGATGTTCTTAATGAAGATGAAAACGAAAGTGAGGATGAGGATGATGGAAAAAAGTTCGATGGAGGAAAGGGTAATGAGAGTTAAGGCTGAGCAGGATTCGCCGAGTTGGTGGATTGCGAACGTCGCTATCGATCCTAGGAGCCAGATGAACTTTGGATATTAAAAATAAAGTGAGCTTGAGATATTCATCGTGGGAGGTTGACGTGACTTACGAGGCGGAGGGTCATCGACGAAGCTATCGAAGGCCATACGTCAATGTGGGCTTGGAATTTTCCCGGCTTGTATGTCGCATTCAGAAAACGCAGGATCACCGAAATAAGGAAAAACACAGCCAGCGAGAAAGCAACGCCAATGATCTCGGTAAGGAATACGAGCCCTCCTATCGTCGCACGATCAAGTTCGTACCTCGTCCCTAAGGCTGTCATACCAGTTGTGGAATAAGGATCCGTTTTACCAGTTGGATCCAAAGCGCCAAAATCGCTTAGACACGATGGATCGAGGACCATTCTCCGAACTGCGTCCTTTAACCAGTCCGAGGTGCTAATAAGGTTTGCCCAGGCGAAGTTGTAGGTAAAGAAGCGATAGATCGTAGGATAGGAAAGGGATAGGAGCCCGGATGTAGAGATGGATTGGAAGTGCAGGAGGAGGGTGACGGCATCGATTATGGATCGGTTGTTTCCGCTGCCTGTTTTGGGGTTGGCTAAGGTTGCAATGGCCCCACCAGGACTGGGGCCTGGTAAACCCGTATGAGAAGCGCTTGTTTTAACTGTGATTACGGAGCCAGCCATGGCGCCTATTACGAGGAGGACTGTTATGGCGGCTGTCACGGAGGAGGCAGAGGAGTTTTCGGCGTCCGTATCCTTGAGAGATTCTGGGGACACAGGCTTGGCAGGGCCTGTAGTGGAGGGAACCGGTACCACGATGGCGCTATATGATGTCAAATTGAAGGATGCTGTGTTACATCAGAGGCCGTAATATTGAAGCACAACCACACTTGCCTTTAACATTGCATGAAGTGCAGCGTAAGAAATCGATATAATTCGATGAGTCGGATACACTCGGATCGTAACGCACAGTAATCTTCGAATCATAATTCGTAAATTCACAAGTAGCAACCGTTGGGCAAGTCCTGTACATGAAATTACATGCGGCTGCCCATAAAGGACACCATTTCATGGGATCGCTGCTAGGTTTGTCGAGGATGGCGCGGTACAATATATCGTTTTCGATTATTACGGACGATGCACAACTTTCGGCCAGTTGGGCGAAGGCGAGGTTTGAGAGGCCAAGGTATGATACGAAGAGTAGAATTGAAAAGGATGGGTTAATTCTGCGAAGGAGCTTAGCCATTGTGAAATTTGCTGGGACTCTGATACAGAGCTCGTCGCTATGGGCAAGGGAGGAACTAGGACGTGAAATCGACGCTAAGCAGGCATTTAACTGAAATACGAGAGTCGAGAAAAGCCGGTTGTCCGACGTCGCCAAGGACGAAAAAAATGGCTTGCGTTATATTTTCTTCGTGTCGCTACGAACAGAGTTACTCCATGCTGCCCTTGTTGGCCGACGGTCATCGGCCCAACTTCAAATTGAAGTGTCGGTGATTGTCGAAGCCCGAGAGGCACAAATCTATCCGAGATTTCATGTTGGTTTGCTCTGTTAGTCTGTGAGCTATTCAGATGTGGGCGGGTGAAATGAAAGAACTTGGTGAGAAAAGGTACAACTCATATTATGTAATTTTAAATTTACATAACGCAATCTCAGAACCCAAATAAATCTCAAAGGAGCTAACAACAGTTTAATATAGCAACGCGAAGCTAACCTCCTGCCGTGATCAATCACCAAAGACTCTTGCTCCTTGATCAATTCCAGTCTCAAAGCCTTCGCTTCAGTCAGACAGAAAGGAAAGTCAACCCCTTTCAAAATGATATCCTGAATTTCGGTGGGAATTTCCCCAACCACCTTATTGGGATTAACAGGTATACGGGGAGAAACAGCTGGCATGATCGCCATCGCCGTATCCCACCACCACTCTTGCTGCTGGCAGGGGACATGTGCCGTGCTCGTGATCTTCATATTAAGATCGATAAGGAAGAGAGACAGCATCTTATGATGACCAGGTTTGGTAGGGTCTGCGAGCTTGAATGGCGCCATCCGGTTCTGGAGCACATTCGGGAATGTGATCAGGCGCCCTTCACGAATCTCGACAGCCCCGACATCTTGAACGGCCCCGCCCAAGATGTCGCAACCAAAGATCTCGGTAAGCCATCTTGCCTCTCCTGGTTCGTGGTCGACGTTATCAATGTCCTCTACCCGACAAAGCTACCTGAATTTAAGGTCGTAATATTCTCGCATGAATAACAATAAAGCGCTGTAGCGATAATGTGTTCGTTCTGCACCAAAAATCACCTGTCTCTCAGTGGAAAATAAGAAAAAAATAACAAACCAGTTGGCCCTCTACGTGCCATGTCTCTCCTTCATAATTTGGCCTCTCTGGTGTCAACTGAACGTTAGTCAACTTGACGATGACTTGCAATCCACGTTTGCCGTATTTCGTCTTGAGATCGAGGATTGAAGGAGTCGGTCGAGGTCGAAACTCGCCTTCCGGCTCAGGTTGGATAGGCTGCCGATTGTCGAATATGTATTCTTCCAGGCATCATCGTCGCATTCATCATCTCCTGTTTCTATGAATATTTCCGATAGATCGAGAGTAGTTGATCCGTCACTGATGGTAGAATGCCTTGTCCGCGAGCGGAGCCAATGTGAGATTCCAAAGAGGGATGGCGGCTTCAATGACGCGTTCCACAACCCATACAGTCCCCTTTCCTGTTTGGGATGCAGATTATTGATGTAACTCGTTATCCTGCGAGAACACAGTTAGCAAACTGGGCTTTGAAAATTTATCCTGGGAAATGAACAAACTTTGAGCTTTCGCCAGAGATTTCAACTTCACAAGGTAACCATTGGAACTTGGTGTTGAACACCTTGCCGTCATTCTCAGATCCGCGTTCGGTGTGTTGTGCATCCGGTGGTACGTCCACGATCTCGCCCTGTCCACACAGCTCAATACAATCATCGAGCGTCGTTCTTTTTCCCTCTGAAAGAATGCGCGTACGACCATACACAAGTGGTCACAGGGAGGGATGGACAAGGTTCAAGACTTTCCCTTCATGGTCCCAGTCCTTCAATTTTTCTAGTATGGCATCTCGGAACTTGGTGGCTGCCTCTCGCAGGGAGTGTTTTAATTCGATAGTCACAGCAGTGTCTGACTTGACGACATTGCCGTGAAAAACGACGATGGGCGGAGGTGAAGCAGAACTGAGGGCGGCCATGTGACGAAGTTTAGCAATGCACCAGTCTGCCAAAATTCTTTCTTATACTGGTGGCAAATGGCTTCATTCATCAACTTGTTTGCAGTCTTGTCATCGGTCACCTAGAACACAAGTTGAGGGATGAATCATGAAGTTGAATAACACCAAGGAGAACCGCAAGGTAGTACCTGAATAAACCAATCTGGTTTGTCTGTTACACGGTTCATAAATTGTAACATTCTTATTTCGCGACAGGTCAATGTACTCAGACAGATATCGGGACCGAGCAGAGTGCAGTACGATGGTCTGAAGAACGTGCTTGGTTAATGTCGTGGAGGAATTCGGGTTTGATCAGACACTTGACGATGTCGAGGCGATTGAAGCTGACGGCAAAGAATAATGCACTGATGACATCATCACCGATCTCGCTACAGTCTACTCCATGAGTACAAAGCACCCTTAGAGTCTCTTCTAGAGCATCGCGGTACCTCGGACCTTGACGTTCTATTAAGGTGAACCTCGATCCATGCCGAATCAAGTCACGTAGGAGTTTCTGCCCAATCAAATTCTGGTTTGTGGGGCCGCTTCGCGTAAATCGTGCTTCCAACAGTGCTCTCAGAATGTCGGTTGATAGCCAGACACAAGCGGTCGCAAGACTCGAATCTGAAACGGTTGCACCAAGCCGCAGCAAGGCGTGCACGGCTGTACCACTCATCCGAGCTACGGCTAGATCAAGAGCAGTACATTCACCGTAGAGCAATGGGGAGTGCTCTAGCATTTCTGCTCGTGCATCAATATTAGCTCCCAAAGCGCACATCTTCGAAGCGAGGTCTGAGATGTCCTGGTCATCGAATGAACAAAGCCAGTGGAGTGGGGTCTCCCCAGATGCACCATGGTCCATCAAGGATTGTGAAATAGCAGCATATCCAGACCGACAAGCGACTAGTAGGGCTGTTTCGCCGCGCGAATTTCGTTTGTCCACGGATGCATGATAGTGAGTAAGAAGGCGAACAACAATATCGTGCATCCCACATCCTGCTGCAACATGCAAGAGTCCCTGCTCATGCTTGTCAGCCGTTGTTTCGACTCCAACGTCATCTACCTGGCCATTCTTGCTATTGATGAGAGCGTCCAGAGTTGCGGAGGTGAACATTGACTTAACTTCAGGTATGTCCACTATTCCATAGCTACAACGTATCTCGTGTAGTGTTGCTGCGTAGAGGTTTGGATCCATGTTGCGGAGATCCTCACTTGCTACAACGGAGCCTCGCAGCATCGAGTTTTTCAGAATGGCATGTGCGTCGATGTCGCTAAAGATCTCCTGGTGAAGCCCCTGCGCAAAACGGTACAGCACTTGTTCTGCATTCGCACTTCCGTGTCGGGCAGCGTTGACCAAGAAGGCGAAGGCACGAGGGTCCTCGGCAGGTGACTGAGCGAGTATCAGCGTCATGGCGAATAGAAGGAAAAAAGTATCGGCATTGTCTTGTGCCTCAGAAGCAATTCGATGAAGATCGTCAAGCACGAGCTTTCGCAGTGGATATGCGAGCCGGCAAAGTTGATCGGGCTCAACCGAACATCTGGACGGCAGTAGGTATTGCTGTGATGCCGAAAGTCAGCTAAAGAAAAAGGTCGGCAGAATACGAACCGAAGGCAAGTGAGAGGAGTATTTTTGCACCCATGAGATAAGGACACCATGCTCGGTGTAGGTACTAACGGCAGATTCACTTTGTCTATGAATGTCCACATCAGAAAGCAACAGTAAAGGAGTAGAGAAGCGTGGCATACAAGTCATTCGCCAAAGTCTCCATTTGAAGAAAGACGGGCATGAGGTCCCTATCAGATCCATTCCTTCCCAGGGTGTTGCGAAGGACCGAAAAAGTTCCTTCAGCATGTATACTTGGGGGAACTGATTGCAGAGCCAGCAGGAGTATCGCGCCCTGGAGCTTGAGCTCCTGAATCGCTTTGAACCGTGCAGCGGGGGATTGTGGAAGATCAATAACCTTTGAATCGAAAGGATTAGAGCCGATGAGGGTTCGCCAGCAGAGTAGGCTAAAGGAGTAGATATCCGTTTTGCAAAGTAAGCCCTTCTCGGTTGTGTCTCTCCACTCTGGGGCATTCCATGGTTCCATACCACCTGGAAGCCGTGTTCGATTCTCCAGTTCGAGCACACAACAATCGAAATCGCCGAGTTTGGCGATGACCAGTCTTTGGGGATGTTTGAAGACTAAAACATTCACACTCTTGACATCACCATGTGTGATGGAACAAGCGTGCAGAACTTGAAAGTGCAGGGCTCGAGCGACATCGTGACATAAATGCAATCGGCAATTTTCTCGCAGATTTTGGCGTTCGAGAGAGGCAAGAGTTCCGTGTAGCTGGACAATATTAGGATGTACCTGGACTGGACGAATGGCCGTAGTTCAAGGATGAGCGACTTCCAGTTGTCTTCGGGATTACACAAACGCGCTCGCTTGAAGACCAGAACCTGGTTGTTAAGTTCGTACCGGTTGCCATCGGAGACCACTCCGTCAGTTGTGAATTCATGTGTACCTTGGCGCAAGGCTATAAAGGTCGCCCCGCGACCAACAACCATGTCATCGGAGTAGATAAATTCGAACCCAGAGGCAAGCTGTTCTCTCTGAGTCGTACAGGAGGGAGTTCGATCGCTTGATTTTGGCTGGCTTCTGTTGATTTGTAGTGAAGAGAAGAACGCCAGATAGAGCTCATCGTTTATCGTGCCAGGGCAGAGCCGATGTCGAGTTGAACTTGAACGAAGGGTCGTTGTGACAATGTGACACTCGGTTTCAAAGAAGCTTGAATACAGATGACCGAACACCAGAAAGAGTACTCCCCTCCCCTCAGCCCTTCAGACCAAATGCGCATCACGGCCTCCTCTCTTTTGTTTTCCTTGGAACCCCCTCCCTTAGTCAGAGGTAGGACGCTGCGGACGTCAGAAGACTTGACCAAGTTATCTACAATCCTCCATTGGATCTCAAACATTTTCAGCTCCAATACAGCCGTTTCTATCTCTCATAATGCGCAATATGACTGTTTCACGGTTTATCTCTGTTCTAATGCCATCCACGAAGCCTCCGCGAACAACGCTTCACGCTTGCTGGATCTCATCCGAAAGTCACGTCACTCTCAATAGCTTCAACAGGGGGAAATCTATCTGATCTAGAAGAGGAATACCTGTATTTCGCTGGGGACGGCTACAGAATAAAGTCAATAACAAAGTTCCCCGCTTTGGAGTGGTGCCGGCTGGTGCAGATGTTTCGACCATGTCTTCGGTTTTAAAAACCATCATTGAACTTGTCGAGTCTTGGATTGCCTGGAGGTTCGATAGTGGCCTCCCCGAGGAGACCCTCTCATAACGAAAATGAGACGAAAACTCGCCCACACACACTCCATCGACACTTTAAAGCATTGTTTTGAACAAGCCTTCGTCCACTCGATGATACAGGAGACCACCTTCAGCAGCTGCGTCGTTTATGGCGTTACTGCTATGCCCTCCTCAAATACAACTTTTTCGCCGATGTGTTCCAAGAGAATTGGAGGGATGACGGTGAAGAAGAGGCATGGTTCCTTCGTCGTGTTTATGGCGTCTTTATTCCTACCGGAGGGGAGCTGACGCACTTCTTTATAGGGGCATATCCTATCTTCTCTCCACGACACAGTCTGGGTGTCCACCGGACATTGGGTTCCTCACGAATCTCCCAGTACAGTCAATTTGGACATGCCTCCTGATCAATTCATTTTCCAAATTGATCAGAAAAATGGATGGCAGGGAGATCTTGCCCAGGATTCTCAATCAACGTCGGAAGCCTGCTCCCTCTGGTCGATGAACGAGGTTAGAACTCTCCATGTTCATCCTATGGTGTCAATGGTCACCTTTTTGTACTCTTCGCGAATCTCGGTAGTGGAGAACCACATTGGATCGAGCGGGCGACCTTTTATGCTTTGCTATCACTTTGCCAGGTCTACTCGTCGATGGTACTTCAATTGTGCTGAATCCTCGTCTGAACTTGTAGTGGATTGGGCAATCCCGCGAACATTGCCAGTGGGTCAGGGTTTGACGAGAGAGGATGTGGAGAAGGTGTTTGCGGACATCGAAAACACTGGAAATTTGCATTTCTCACTCAGGGATGCTAAATGGTTGCAGACGATATGCCTTAAATCTGGACTGTTGGTCTTATCTTAGATTCATTTGGCTGATACATTTTGAACCTGCTTGTGCGTCTGAGCTGGTCTAGTCCTCAAAATTTCTAACGAACTCCTGCTGCATATAATCCTGCCTTCAAGACTTTTGTATGTATGGTTTATCTTGCAACAATTCAGGCTTTGTGCTGGGCAACGTAGTTCTCATACACTTCGTTCAAGGTTAAGTACCTCCATGCAAAACAGTAGTCGGTGGCTCAGAAAATCGACGAGCTTTCTTGGACGGTGTCCTTGTCGATGAAGCTCTCCCCAGTACCGACACGCGTATAAGAGGGGGAGAGAGATGTCGAATCGAAGCTGTGCCTTCATCAGGTCGAAGCTGGCAAGGACTTCACTATACTCAGTCGCTTCGCAGTGAAGGTCACCGGATCGAAGTTTATCAAACAGATAGTCAGGAAATCATGCATGGTAACGGGAAACCAGACCATGTATACTTTCTTGCACATGCAATATTGACCGCAGTGGCTCTAGTGAAAGCCGAACTCGCTCTTCAGTGAGATTAAGAAGCGTCGCCAGAGTTTCGACAGTCATCGGTTCCTTTGCGCATGAGCAGAATATCATTCATCTTCTGTTCTTCGAGGGTGGAGTGGAAGCCATACGGCACGTCTTAGAGGCAGTCCATGCATGCAAATCAACGCACCGAGAGAGTCTGCTCGCAGAAGCCAAGCCGAAAGAGTTGCGCACGCTACACTGCTCTTCTAGATTCTGCCTCATATTCCTGAAGCCCTTTGCCCGACATCTTGCCAATTCCCTCATTGAGCCGCTCATCATTGGGTGTTAGCACAAGAGCTTTCGCCCTCAGGATATATTATTCTTTCCAAGTTTCACAGACCGGAATCGATGTGAGCCGCATACTCTACTGCCTGTTCGAAGTATTATTTTTGTGATATTGTAATACGAGGAGGTAAATTTCACCCACTCTACTCATCAAAGCTTAAAAATAAAATCTGAATACCTGAATAATGAGAGATGCAGACGATAGGTTGAGTATAATTATCAATAACAGCGAATGTTCAACCGTGACGGAGCGGACATCGATTGATGATTTCCTTTTCAAGAACATTCACCGACACAACAGCATCCGCTCCTCAATTCGTTGTCGAGTCCATACGCTCTTTCTCCTCTTATAATATATTTTTGCAGTTATGCCCGGGCCACCAATATCAGGTCCACGACCCCTACAACTAGCTTCAGGGTCACTTATCATCCTCCCGTCTTCTCTCAGTGCCACGCGACGCGATTCCACCTGCACTCAGCAAACGGAGGTCGACGAGGACACGCACCAGCCTCCTTCGTTGTACACCCCACCATCCTCAGAAAAAGCAAAGAGCCCTCCGTCCAGCCGAAGACACTCGTCCATTTCATACATTCACTCGGGAACTCCTCTATCACACTCACACCCAACGTCCCCTCAGTTCCCACCTCTCGGGCAGCTGAGAAGCCCTGCTTCACATTTATCCCGTAATAAGTCACTCAGTGGACCCGTCCCGAGGAATGTGAAGGCCAAGAGGACAAGCTATGGTCCACTTATTGGAGATTCGAAAATGGCAGACGCTGTGGAACATCTGAAGGAGAGACCTCCAGTTACCCTTGCTGAGAAGTAACGTATGTTCTCTAAGTTTCTTCTGCCCGAGCTGACATGGTTCTCCTCAGGCACGCAGAATTGCTTCATTTTATTGCACAGAAAGAGTCCAAGTGCTTGGAACTTAGATCACAACTTGCCATGCACGAAGCTGAGCTTCTGCAACGTACGTCTGTTTCAAATCAACCACCTTTTACTCTCTTACGCGCTTTTATCAAGTGAAACGCAAATGGGAACTCATCGTAAACCGCGGGTTCGAGAAATCCCAGACAACGTCAACCTTATCACCACCTTCGCCTTTCCTCACTCCATCCCCCACCTCAGCAAAAAGCCCACTAACACCGTCATCGCCCTATTTCCCTTTACCCGGAGCGCATACACACGCACCCGTCTTGGAGGGAATCAAAGAGGGCGTCCAAGGCATGAGCCGCCTCATCGCTGCAGGATTCGAAAGTATTGCCGGAGCACCCATCGAACCACCTCCCGCAGGATCATCATCGCACCAACCTCCGCTCCCACTACTCCTACGTTCAACTCCGAAGTTGGACAGAAAACCGGCAAGACGACATGGTCAGAACGAGAGCCAGTCATCATCCTCATCTACCGTTAACTCTACGTCAACGCTTGCAAGCGACTCAGCGGGAGCTACTACAAATACTATTGCGACGTCTATCCGGTCTTCCTTATCCTTTGATGGTTCTACATCTGTCGCCGTGATCAACAAAAACGAACAGGTGAAGAACCCTCTCGAAAACTGGGAGGAACAATCTAGGAATAGCACTCCCGTGAGCGATCAAAGTGAACAGGTGCTGATGGTCCGCGATACTGGCGCGACTCCGACTATGAGTCCAAACCCCGATTTTGAACGGAAGCAAAGGTCAAAGAAGAGACAAAGTACTAGTCCTGTCAAGAAAAATACCAAGAAAGACGGAGAGTTTGATTCTTGGCTTGGCGGTTGGGATGAGCTCTCGCCGAGACCATTGGAAAAAAATGTGCGAGCCAGCAAGTCTCCTGCGGAACCAACGTCTTCGTTGCAATCTACGTCTTCTCCCCTTCCTCTTATTTCGACTGTTCCCGGTTTGGCCACGATGAATCGGGCTGGCCCTGCGGCACAACAAGTGACGTCTTGGATGGGTAGTGTTGGTAAACGACTGGGTGAAATTAGAGACAGCCCGACGTGCGTTTCTATGAAAATGAAATTCCTTTCAGATTTTCACAATTTTAATATGCAGGTTCACGAAAAATCAAAAACGAGCATCACTCCTATTGACAGATATGCAAAACACGTTTGTCTCTTCCCTGATTTCACTTCCACCAGCGTCGTCCTCCCCTTTGATTACCAAAGAAGAAGACAAGCCTCCATACACCTTGGCACCATCACTCTTGGATGAATTTGATGAATGCGAAATGACGGGAGGAGGTCCGAACACCGGTATGATAACGGCGCCAGTCCTCGTTCCCTCGGTACGGAAATCTCCTTTGAAGGGAGACGGAGGTCTAGAAACGGAGAGTAAACCTGGAGGATCGGACATGACGACACGGACGCTGTTGACAACCCCAGTCCTCGTTCCCTCGGTACGGAAATCGCCCAACCCTTCATCCACCAAGAGAGACGGGTATGTATTAGAAACGGGGAGCAAAGGAGGATCGGAATCTGAGGATGATTGGAATTGGTGAATTAATTAATTATAATTGTACATTCGCTTGGGTTTTGCGTTTGGAGTTGCTGGAGTTTCATTAAATTTATTTTGTCAACTAGACATATATTTAGTGTGCGATAGTAGCTGGTTCGGTGGTTCGGTATATCCATAATAAGGCAAAATTGGTGTGGTCTAGAACCCTCGGGATCCCTAAATTTCTTCACTTGCATTCCCCGTGTCTTGCTTCCCTTGGTTACGTTGGAGGCCTTTTCTTTTCAAGTTAGAATGGATTAATTAATTAATTTACTCAGGTCTCGGCTATCATGAATACTCAGTACTGTGCAGATACTTGGGATCCAGAAATGCGAGATGTGAATGCAACATAAACCTTTTAGCCCAAGATCGGCACTAGCTTCATCAATTTACAATAAACAGCCTGAGCAAAATCGAACCCGATGTACTTATGATATAAGCCTGGGAGAAAATGTCACATTCTTTCGAAAAATTGCACGATTATATATTTATTTCACACCATACCTGTAAGCACTGAACAGAAAAAAATCGGAGATGAGCGATATCAGGGATTTGAAATACATGCTCAGCTCAGAGCCAGTGCTGATCCATGAATCGAGGCCTTTTCAAGGTTAGTCGTATGCTGAGTCCTGACCTTTGTGTCCACCGATCGGTTGAATAACCATACAATGTGTTCGGCTTTCAAACCTTTCAAAGAAGGCTGCGGAACGTATATAGACAAAACGAATTTCATCGGGACCGGCTCCACTTCTTTATTTTTTTGGGAATTCGAAGGGGAAAATTT
>Ga0307517_10001509_pt1 | contig 38855 bp, 15 predicted proteins | sample 23_EM_MG_FD_194515 | JGI IMG/M metagenome (GOLD analysis project Ga0307517, IMG submission 194515) | Populus trichocarpa ectomycorrhiza microbial communities from riparian zone in the Pacific Northwest, United States - 23_EM | ecosystem: Host-associated > Plants > Roots > Unclassified | place...
ATGTGCTGATGTCAAAAATGATTTTTAAAAAATAAAAAAATATCATTGGCATGCATTTTGGCACGAAAAGCTATTTGAAAAGCAACCGCAACCACACTGCCAAACAAACCCTACAGAGTAGCTCTTCCTTTGCCTTGTTGATTTCTTGTCTTGTCCACTCATTCACCATTTTAACTACCAGCCAGCCGGCCAAACCGACCATGAAATACATCTTCCTTCCTCCCATGTGTCTTGCACGTTGGACTACGAAATTTGTGAATTCGATGTCTCCACGGCTGCACGAGGGAAACACAAAATCACACTCTATCTATTCTTTTCTTTCTTTATGCTTTTCACTTTCCAGGTCATCTGCATATAATATAATATAAGCCATAACCAGGGAACAATGTTCTGATCTAGGGAGCAAGATTGATTTACATTGGGATTTATGTGATTTTTTTATATGTATTTCTTTTTTCATCTTTTTTTTTTATAAGAATAATTCTTGTTCATTGTCATATCAGAAAAAGATAAGTTAAAATCGATTGTGAATAATATGATCAATCAAAGGTAAAGAAAACAAGACAATGATTGACTAGTTAATTAGGAGTAACCATTGATCAAGGGAAAGCAATTGGTCATAAGAGTTTGAACGTGTATGAGAAGAATCACAAGACTTAATTCTATTTAAAATAGGATTTCTCAACAAAATAACTAATTAAAATTTATAAATTAGCTTAGGATTCATATGAATATCAATATAGGAGAGTTTAGTTTGTGTTAGGAATTGATAAAGTCTTCTTGATACCAATATCTGTATATGATTAAAGCTACATGTTGAGATAAGATTCAAATTCTATACTAATATAAATAGAGCCATACAAATATTGCAAATGATGGTCAGCTGCATGTATGGAATTTCAATTCAACTTATATTTCTTTCTAGCTTTTATTGCTTTTATCAACTATTCTTTTTTTATTTTTATCTATTGTTGTTCTAGTACCTTTTATTTCTTTTATTGCAATTTCCCTCTCTTTTCATCTTCATGTTTTCTTCCATTTATGGTGATAGACGAAACAAATAACCCTTTTAGAGCCTTGTTGGGCTAAGGACTTTACCGATCCTTATTTGTTGGAGTCTTGCAAGACTCTTGCTTTAAAACTTTGTTGGGTTTTTAACCACCGAGAGCCTTGTTGGGCTCAGAACCTTGTTGGATTCTACTTTACTGGAGTCTTACTAAAGTTTTTTTTTTTTTACTGGAACCTTGCTAGGTTTTTAATCAAATAGAGCCTTTATGGGCTCAGAACCTTATCGAGTTTTTATTTTCTAGAGTCTTGCTGAAATCTTTTTTTCACTGGAACCTTGCTGGGTTTTAATCAAATGAAGCCTTTCTGGGCTCAAAACCTTGTCAGGTCCTAATTTGCTGGAGTCTTGTTGGACTCTTTCTTTGTTAAAACCTTGCTATGTTTTAGATCAACGGAAACCTTATCGGGTTTTTTTTTATAGAGTCTTGCTGGACCTTTTCTCATTAAACCTTAATAGGTTTAGGATTATCTTGAGCATTGCTAGGCTTTATAACTTTGTTGGATTCCTTCTTTGCTGAAACCTTGTCGGGCTTTGAAAATCAAATCGAGTTTTACTAGGTTCCTGTTTGTTGGAGTTTTGCTAGACTTCACTAAAGATTATTTCTTATGCAATTCCTGTGCAAAAATTTGTACAATGCTTTTAAATGTTATCCATGCATCTTTACCTAATTTTGAAATATAGGCTTTCCTTCTTGCAAATCATCTTTTGATTGGTGGAAAGGTTTGTTATTACTGATTTGGCATCTTGGTTGCTCAATTTAACTTTTCAATCCATTCGGGTTTTGCCCATATGATCAATGTGTTTGATTGTTTTTTTGTTGCATCAACTCATTTGGGTTTTGCCCATCTGATTAATGTGTTTGATTACCTCTTTGTCGTATAGCATAGACTTTAAGGCAATAAATGAAGCTTTGCTTAGTTAACCATTCTTTGAGAAGTGACAAACTTTCTTAGCCATGATGTTGCCCCCTAGTCGGATGATGCATCCTAATTTGTGATATTCTTGCATCATTGCCTACTTATTTTATTTTAAGGGAGAAGCAACGTCCCATTATTCTCACTTTTCTAAAGGAGTTTATCAAATCATCTATTGTCAATGATTATTGCATATTTTCCCTAACTGATGCATTCATGTGATAACACTTTTCATGTATCATAGTGTAATCCGTGAGGCTCGTGGGTCAAAACGGATAATATCTTGCTAGTAGGATGAGGTATTACACATAGCCACCCTTTAAAGGGTAAACCATATTTTTATACACGAAGATACCCTTCCAAGTGTAGCATTATTCTCAACTGCTAATGGAGTTCATCAAGTAACCCTCTGTCTCTAAGCATAATTGCTTTTATCTGATCTAGCTTTACTTATTCTTATGACTATCATCAAGAGTTATTTATTAGATGTTATTCATAGCTTTAATGGATTTTACTGAATCATCTTTTGACTATATGTTTCTTTGCCCCCTAGATGATCTAAATATTGTTTATTATCCTTTTTAGGATCCATCGCATTGCCCTCTGGCTGCTCAAATTTTTTAGGATGACTCACAAGAAATGTCAATGTCATTTATATCAAGGACTATGCAAACTCGGTCAATAACCTCTTTTGTCTGAAAATCACTTTCTTATTTTGGAATCACCTTATAAATTTCAAGGATCATATCCATTCAAGTCTAATTATTGTAAAGAAATCATGAGATGTAATTTTAAAAGTGTTTCTTTTATCGTAACCCTAAGATATGTCATGCATCTTTTATGTGTTTCTAGCTAAGAATTGACAAGGTAAAATTTAAGAAAAAAGTGTTAACTTAAAGTTGGGCTATTCATGACTTAAATGAATTAATTCCTTATATTTTAAAAACAAAAATTTACTTGATGTAAGTTTATAACAATTTTGTTTCGAATTACTTACAATTGCCAAGGGGTTTGATCTTTAGGGAAATGATAATTTGATGTTTTATTTAAGTAAATTGGTACCTAACTACTATCTCTAATCGTATATGATCATAAGTGTCTCATTCGAATCATATAATTTTAGTAAAGTATGACCTAATTTCTATAACATTAAACATATCTAATATAAAATAATGTTGTTTAACTCAACAAATTAATCATAAATTAACTCTCATTTTATACTTATAAATTAAAAGGCAATAAATCATGTTCTTAACATATAAATATATTAATGAGAGATTTGTTTTATTAATTAGGTCTAATACTTTGGCATGATTATTATATCATATATAACAATTATATATAAATATACATATGTGGCATGTTATTCTAATTGAATGATTGTGGACATATCTAAACTAATTTTCTCGAACCATAAAAAGAAGTGAGGTGGTCAAAATCAAAGTAGTTACGATACATCTTTATAAGTTCATGCAAGCACCATAGGTGTATCATTTAGCATGAATTTTTTTATTTGAATTCCCACATTTTTAAATTAAATAAAGTGTATATAATTGAGTAATAAATCTCAAGTTAAATTCGAGAGAAATTAGATAAGAAAAAAAATTTACATCCAAGAAGAAAAATAGAGAAAAAGCAGGGCATATAGTCCTTTTTTAGTATTTGACCATTCAAAACATAATCATATTGGTCTTTTAATATCCATAATCATACACCATGCATTAATCACATTAAAACACTCTCTCTCTCAATTATTGACTTTTTATATGTAATTTTTAAAGTAATATTTCTAACATTTAGAAATATTAAATCAAACTCAATTTGGTAAATTCCTAATAAATTTTATTTATTTTATTTTCTTTGAAAAATATTTTTTTCAAGTTTTAATAATAAAATAACCATATTAAAATTCTTACTAACATTCTTAACTTTTTAAGATTAATTAGATAAAATTTATGGAGTTTTAAAAAAACTCTTTTTATTTAGAAAATCTATTTTTCTTATTTTAATTAAGTGTTGTAATTTCAATCATAATCCAATTAATATTTAATACTATAATTAAATTAATTTTGTGTTTTAATTTTTAATATAAAATCAATACTTTATATTTCTAGGGGTAGAACTGTAATTTTGCCTTTTTCTCCTATGGTGGAAACATGCATACTACCCACTACATGTTGGTCCGATGTGTAAGGTAGTAGTTTTGAGTAGGCTATGATGTTAACGTCATCATTGGTGGAAGCAACAACCTTCTTCCTAATTTTTTTTATGAGAAATCAGGCCACCTTAAACCTAAACAGTTACTTTTTTTTTTTTTTTTGAAAATCTATATGAGGAAAAGCAATTCTTGAGAAATCATTTTTTTCCATAAAAAATTAATTCATAATTAACCCTAATAATAATGATTAAGACATGCAATTAAATACCTTAATTGTTTAACGATAACTCTACCACCATTATTAGGTTTCCTAAAAGACATGAATATAGTGAAATTATATTTTAAAACTTTTTAGGGGTATCATTGATCCTATTAGACAATATAAAATTATTTAAGGTTTGTGTGAAGATTACTTAAGCTCAATTCTTTCTTAGAGTTTATCAAATCTTCAAGGCTAACAATCTTTTTAAGATACAAGGATTGTTACCTCGAGCGCTAGTTGTTTTATTTTCTTTTTGTTCTTACATTTATTCTATTATATTTTTGTACTTTGAACTCTCTTTTTTTAACTCATCAAAAAAATATGAGATATAACATTCTATTTATAAGAAAAACTTAATATCCATGTAATGGTAAAATATTACTTTTTCCCCTGAAAAATATCATATATCTTATTTTATAACAATTATTACAAAATTATGCAATCAAGTCCTTACTTGATTTTTTTAGGTCTAGAATTGTAATCTCCTTTATTAATTACACTCTTGTCCTTAATTTTTATAACTTATTTATTATCTAGTCATACTTGATTAATCATCCTAATTGAATTTCTTACAAATGATTCTTAATGTGTGTGACCACTAGGTTCCTAATATATTGTTCCAAATTAAATCATAAGCGCAATTAAAATAAGATCAATTAAATTAAAAAAACAAAATATTATTAATTCAACAAATTAATTGATTTATATTTAAAGATCAAGTATAACATCAAGCAACGTGACATGATCTCCTAAATATTAGAAAAGTCATATGTGGTTTGACTTAGTCTTTTAGTTATTAGTTTCTTAGTGTAACTATTATCCCTTCATCTAGAATATTTTTATTTAGACCTTTGAGCATGAAATGTGTTTATCATATCAAATTATATGTTTTCTCAATACCATAGGCTTTGATTATTTAAATAAGATTTGAAACCCTTTTCAGATCTCATTTTACCTTGCACAAGAATTTCATAATCAATGTTATTTAAAAACATGTGGACTAATTTTTCTAAATCACCTAGGGTGATAAATCTTCTCTTAATCACTCAAATACATCAATATAGTTTATATATTACTTAATATTTGTCCATTTTTTACCTTTGAGTAAGGCACCATATAGTCAGGATCAAAACATGTTGTTCCTTATATAAGATAACTTGATGATCTCAAATATAAGAATCACTTACACAACTTTCATATGAGTCTTTCCATATACATAGGTAATATCTTTATATAAAATTAGAGGTGAGCAAAAAATTCAAAAAACCGATTAAATCGAGAAAACCGAAAAAAATTAACCGAAAAAACCGAACCGAGAAAAAAAAATAACTTAACCGATTAGCAAACCCAAAAGAATTTCCGGTTTGGTTTGGTTTTAAATGCCTAAAACCGATTGAACCGGAATGAACCGAACCGGTTCAACCACATAACTCTAAAAAAAAGACTATAAAAAGATAGTATAAATAGTCACTAACCTAAATCCTAAAACAACACTTCAACACTTACAGCCGCCACATTCTTTCACATCTCGGTTCTTCCCAGAAAAGAACGCAACACATTCTCAGCAGACACCACATGGTTTGTACTCATGTGAGAGGAAATTCAGGGCAGCATCAAGCAATTATCCTCGCAGCAGAGGTCTTGCCTGTGCCACGAGGACCATGAAAGAGATATAAAGAGGTTATGCTTCCTTTAGAAATGGCACTCAAAAGAGATCTTACCATTACATTTTGTCCCAACAATGCATCAAAGGATTTTGGCCTAAATTTCTGACTCAAACTCCTAGAAGTTTCATTTGTAGTGTGCTTCCAGCTCCTCTTCCCATGAGGAGTTGTCTCAGCTACATCTCTGGACAATAATGGATTGCCTTCTGCATCGGAATATGGATTTAAATATCTGAGTCTTGGGGTTTTTATCCAGCAGCAGCTTATCTCACATCTACGGTCATTTTGAACCATGAAATCAGCAGAAATGGGATTTGATTCTCGGTTTTACCAGTTTTTTAACAACAAAAACCGAACCGAAACTGGTCGGTTTGAACCGGTTTTGGTTTTAAATTTTAAAAAATAATAATTCCGGTTTGGTTAAGTTTTTCATGTGAAAACCGAACCGAACCGAAAATGATTACCCCTATATAAAATCATGCATGTTAGTTTAATGTACATGTTATTTATTAAGCATTTACCTATTAGTTTCAAGTGTCCCTCATACTCTAGTTTATCATAATAATCGCTTTTTTTTATTAAGGAAATAATATTTTATGTATCAATCTTAATAGATCTAATTAATATCCAGTTGTAATAAAGCAGTGACTAGGAATATTTAAAAGCAATGCTTTAATGTAGTAGAATTTTTTATAATAATAACCATTTTATAATTTTCTTTGTAAAATATTATTGTCCAAAGGAGTTTGTCTTTACTTTAGACACATTAATCAAACTTAAATGAATATTAAAGATAACAATATTCATTTATAAATAAAAATACATGTTTTGCATTAATAACATCAATGTCAAATACAACCACTTGATTGGCTACAAGGAACAACAATAATTAAAAAAGGGAAAAAGCTGCAATCAATCATGAATCAACAAAATCAACTAAGCTATAAGATTTATTGATTGACTAGGAGAGTTAAAAAGGTAGTGGACTAGTCAACCAAGCAATAAGAAGCTATAATCGACCAAAAAAAGTGATTGACCAAGAAAATATGAATGCACAATAACTAGAAAATACAATTCTATTTAAAGTGGGAGACATTAATTGAATAACTAATTAAAATTTAAAGATTAATTTAGAATTCATGTGTGTATCAATAAAAGAGGAGTTTAGTTTATATTAAGATATAATAAACCTCTTTATCTACTACTAATATTTGTAGAGGATTATAATTACATATGATAATAGGATTTAAACTTTGTAATAGTATAAATAAGGCTAAATGCTATTATAAATATTGGTTAACCCTATATATTGAATTTATACAATTTTATCTATCTTTTTTTTTCCTTAAAGTGTTTTATTGCTTTCATTTATTTACAACTTTCTCTTGATTGCTTTCATTATTTTTTTTGTGATATAGATTCTTACAATCCCTTTGTCCATTAAACTCACATATTTCTTTACATATTGGTGATTCTAAGAACAAATAACCTTTTATATGGGTCAAAGTCTATAATCTTACTTCTTGTTTGATTGAGATAGTTATCGCCTTATAACATGTTCAATCCTAAATAAAATTAATTAGCAACATATATATTTATAGTTGTAAACTCTAGGTTTAATGGTGTAAATCCCAATTAAAACTAGTATATATGAGGAAATTTCTACGGTTATTGGTATAAACCCCCTGTTTTGTTTTGTATACCCGAGTCAATTAGTGTAAACTTGAACAAGAAAAAAATAATTAGAGGAATAAGAGTAAAATAGTAATTGATGGAAAACAAATCTGCAATATTTAGGCCAAATATTTTAGAGAGAGAGGGAGAGCTTACAAAACTTGATGTTCTTCTTCTTCTTCTTTTTTCTTTTTTTCTTTAAACTAAATGGTATAGGTAGATAAGAGTGTTTTGTATGAAGATTAGTGAAGAAAATCTTACATAAACTTATCTAAGAGTGGGAGAAATCAATGGATAAATATTTAGTTAGATAAAGAAAGAAATTTGAAGAGGAAACAAAGGAAGGAGAAGAAAATTGCAAGGAATTCCCTATTTTTATCCTAAATCATTGGGTAAGGTGTTATAGTAACCCGATTTCTTGTCAATGTTTGTTTTTATGATTAGAGAAAGTAATTCTCAAATTCTCAATGTTAGGGTTTTTGAGTAATTTAGAGAAAATATGTGTTTTTATGTTAAATGCTTAAATAAATAAGGATTACATTACTAGATAGAGTACGATAATGAAGAGAAATTAAAGGAAAGTTATGGGTAACCCTAAACCTAGGGTTGGCCATGAGAAAGGGTTTATGAAAGGGAAGAATTAAGCTTAAGTTATGTGAAATTGTTTGATATTTTGATGTATATGTATGAGATAAGTATTTAGTTGAAAATATATTGGGTGCTATAAAACTTTAGAAGGAATATGAGTTATGTGTTATGGAAGTTAAAAGGAAAAATATTGAGTTGTGAAATTGGAAAAGTACGAGGAATAAAAGCTATATTAAATGCAGTTAAGTTAAGAAAATTAAAAAAAATCATGGAATGGTTGTTAGGCTTAAGGTCGACCATAAGTAATATAAAGGAAATGGAAGATTAAATGGAAACTGATGTAACTCCATGTCAATTGATAAAATTGCATGGAAAGCAGGTTGTGAGATTGATGTTAGGGTTGAGTATGTGTGTCATGCTATTTGACTTGTTAGGAAACATGGCAAAGGTTTTATGAGGTGGTTGAGTTGTTAATTGTTTAAATTACTAGATTATTGGTATTTATGTTGGGTATAATTTGGAAATAAATTAATCTGGTGTAGAAAAGTAAAATATAAAAATGAAGGATAGATGGAACATAAAAAATAAAATATTATATATGTTGTAAAGTATAAATCATGCATATTATAATACATGTGTTAAATTTTATGAGCAAGAATGAAGCTGGAAAGTAGTGGGTGTTAGTTAAGGTGAGGTGTTGGAAAGTATTAATGTGAAGTTTACAATTTTAGAAGTTAAAACATTAACTAAGAGTAATGGAAATAGAGGATTAATTAGTAGGCAATAAGATAAGAAAAGTGGATTAAAATGGAATATAAAAACTTGATACGGAAATTAACCTTATACTTGGGAATTTGATGACTACATACATATGTCAGGAAGATAATTTAAATGTTATCCTTATGCACTAAAAGTGAAAAAAGATTAATTAATATTGTTGTATAATTATATCAATATAAAGGTTATGAACCAAAGTTAATAGGAAACCTTAATGTAAGGAAATATTAAATGGGTATTGTATATATTGACAAATAAGGATTAAATATAAAGGTGATGGAAATAAGAAATGAATTAATTTAAAAACTTGAAAATTAAAGTAAATGGAATATGAAATATGTTAGACTAATGCGAATTGAAAAAGGGTAACATTAATGCATATTCATGAAATTTGAAAATTTTAAATTTGATGTCAGCATCTCTTTTTTTTATCAGGAGAGGTACTAATAGCTAGACCCTCAGTATGAAGAGCTAAAACATCAGGAGGAGCATATAGATGCTCTATACCTTACACTTTTTATTTAAAAAAATGTTGTCTTTAAATTCTTTATGATTATTGTGTTTTTCAATTCAAACAATAAAGATGAATGAAAAATACCAAAAGAAAAAAAGAAATGAGAAATATCAAAGAATCATAAAAGATATTGTTAAGCCAATCACATGAGTGGGGGATACTGATAAAAAATGGATAAGTCGAACACATGTGTGGGGGGGGCTACTGATCAGAAAAGGGATAAGTTGTTATTCACATGAGTAGGGGTTACTAAAAATGTGTTTAGTATTGTGGTAGCTTTTGTGGTTTAAAAAAAAATTGTTTTATAAAAAGCACTTTTGGTTGAGATTGATTTAGTATTTATACATATTTGGTTAAAATTGTGATTGAAATTGAGATTTAACAAAAAGTAGTTTAATGTGTTTGGTTAAGAATGCTTTTCAAATTAAGGTTATAAAATAACTAAAAAAGATATATATTAATATTGATGGTTTTTAATTTAAATATTGTAAATTTAACTATTTCTATTATATCATGAAATAAATAATATTTTGTATAAAATATTTTTCTTGTTCCATTAAACTATCTGCAAATCCATCCGACAAGGACTACAGTTTTCATGGTTTATTAGGCGTGCAACAACATCATATAAAATATCATCAAGAACAAAATTGAGATTGCGATCAAATTCTGCAAATGCTACGTTATCATGTGATCACTTTCTAATTTATATACTGCCATTGAATAATGTTAAACACTAGTTTTTTGAATAAAATACAATTAAAAAAAAATGAATTTTTATTTTATTTTACTGGATTGGACCCCGTCCAATGCATTTAGGTTTGAGCTGGACCCGGTCTGACCATGAACAGTGGAGACGTTCTCCACTGTTCACTTTTGCAAAGTGAATGGAGAGTGAAATTCTCCACTATTCACGTGGAGAGTGAATTAATTCACTCTCCACTGTTAAGTGGAGACGACAGAAGTAGGGGAAGTAACTTGAAGCTGCTTTCGGTTACCTTGCGTTTTAAACATAAATTATACTGGGTCTCACAAACAGTAAATTACGTTTAATAATTAACTAAATGGTTTATTTTTGTGGTCTGCTTTAAAAGCAGAAGCAACCACAGAAACAAACACTCTCAAAATTAGGTAAGGTGGTCATATGAGTAGGGGATATTAATTTTAGTTGGGTATATTGACCATATGAGTGGGAGATAAATACTCAGGGTTTTATGATTAGTTGCCAGAGTGAGGGCCAATAGACCTGATATCCTTTAGATGATCCCAGAAAAAAAAAAACTTAAAGACATTGAAAAGAACTATGCTAACCGTATGAATTAGGCCATAACCTTAATGACCTAATGAAACATATGATATAAAGTTACAAGTGAGAAGTAATTATAAGTGTGTGCAAGAACAATGAATTATAGGAATAGAATTAGAAGTGGTGAGCTAATAAATAAATAATATGATCAAAAGAAAACCAATAGAAAATGCAAGAAATTGTGTTATGATGATAGTAAATATGGAATATTCGTGGTGAATTCCCCATTTGTGAAATTAGTTGTATATTACCAAATTGATTGCATAATTAAACTGATAGCTAACCTTATGTATATATGTTTTAGTTCCATCCCATTTGATTAAAATATCAACAAATTACCTATAACATCTAAAAGAGTTGGGGTGTCAACTTATCTCCTTCATTATTCATATGCATATTGAAGGACATGACCCTTTCTTTTCATTTTCCTTTTTTTTTTTTTGTATTTCCCACTCATTTTTCTTTTATTTTCATTCTTTTTTCTCGATTTTGTTATTCAATATTTGCTTAATTTTAAATTTATCTTCATAAATTGTTTTAGTTTGGTTTCTATTATGTTATCGTAGTCTTAAACAAACATTTTAAAATTGGTTTTGTTCTTGATTTTACGAGCGTCTATTTATGTTATTGTATGATTATGTAAAAAATATTCTTAAAAAAAATAAAGTTTTTAAACTCAGTAGAGTCCATCACCTGGATTGCGAATTAGTGGTGTTAAGCCATGAAACTCAGGTTAATCCAATATATTGATGTCTTAAAATTTTAAAAAAGGTCATCTTGAATTTTTTTTTAAACCAAACCATGCATTTTACTAGTCATCCGGGTTGCCTTTAGGTTTGCTAAGTCGATTGTGTGACGTTGGGGTAACTCCCCTACGATTTAATTTTAAACCTAAGTTAGGCAAAAAGTTTAGTCAATAAGTTTCAAGGTTGACCAATTGGACTAAGTTTACTAATAATGCCAAATAGTGCTCTATTACCTGGATATTTTTATTACATTTAATTTTTTTATTCAACCCGCAATGTAACTTGGGTATGTAAACTAGTTATTTCTAAATGATATTTTGGAATAAGGTTCCTATCTTTATAAAGATGCCGTATTATATGATGTTATCTTGATTAGAATAAAAACTTGATAGGTGGCCCATACTATGTTGCAAGCCTGCCTAATCTTTTTCGACTTAAAAAAAAGATGTTAAGACAATACAAGCATTCTTAAAAAAGGAAAAAACAAATATGAGACTTGGATCATTGACTTCAATAAGTTTAATAAGCTCATCTAATTTAAATAATATGAATAAAAAAAATACAATGACAAAAAATAAATTGACAAAAAATTGAGAATGAAAAAAATGTAAAAACATCCGACCCGAGCTCATCCGGGTTAACATGCCAAATATGAGACCTGGTCATGATACCAAACTAACCCAATCAAAAATAAATTGAATAAAACTATGAAACTCAATTACCAAACAACTCAATATTAAAGGGTGAAACTAAAAAAAAAAACAATCTAATTTAAAAAAGAACTACGTCAAACCGGGTTAACCTGTTAACCCTGCGAAAATGAGCATAAGATTGGAATGACTCCATAGAAAGGAAATTAAAAAAAAAACACAAAGATCAATTCTCAATCAATTAAATCCTGAATGATAGAATTGAAAAAAAAAATAATTCTAAAAAAATCAAATATTGAAGGATCTTATTTGATAACAAACCAAAAATTAAATGAGAACGTGGCAACCCCATTGAAAGAAAAATAGAAAAAAAAATTAATTTCTAGTAAATAAAATGTTGAAAGATGAAATAAAAAATAAATAAATTAAAAAGTTTGAAAAAACCCTGACCCGAGTATACTCGATTTAACATGCGAAATTTGTAACTTGGTAGTGATATCACGGTAACCTTGCCAAAAGAAAATTGAATAAAATGATAAAATTCAATCAAACAACTCAATGTTTAGTGGTGAAATTTTTTAAAAAATAACTTTTAACTCTAAACGCATCCTGATCATATAAACAAATTGAGAACAAAAGGGATGGAATAAAAATAAAAATAAATAAATAAATAAATAAATAAAAGCACTACTTTACTATTCATATAAACAGTGAAGCAAGTATATTACACCTGAATTCTTTTAATAGGTTGAAGTAATTTCTATTGAACTTTTTAAAACTTAAAGATGTTTCACTCAAATCACTAAATGTTTCAATACTACTTGTAATATCATGATACCTAAGGAAGGAAAGACATATTATTAACAAGTGTAATTTAAGGAGGGGAAATCATTCTTCCCCTCCTCATAAAATATTGTTTATTAAAATAGAATTTTGTTATTTTTTTTTAATTTTAATTTTCAATTTCATCTTTTAATATTATAATTATTAGGAATTGAACTTCATAATTTATTTTATTTTGCTTTTTATAAGATTATCCTAATTTCATGACCCGAGTCATGAGTTTTGCAGGTTAACCTAATTGACGTGGGTTTTTTGGGTCATTTTTGTAATTGATTTTCTTTTTTCAGTTTTATCTTTTACCATTTGGGTTGATTGAGAGTTATGCTTCATAATTTATTTTAGTTTGCTTTTTATGAGGTTGTCTTAGTCTTATGACCTGATTCAGGGATTTGATGAATTAAATCGGGTTGATTCAAGTCTTTTTTTTAATTGATTTTTTTTAATTTTCATCCTTCAATGTTGGATTGATTGAGAATTGAGCTTCATAATTTATTTCGATTTGCTTTTCTATTAGGTTATTCCAGTCTCATGATCCAAGTTTGACAAGTTAACCTAAATTGACTCAAGCTTTTTTTTTATATCATTTTTTAATTATTTTTTTTAATTTTATTATTCAACATTGGGTTGATTGAGAATTGAGATTCAATAAATTTTTTATTTGTTTTCTATGAGGTTATCATGGTCTCACGACTTATATCATAAATTTTACATGTTAACCTGAATTGATTTAGGACGATCCAATATATTGTAGTCCTAATTTTTTTATATATATAAAAAAGATGTCATCTTATATTTTTTTAGTTAAACTATATTTTTGTTCCAGTTGTTCAGGTGTCTTTGGATTTACCAAGTTAATTGGGTTATATTATGTCAATCTCTACACAATTTATTTTTTTAAAAAATATGTTAGTGATACCTGAATATTTTTTTTAATTTTTTTTAAATAATCCAACCTACTACATAATATAAATAAAATTATCTAGTGATTTATATTATTCTACACATGATGTTTTTATCAAATTTCATACGATAAACAACAATAACCCCATGTGATATTGAAAATTGACAAAAGAAAAACAACTTTAAAGATTTAAAAATATCCTTTAATGTTCAAGAAAATATTATAAAAATCTCATTTTCTATGCAAATTCTTATATTATTTTCATATAACTCTATCTAACAATTTCCCAAAAATTTTAAAGTTTTAGACATGTACTATATAAGTTAAAAAATTTCCCATTTTCCGAAAAAAGAAGAAGAAGAAGTGGCAGCAAAAATTCTCAATACAAATGGCCTTTTGATGTCGGTTTTTTTTTTCATTTTGTTTTTTTCCTTTTTTTTTGGAAAGTGAGTTTTCCCATAACTATGTCGTTTTGTTCTCAATTTTTCGTTTTTTTTTTTTACGGAAAGTGGGCTTTTCAATAACTGTGTCTTTTTGCTATCATTTTTTCTTTTTCTTTTTCATTTTATTTTTTTCCTAAATTTATGTCCATCTTCAATATTTTAAAAAATATATTTTTGATTGGACGTTTAACTTTTAGGAAATGTTTAGAACGAAGAACACATATCAATACAAGGACACATTCTTCGAAGATTGAGGATCATTAATCAGCCGCACTAACAAAAAAAGATTTAATTGAAATAAAATTTTAACATATAAGGATGAAATTAATTAAAAAAAAACTATAGATGGATGTTATAGTTCTAAGATGGCTTTCCAAGCGAGTGTATATATATTTAATTTATAATTATGTAAATTAGTAAATTTATAATCCTAACAAAAACAAGCATACTTACTTAATAAATATATATACAAACTTACGTAAAAGATTAAAAAAAAAAACTTTATGAAAAATAAAAGGATTCTGATAAGGTAGGTTTGTTTTTGCGTTTCAAAAATATTTTTAAAAAATTAAAATTTTTTTTATTTTAAATTAAAATTTTTTGATATTTTCTAATTATTTTAACATGCTAACATCCAAAATAATTTATATAAAAAAAATTATTTTAATATATTTTTAAATAAAAAATATTTTAAAAAATAATCAACATAATACACTCCAGAACAATTAGTAACTCAGTGCCGAAGGAAAGTTGATGTGATCATGTGACATTCAAATTTGCATTTTGAGGAATCCACGTTCCACGCTGGTTACAACGGCCATGTAATTTGAAATAGTTTTGGATGGACAATCTTGTCCCCACCTTCCCTTCTTCTCCTTTTTTTTTTTTTTCCGCCCTTTTTCAAGGAGCGGCTCGCGATGCTGATAAGCTAGCTAGAGAAAATTGGAGCCCTTGATGGGAAATACTTGAAATGTCAATTATTTCTTTTACACTATTTTGTAAGAAACATAAACAATTAAATACAAAAGACTCAATTACTAATTACTAGAAACTATATCATATTTATTAGTTTTTTCTAATTATATCATATCCATGTGATCTTTAAGATTATTTGAAAAAATATTAAATTTTAATTTATCGGTAATATTCTTATTATAAGTATATATACAAAAATAAAAATAAAAATGCATATATCCATTTTTATTTAGGTTTTTTTTTGTTTTTTTTTTAATTTTTCTTTTCTTCTTTGTTATTTTATTTTCACTATTAAGTGTGTGTTTATTATTATATTTTTTATTTTAAAATATATTTTTTTAATGTTTTTTTACATTGAGGGGATATTGATATATATTGACAAATAAGGGATATTCAAATAGTGTTAAAAATAACTTTTTTAAAAAATAATTTTTAATATATTTTTAAATAAAAAATATTTTAAAAAATAATTATTACTATAATCCCAATTACCCCGAAATCATAGTACCCGTCACCACTCCCGAATGCACAAAACCGACCCCAAACAGCCAAAAACCACCACCAAAGTACTGTCATTCCCTCCTCCCTCCTCCCTCCTCCCGTAACCTTTGCTCACCATGCACAATTTGGTTTTCAATCCTTTGGGCTCATCACATAAGGGAGACAGAATCATCCTTCCCTGTCAAATGAAACTTCCTCAAAAAATGGCACAATTATTCAATCGTCTGCAGCAGCACGTGTATACGTAGAATTAAAAGTTTAAAAACATATCCTAACTGTGGACTTGAATTAATCTATGATTTCTAGGCAACAAAAACATAATTTGGGTTTGAAATACTAACAAAACCAAGCCTTCAAAATCCTTAAAGTTTCATTCTTTACAGTGTCTACAGCATCAAACAGTTAAAATAAAAACTGGGTTTGCTTTGTTATAAGTCACGGGTTCATACAATTTCGGCATTGGGATGCTTGCTGGTGAGGCGAATCATGAAGCAGCTATGAGCATTATCATAGTAAAAGATGCCATTATGTGTGCCCACCGCTTTAGAGGCCCGTGGTTAGGAGATCCAGTGGAGTAAAAGAGAGGAAACGGCGGTGCTTTGATGCTGGTTTCCGGTGATTTTGTGGGCTATGAAGTGGTGGTAGCCATGGCGGAGAGAGGAGGAGAACGAGGAGGAAGCAGAAGAAAGACAAACAAAAAGGAAGAAGCGGATTTAATACAAATAAATTAAAAAAATACACTAGGAAGTTTTTAACATGATTCAACTTTCAACTTGATGTCTAGATAATTTCTAGTTAAAATTTCTTATTTTATTTCACATCAATGGTAGGAGACGACCCCACAATAGTAGGGCGTTATTGTCATTGCACAAATATCAAAAGTTGAATTTAAATTCCTCAAAGTCTCAACGGTCATCTCTCTCTCTCTCTAGGGTGTTTATAGTCCCAACAAAAACCTTCCCCTCCTCACCACTTCTTACAAAATCTCTCTCTCTCTCTCTCTCTCTCTCTCTCCCCCCGGATTTCTAAATCAAGAGAAAGTACACCATGAAAGGGGAAGCTAGCGAGAATAATCGGTTCTTAGGAACCTTATCATCTTCATCGATAAGAAATTTACTTCCCAGATCCAAGCGCAAATCCAAAAAATTCTCAGAAAACACTCCTCCTCCACTTCATCCTAACATCCAAATCAACGATCCTCCTCTCTCCCCTTCCATCCCTAAACTCTTTCCACCCTCCAAGTCTTTCTCCTCTTCTGCTTCTCTCAACAGATCAGACGGTCAGAATGTTCAATCACTCTCTCCTCGGGACCCACCACCGCTACTGGGACAAGTCGATGGATCCCACGGGGCATTGGAGGATTTGGATCCGGCAGTGAAGGTTTTTGTCTGTTTTAAACTGTTATTTTTTTTTTCGTTTTTCGCTCTCTTGGCTTATTTATTTATTTATCGCATATTGTAAAGGTTGTGGTGAGAATTAGAGCAGTAAATGATGTTAAAAGAGAGGGTGGTGATGGTGTAGTGAGGAAGCTTTCTTCGAATTCGGTATCAATTGGTGATAGGAAATTCAATTTCGACTCGGTTCTTGATTCGAATTCAAACCAGGTACAATATTCTTCTACTTGATTTTTCTTAGCATAATTTATTTATTCTGCTGTTAACATATTTTGATTCGTAAACTGTTGGATTGTGTGTCCGTGTACCAGGAAGATGTCTTCCAGTTAGTTGGTGTTCCTTTGGTTAAAAGTGCATTAGCAGGTTACAATGCGTCCATCTTGTCGTATGGAGAGGTATTATAACTGTGTGTTATGCTAACTAACACTTCGTTTTCTTATTACTGATCACTAATGATTTTCTGAGTACTTAACCAGACTGGGAGTGGTAAGACATACACCATGTGGGGCCCACCAAGCGCGATGGTTGAGGATCATTCAACGGGTAGCAACCAAGGCATCGTTCCTCGCATCTTCCATATGCTATTCTCGGAGATTCAGCGAGTATGTTTTGTTTTGTTTCCTTTTCCTTGGTTTCTGTGTGGAAATGGTTAGTAACTACGTGTTCGGATTGTCTTTCATAGCAGCAAGAGGACTCCCAAATGAAGCAGATCAATTATCAGTGCAGATGTTCATTTCTTGAGGTATGCGTAACAGTCTTAAGAAGTTATGGATAGAATGTGACCTGTATATCAATTTGTATAGGACTAATTGATTGATAATTGCAGATATACAACGAGCAAATAGGGGACTTGCTTGATCCAGGTCAAAGAAATCTTGAGGTGGGATTTTCGGCTCCTGTCCTTGGATTCTTGTTTCACTAGCCAATGCCTTCTTTGAAACACCTCACCTTAATTAGTTTATACTTGACGATAACAATTCATTTGAAATTTTTTTTCCAGATAAAGGATGATCCGAAAAATGGATTATACGTCGAGAATTTGACCGAGGAGTATGTGAGCAGCTATGAGGATGTAACTCAATTATTGATCAAGGTAGGGAGGCTACTATTTTTAATTATTCCCTGGGGCTTGGACCTTTTCAGGAACTCATGGTTGGCTTTTGATAGCATCTTTAATTCATTGTCATATATGTTTCTTCTTATTTTCCAATAGTGAACATGTACTTCTATGATGCAGGGGCTCTCAAGTAAAAAAGTTGGAGCAACGAGCATAAATTCTAAGAGCTCTCGGTCCCACATTGTATTTACTATGATCATTGAGTCATGGTGCAAGGTCTGTATCGTCAGCTTCTCCAGCTTAATTGCTGCAATCATGATCAAAATATTTTATCTTATTTTTCCTCAAAGTTAACTTCTCTTAGAATAGATATCATTCTTTGTGAAATGACATCATGTATGTATGCATTGGTCATATAGTTATTTATGATATACAATGTTGAGCCAATTATATATTTTTGGATTTTGGTATCATCTTGTAGTGTTATTATTCTTTTTATTGGTTCTACCACTTACATGTTCTCACGTGGCAGGGGACTTCATCAAAATGTTTCAGTAGTTCAAAAATCAGCAGAATCAGCCTCTTTGATCTTGCTGGACTGGATAGAAATAAACTTGTTGATGCCGATAGACAATTTGTGCAGGAAGGCAAAAGTGTAAAGAAGTCCCTGTCACAGCTTGGGTATGATGCCCATCACTTCCTTCTGAAGGTTTTCGAACTGTAAAAGTAGTAAAGAAAAAATATTCATTGTCAAAATAAGATGCAAGCTATATATGATCGTGTTCATTTTCAGTATTTATGCTTATTGCGCTGAAATGTATTTTTTTTTTTTTTTTTGTTAAAGACCTTTATATTTTCAAATATGAATTAGGTGTATTTAGATTCCATTTGGATGCTTAATGGAAGAGCATCTTAACAGCTGTTTCATTCGAGCACTTTGGTAAATCACAGTTTTTGTTTCATATGTGAAACAGGCAATTGGTGAACACTCTAGCAAAGGAAAATCAACCAGGGAAATTTGCAGTTTTTCCATACCAAGGATCCTGTTTAACACACTTGCTGCGAGAATCTCTTGGTGGCAATGCAAAACTCACAGTCATGTGCTGCATCTCCCCTAATAACAGGTAACCAACCGCTTTCCTTGTTATGAATTTCAGGAAAAAAGGTGGTGCTATTGATTTCAGCATTGCCCATGTACCATATGCATATTCAAATTAGTTTATTGTCATCAGTTTGAGTCCCTTGTTATGTATTATAAAGCACACATATTCTTCATTCTATCTAAATAAGTGCTCGAGATCTCTTGTACTATTCTACGATAATGATGTGCTTGTTGGTTGCAGAAACAATGGTGAGACATTAAGGACACTCCGATTTGGCCAGCGAGTTAAATTCATAAAAAATGACCCGGTTATAAATGAAATATCAGAGGATGATGTTAATGATTTGAGTGATCAAATTCGTCAGTTGAAGGTATGAGGCTTTTCCTTCAGGAAGTAATTATTTGCCCGTTTCATCTCAAGGCATCACCTTATTAAATGTGTATCTTACAGGAAGAACTTATAAGAGCGAAATCTGATGTACATAATTCATTCGAGGGTAGAAGCGGATACTTCAAGGGGAGAAATGTAAGAGAAAGCTTGAATCACTTGAGAGTGAGTCTTAATCGCTCTTTGATGCTACCCCGCATAGATACTGATTCTGACAATGAGGTGAACATTGATGAGAATGATGTGAGGGAACTACACCAGCAACTCAATAAATTACATTGTTCTCCTGATGAGAACTCAAGAGATCTATCTGATAATGGAGACTCTGCCCACTTTTCTTCTGTAGAAGAAAGCTTTGAGACAGATTTGGTGAGTGACAGCGAATTGAATGGCCCACATGAATTTGAAAGTGAAGAAATCAATCTTGAGAAAGAAAAGGAAGGTGAATCACAAGACGACTTCCCAGCTGCCCCTGAAGCCTCAGATCCTCCGCTTCGAACCAGCATTAATATTAGTCCATGCCGTCAGTCTGCAGTCCTCCATGAGCCAATGTTGTCTGAGTCACCTAAAATTGGAAATACCAGGAAAAGCATGGTCATTCCATCATTATTTTCAGCAAGTCAGAACAATATGTCAGACAGCTCCAACTTCCAGTCAGATGTACCGCCCCAGTCACTTAAGCAAAGTGAAAACATCAGATCATCTTTGTGTTCAAGCAAGATGTTTCCAGGCCCCACTGAGTCCTTGGCTGCTAGCCTTCAGAGAGGCTTGCAGATTATTGACTATCATCAGCGGAACTCTGCATCAAACAGATCTTCAGTTTCATTCTCCTTCGAGCCCTTGTCATTAAAACCTTGTTCCGAAGTTGACAAAGTGAATGTGTCTCTTCAGAAGTTAGCAGAACATGGATCATATGCTTCCTTACTTTGTACATCTTGTAAACAGAAAATCAATGATAGTTCAAACGAGGTCCAGGATAGCCTGACATGGGTGGTGGCAGAGGAAGAAGCTCGGAAGCCTAACCAACTGATTAGTCAAGTGGTCAAAGTATGATTAGTACTTAATTGATGAGAAGTGCTATAAACTCTGTTGTATATTTGCTTGTTTTATTTATCCTTTTTGTTTATTTTCTATGCAGGATTCAGGCAACGGTTTAGCAATAACTAACAACGGAGAGGAGAAGGACCTTGAAAATTTATGTATGGAGCAAGCAACTAAAATTGAGCAGCTGAATCAGTTGGTAATAATTCTTTTGATCACCCCTCTAACCACTGCAATTCCACATTTCTGAATTTACTTTTAATGACAACCTGAATTTCTTCAGGTTGAAAAGTACAAACAGGAAAGAGAACATTATATCATGACTGGTCAAGAAGGGGATGAGATTCTGTCCAGGAAATCAAAGAATCAAATGACACTCTTTGAAGGATCAGCAGATGAAGAGTACCAGTCATTAAAGGATCGAAACAAGGTTAATAGTTGTTTTCATCATCAATTGCAGACAATCTTGTTAATTCAATTTTTCTCTTTGTCATTTGTTCTTGTTGATTTGTGCAGCTTCGAAGTGTTGAGAATAATCAGCTTGAGATTAGAGAAGAAGAATATGAAGTAGAAGATGCGATGGATAAAAACACATATTTTGATTTGAAGGAGAAGGAAGCACTTCTTCAGGAAATTCAAAACTTACAGATGAAGTTGCAGTCGTATACTGATGCATCCAAAAACAGATCTACTGAAAAGCTGAGATCCTCTTTGTTGATACAATCCATTCAACTATGCAAAAGTGCAGACACCCAAAATAATAGTTTGGAAGAATATGAGAGAGAGAGACAGAGATGGACAGAAATGGAGAGTGATTGGATTTCTTTAACTGATGACCTTAGAGTTGATCTTCAATGCAGTCGTCAGCATGCAGAGAAGGTGGAGATGGAATTGAGATTAGAGAAGAAATGCACAGAGGAGTTAGATGATGCGCTTCATAGGGCTGTCCTTGGGCATGCTAGAATGGTTGAACACTATGCTGATCTACAAGAGAAGTACAATGACTTGGAGGGAAAGCACCGTGCAATCATGGAAGGGATAGCAGAGGTGAAGAGGGCAGCAGCAAAGGCAGGAAAAAAGGGCGGAACTCGCTTTGCCAAATCACTTCAAGCTGAGCTTTCTTCCTTAAGAGTGGAAAGGGAAAGGGAAAGGGAGTTCTTGAAAAAGGAGAACAAGAGTCTGAAAATCCAGCTTAGAGACACTGCAGAAGCTGTTCATGCTGCTGGAGAACTCCTTGTTAGGCTGAGAGAAGCTGAGCAAGCTGCCTCAGTTGCAGAGGTAGATTACCGTGATTACACTTTACTTGCCAATATTATTATGCAGTATGCTTAGAAATGTTGAATGAGAAATGTGACTCATCTAGCAGTAATATGGAATAGCATTCAGTCCCTTGATATTATTAGTATAGCTTGATGAAACCATGCTTCACTCACTATCTCCACTAACGTGAGAGGGCATTTCTTACACAGACATCAAGTGCTGATAGGTATCTGATTTATCATGTTATTGATTTCTATCACATATGCAGGAGAACTTCAACGTGGTTCAGCAAGAAAATGAAAAATTGAAGAAGCAAACGGAGAAGCTTAAGAGAAAACACAAAATGGAGATGATCACCATGAAGCAGTACATGGCAGAAAGCAGACTTCCAGAATCTGCATTGCAACCACTATACCGAGATAATTCTGACGGAGTACACAACACGATCCCAGATGATGACCAGGCATGGAGGGCAGAATTTGGGGCAATCTATCAAGAACACTACTAAACCTTCGGGCCTTGATATATAGAGACAGACCCTCCTTGGGTCCAAGCTTTATACAAAATTCTTGTGGAGTGACCAAGTCAATTTGTTCTTTCAAGGAAACAAAATAACTTCTCTACTGTACTTGTGTGCATGATTTATTCATATGTTTGTTTGCTATCATCATCCTTCATTTTACAACTTCCTGAACCACCTGTTGTATCCTATCATCTCCGATCTCCGGTGGAAGCTTATTGAAAGCTTTCATGACGAAATTATAATGAAAGCTGGTTCAGGATTAATTTCGAGATGAGGTGTCTATAAATAGTTGAATGTCTTTTTTCCCCATATATACATTGTATAGTGATATGTGTTTCCCTCAAAAAATATGACGCGGAAGATCATCAAATCAAGAAACGCGCAGACAGTCTTGGGATAACCAAAGCAAGAGAAGCAAATACCATAATAAGTTAAAATTAATGTTTACCTAGGGTGTTTATTTATACACCAAATACAATATTTGACTTGCAGGATTTTAATTGTGTTTTTTTTTTTTTTGGTAATTAAAAAAATTTCAAGTGTAAAATAAAAGAATAAAAGTTATTAATAAAAATAAAATAGCACAAATTGAGATATATATATAAATTAAGATATCTAATCTAATAAGATAGGATATTTACCTAGTTATCTTTACTAAATTTATTTATTAAAATATTTTTTATTTAGTCAAATGATAATAAAAATAGATACATATATTAAATCGATTAAATAAAATAAAAAAACATATTATGTAATGCTTCACATATTAGAAATATTATTTGAAAATAAATATATTTTTTTATTTTTAAAAATAAAATTATCTATACAAAACAAATATAAATGAATAAGGAAAATCACATAAAAAATTAAATACACACAAAATATTTTTTTAAAAAATATTTATAAAAAAGGTTAAATAAAAAAAATCTTATCAATATTTTTTTTTTCAATATCCCTCCAATATCTTTTTTTTCTCTCTCTAATCTCTCTTCTCCTTTCATTTTAAATTATGCCAGATGATTTTATAATTTAAAAAAATTGCTAATTATATTTATAACTTACAAGTCGGAGAAATTATCTACAACTCATAGAATTACTTTTCTAAACATCTAAACCATATTATTTTAATTTTAAAAAAACACTAAATTAAAAAAAAAAAAAAAAAAAAACTCCGACATTTGGTATGATATTAACCGCTAAATATCTTTTTTTCTTATTTTTTAGACTCTCTATTAAAGTTCTGATAGACTATACTGGACCACTGGTATGTATTATTGTATTTATTATTTCTTCAATGAAACGATGTCGTTTTGTGGAAAGAACATAAAAGAGGGGCGGACAAAATGATATAAAAAAATCTTTACTAGTACTATCACTTTTTGTTTTCGTTTTCGTTTTTGTTTTTTTTTTGCCCTTTTTGGATAGATATTAGAGAAAGAGAGAGTGAAACAGAAATGGCGACGGCGAATTCTCCAAACACCAGCAACAACTCTGATTCCGATGTCGAAGACCCTAACCCTAATCCTTCAAGTAATAATAACAATGCATCAATTATTCCTTCTGCTGAGTCCAGTACCCCTTCCGTCTGCCTCATCCGCTTCGCTGGTGACTCCGCTGCAGGCGCCTTTATGGGCTCCATCTTCGGCTACGGTCCTCTTTCTTTATATATTTATATATATGCATATATAATAGACTCTTACCGTTTGTCATTGCTTGTATCTCTCTCGATTTTGTTGGAATCTATATTTATAATTCAGATTTAATTTAATTTTAAAGTGAAGTGAAGTGATGTTTTGTTTTTTAAATGGATGCATTTCAGGTTCGGGATTGATTAAGAAGAAAGGCTTCAAAGGATCCTTTGGGGAAGCAGGATCTTGTGCCAAGGTGTGATATATGAATAATGATAATCATAATAATTATCTTTTGCTTATTTGCAACATACAGCTTTTGTGCGCATGTGTGTGCGCGCGCTGGTTAAAAGCCATGCTTGTTATTTCCTATCAAGTTATTTGCGCGCTTCAATGCGCTATTCATTATTCTACTTCGATGTTTCAATTACAATTTTTGGTCTTTGCTGTATTTCTTCCTGTCTTTAGTTGCTAAATTTTTAATTTTTATTTCGTTTCCCACTTATCAGTTTCTTGTATTAGACTTTTGCAGTTCTATCTGGAGTACACAGTTTGGTTGTCTGCTTTCTGAAGAGGCTGCGAGGGAAGGATGATGGTATGGCATGCCCCATATTTGAACTGGTTCTTTCACTTTTCTTGCTTGTTTATATTTTAATCATGCTTCTCTCTTTGCAGTCATCAATGCTGGAGTAGCTGGATGTTGTACTGGTCTTGCTCTGAGTTTTCCAGGTATTCAGCTTCTTACTTGACACGTTAAATTTTTAATTTGCTAAGACCTGAATTCTGTCTCAACTGAAAAAATATATTAGCTATTTGTATTCATGGTGTCCCTGAGCTTTAAATTTTATGGTCTTGTGCACATTCATCAATGACAATCTGTTCTATCATATTTTCCCATGATGTGCATAAACATCTCCTTGTATACACAACATTATTGCCATTTGTGCAAGCAAAATACTGTCATCTTTGGATTGTTTTAGCAATAACTTGTTAATTGCTAGTAAAATATTTTTTCCATGGGTGTGGGGTAGGTGGGAGGGGGTGTGGGCTGTCTTTTCATAGCAAGTGAATCTTACCTACAATGCTAGCGATTGCATTCCTCAGAACTTGATTCACTGTTTTGACACTTCTCTTAAATCTTTTTCAGCTATCATTTTGTTTCTGAGCATATCATTTCATATGCCATTTGGAGACTTCACGTCTTTTATATTCTGCTGATGACTATCTTTATCAGCTATGATTTTTCTTTTCTAAGCGTATATTTCATTTTCTATTTGATGGCAAAATCTGGATTTTTCACATCTTTTATTTTTCTAGTGACTTCCAAATCATCTTGGTTCTCACCTATTTTGAAAAAAGGTATTCCCCCTCCATCTTTTCGTAGGAACTTTGTTTTTTCTACATTGAAATTTATCCTCAAGAAATATTTTCAACAATCCAAATATATGAAGCTTTCCGAACTTCCAAAATTTCACAAATGATATTATCATTTCCATATTCAGTACTGTTGTAACTACAGACACACAGTCCGCAAAAAGAACAAGTTCTTTATGTAACTTATGGTTGTTTTCAAATTCTTAAAAATGGAGACTGCTGAATAGAGATCTGGGATAAACTGCTAGTTAAAGTTGGCTGCCATAAATTGTTAATGCTTCTTAATAGTGACATTTTTTTCACTTCCCTATTTCTTTTTAGCTTTCTCTTCTTTTCCCTTGTTTCTTTAAACTTCTATCTTTTATATCTATTCTTCTCAGTTGATCAACTCCTTCACATCAGCCTCTTTGTTTTTTATTGTCAATCACTGGCAGTTTTTTTTTCATGGAACAGCAAAAGGCTTGGTTGTTGGATTTGCTACATAACAGAAAAGGCAAAACAAAGAGAAATACCATCACATGATTGCATATTTATCCTCTATCAAATACAAATAATACTGTTTGCCAAATCGCCTGTAAAAGTGGCAATGTTTTTCCTTCGCAAAGACTCTGTTTCTGATTTGATCTTTTGAATTCAATTTTCTATTGTTGTTTCTCTTGTTTACTGTCAATTTATATTTCCTTTTCATCCTATTCTGTTCCAATTTGTAATCCAATTCTTTCGATAATAAAATGTATTCACAATATAAAGCAGGCTATTTTTGTTGTAAGTTTGCAATGAATTCACACATGATGCCACTAGTAGTCTCTTCTTCCAACTCTAATTCACAATATAAACTAGAAGAAAAGATGGCACTTGTCAGAGATGAGGTAAACATGTCAATAAAGGTTCAAAGAGTGGATGCTGACTCAAACTGAAGATGATAAAAAGAGGTTGAATGTTAAAATTAGTCTTGCCTTTTGGTTGATGTATAATTTTAAACCAAAAGGAGTTCAATAGAAACGTTACTCTAAAATCAATTCGATGATGGAGAGTGCATTCTCATATGCATACGTGCTCTTCCTAGCTGGACCCAAAAAAAAAGGGGCTATGATGTACATGACGGATGGGCAGATTCTGGTACTGTCTTTTTTCCTCGTGCAGATGTCAATAGGTTTGAGTTTTGCAAGTTTCTCTTATGGATTTACAGGTGCACCTCAGGCACTTCTGCAGAGTTGCCTTACTTTTGGAGCATTCTCATTCATCATCGAAGGGCTGAACAAGAAGCAAGCAGCACTGGCTCACTCTATTTCTTCAAGGAATAAATGTGACTATCACAGCAAACCTTGTCCGCTAGCACTCCCTCTTTCAGTCCCTCTTCCAGATGAACTAAAAGGGGCCTTCTCCTTTTTCTGCAAGTCCTTAAGGAAACCCAAGAGTGCCAATTTTCCCGCCGCCGCCCCCTGATTAAACCAGGAGCAAATTCATAATGTTTAGATTGCTGGTATGGTGACATTGTATCATGTAAATCTGTAGTCTTAGATTCTGAAGCTTGCTGCAGGCTTAGACAATGAAATGATTTCTTGTTTGGCAATGCATATTTATTTTTGGCTGACAGGCTTGCTTCTTTCTTTTTTTTGTCAATTTGCTTTTATTGATCAAGCTTGACTGTACTTGATTGCGTTACCCGTTTGCTAGTTTCCAAGCTGAAATGCATGCAAGCAAACAGTGGCCTCCATGCGTGAATGGAAATACTGATGCCAAGCGTGAATTAATGTGTACCTATCGACCCTTCAAAACCATTTCAGAAACCGGGGAAAAGGTTTGAAATGAAGGCTCTTTTGGATGTGTTATGGGGAACATGGGGTTTTCAATTTAAGTTTCCCCATTGACACACTGCATTTCTGTTTCTTCTTCCTTTTCTTCTAAGAATCCTTCTGTTGATAATTTTATTTTAGGGCATGGTGATCAAATTTTAACCTTGATACTAGGTGGAAAACAGAATTCCTAGAAAAATAAAGGGTAAAAGTGCAGAGTTTGAAAACATAGTGCATAGTGTTTCCCAAAATAGAGGGTTATGGAGTTAATTAACTCTTTTATCTTTCTTCAAGCTCTAGATTAAATCAATGGAAATAGATTTCCTCTCCTCCAAAGAAAAAAAAAAAGTTACTGGATCAATTATTCACTTGCTTATATTTCCAGCTGTTATTCTAGTATGTATGAAAATCAAATTATTAAAGCTACAAATGCTTATAGATTCATTGGAATAACTAAATGGTTCTTTTTTAATTAGCGTAGAAGAGTTATTATTGATAATAAAAACTTTTTTAGCAAAATTTACAAAGCATAAAAGATAGAATCATGTTTAAGAGAACAATATTTGAAAAAGAAAAAAATAATTCAGTAATTTTAGTGTACATCTTAATATTTAGTGTGCACCTCAATTAAATTTTTGTTGATGATTTCATCACTAATGTTATGGTTCTAACAACCTTAATATTTGTAAACCTAAAATTGCATTTGTTAATTAAAATTAATTTTTTCAAAAATTATTAACATGTCGCTGGGAAGGGAAACAAACTTACATTGAAAAATCGTTCTTTTCATGGTTGTTAAAAATGCGTATTAACTCGTAAAATCGTTTGATTTTACGAGTCAAAACACAAAAAACATGTAGAATCGATGTTCAAACTCAAAAACCAGTAAAATCGGGTCAAACTCACATAAAAATGGGTCGCCTCATAAAAAACATAAAAAATGTAACGTTTTCACGAGTTAACCAAAACTTTCACCAAATGCAGAAAATTAGAAATGTAAAATTGCAAATGCTCCTTTGACTCAGCACCATTGCACCAGTCTCTTTCCCAGTCCCCACCCGGCCACCCCCACCCCACCCGACTTCTTCCATTGAGCCTGATACTTCCAGGTAAATGGATCCCGCTATGAAGGGACCCCCCTAACATGGCGGCATCATACTTATTAAGCCCGTGTCAAGCGTGGATGCCTGTGTCAGAGGTATCTTTTATTGGTTGACACCTAATAACTTATAGTCGTCAAAAGCACTGCTAGAAGAACTAGTAATAATCCTATTTTTACGATACATTATTGACTTTTCCTTAGGTATCTATACAAATTAAAGGATTAAGATACCATGAACTATTTCTATTTTTTTTTTAATTCGGTAGAACCTCCTCTATATGGGAGACTACCCAATACATAACAATTTAAATTGAATTGCCATAAATTAGTTGATTTTATTCAATTCGTTTCTTTTTTATTGATTGAACAGTTCACTCAACTTGTACTCAACCTAGTTTTTAGATTATATTTTTTGAAATATTTTTTTATTGATACATATATGTATTATAGAGCAAACCTAATTATCGAGTCTCTACTTTTTAACTAGGATTTACTTTATAAATAGAAAAGCTTCTTTTCTATAATTAGGTTATATATACAATTATTATCACAATAATATTATATTGTATATCATATAAAAATCAATCTAAATTTATAACTTTGACTTATTGAAATGGAGCTTATAATTATGAATATATGATAATCAATTATTATTAACTAGGAATATTTTAAATTTATTAATGTTTAATAGAATATTATTAACTAATAATAATTAAATCAATCCTATACATTTAATTGACTTTGAACAACAAAATTGAAAAAATACATCCAACTAAAATTCAACAAATTGTTCTCATATAAAAAAAAAAGTATCAACAACAACATCCATACAATTATTAAGAAAAAAAACATAAAAAAAAAGAAAGAAGAAAAATCTTACCTTGATTTCATTGTGATTGAAGTTGAGAAGAGAAATAAAAAAAATTTGAACAATATGTTAATTAAAAAAACAGAAAAGTTAGTGGAAAAAAAGAGGAGATGACATACCTGCGCGTGAAGGAGAAGAGAAGAGAAAAGAAGGAGTTGAGGAGATAAAGAGAGGGAGAAGAGAAAGAAGGAGAGGGATGTTGGTGTTTATTTACAGAAGAAGAAGAAGAGAGCCGACCCATCTGTTATGATTTTAAGGATTTTGATGTTTTAATTTGGGGTTTTTTTTACCAACAGGATGGAAATGATACATAATGCTTTAGTTATAGAATCCATTATATATGCAATGTTATGTATAAAACTAGATGTATCTTATACCTTGAACATAATAAGTATATACCAATCTAATCTAGATGGGGTTCACTATAGATAGTTAAAAATATTATTAAGTACTTAAGAAAAACTAAGAATGTCTTTATGATTTATGAAGGAGATGAACAAGAAGTTCATGGTTATTTAGATGCTAATTTTTAATTAGATATTTATGATAAAAAAAAATCTCAGATATGATATGTTTTTATTCTAAATGGGGGTGTTGTAAGTTATAAGAGTTTCAAATAAGAGATCACAAAAAATTATATAGTTGAAGTTGAATGCATCTTTGGGGTTTAAGGCGACAAAAATAGATTGTTTGGATAAAAAAGTTTATTTGAACTAGATGTGGTTCCTTGTATTGTTGATCCAATATCCTTGTACCGTGATAATAATGGAGTCATTACACAAGCAAATGAATCAATGTCTCATCAATGATCTAAACATGTACTTAGACAATTCCATTTGATTAAAAAAACCGTATAAATAAAAGATGTAAAGATAAAGTGAGTACCCACTAAAAAGGATCTTCTAGATCCTTTCACTAAGGCACTACCTTGAAAAAAGCATAATCACTATATGGAGTGATATGATATTAGATACATGAGTGATTGATTTTAGTGCAAGTGGAAGGTTATTAGTGTTTATGCCCTATAAATAATTAGTTGGTTACATATGACACTAACTTTGTACATGCAAAACATATTTATTATTAATAAAGATATTTTTTATTGTTAATGAATATGCTTGATTAATGAGTTTAGAGTAAAAATAAAGTCTTTAGATAAAAAAAATACTTTGTAAAGAAAATTATAAAATTGTTATAATTATGAGATTTCTATTGCATCAAAACATTGTTCCTAAATGTTTGTGTTCAATGCTCTATTAAGACTGGACATTAATTATAGTAATTGAAATTAGTACATGTTATGTTTTTTCATTTATGAAAGAAAGAAGTTGTTTTAAAAAATTAAAGTATAAGTGATACCCAGAATTAATATACATGTGCTTGTTAGATGACCATATGATGGTTTAATCTTAACTACATATTGTCCTAATCAAGGATAAGAAACGGGCAAATATTGGGTATAATATGAACTATATGAAAGTATTTGAGTGATCAAAAGAGAATTCATCACCCTATGTGAATTAAAAAAAATGTTCCACTAGTCTCGAGTAGTATTGATGGCAAAATCCTTACACGAGATGGAATGAGATTTGAAAAAAAATTTAAATTTTATTTAAAAAATCAATGACAATGGTCTTGGGAACAAACATGATTTGATAGAGCAAATACATTCCATGCCATAATGTCTACATCATAACATTCTTGAAGAAAGGGCAATAATTATATTGAGAAACTAGTTACTGAAAAATTAAGTTAAATACATATAACTTTCATAATTTTTTAGGGCTCATGACATTTTGCTAGACAAAGCGTTTAATTCTCAAACATAAACTAATTAATTATTAAATTAATAATAAATAATTCATTTTATTTATGTAATCTGATTTTGATCAAGTTTTTGATTTATATTTGGACCAACATTTAGGAACCTAAATGGTTGCACATATTAAGAACCATTTGTCATAAATTAAATTTAGACGATTAATTAAATGTGTCTTGATTGTAAAAAAAATTAGAAATTGAGGACTATAATATAATTAATAAATGGATTACAATTCTAGAGTTAGAAAAATCAAGTAGGGAGTTGATTGAATAAGTTTTTAAAACTGTCCTGATATAATATATGTAATATTATTTAAAGAGTGAATTGATATTTTACCATTTATAGGGTTATCAGTTCCCTATAAATAGAATATTATGCCTCATATATTTGTGTGAAAAAAAATTATGTTAAAGAACATATGATACAGAGAAACAAGACATAGCAATTATTCTTTTCTAAAAGAGTTTTAGGAGATTTCTCACTAATAGTTCATGTGAATTAGTTTTAGATACTAAATATTTGGATAACTTATGATTTGCGATAATCTAGTCTTGAGAAATTGATAAAACCTCAAAAATAAAATTGATTTTCAAGTAATTTTTAAATAAACTTTAAACAACTCTGGATTATTTAACTAGATCCTTAGGATTTTTTGAAGATTTATCATTGATTATCTAAAAGTTGAAGATATTATAAAAGTCTCCTTTTATATTTAAAATACCCTTAATATTAAAAAGGGAACAATTACAAAAATATTAAGGATATTTAGAATATAAAAATGGATTTTGTAGACAGGCATCGGGTATAATTAACATAATCGACGTGTTGGTTTTTTAACAAACAAATGTTAGTCTGTTAGTAATTCTTAAAAAATAATTATTTGATTGATCCAAACGTAGTCGTTTGACTGCTCGAAACCACTGACTAGCTAGGGTTTTAATTGATGACGCCCACGCCCATAACAGGCCCATCTCCCTACTTCAGTTTCTTTCGCGCGTTGCTGCTGTGAGTGTGCAGATTTGGGATTGCTCTAGAGGGAATAGAAAATGGGTGCGTAAGCGTTTATTTATTTATTTTCTTCAGTTCAAATTTTATACCTGGTTAAAAATAGTTTTGTATGGGTTGACTGGTTCGTAGGGATTTCTCGTGATTCTATGCACAAGAGACGTGCTACTGGTGGCAAAAAGAAAGCTTGGAGGAAAAAGAGAAAGTGAGCAACTTTTTTATTTTCTGTTATAATGTGCTTTGCTGGTTACTGTTTTAATTTCTGTGTTTAGAGCAGCAGCATGTTTGATGTATGCATTTCCACTTGTTTTTAAACACATAGAGGTCCAGCAATGAATACGATAGGCACTAAATAAATTGCTCTTGGAAGACTGATATTTATGATATCAAATTGCTGAAAGATGCTAGTTTGCAGTATAGGGCTCTTGCGAATTTCTTACATCGTGATGCTTTGACCTTTTCAGTTACTTTGATCAACTCTAGTTTAGGAGAGTCATTGCTATTACCTTGATTGATTAAATGTCAGTGGCGATTTTTTAAGGGAGGAGAGGGGCAGGGAAGAAAATAGTCTTTCGTTCTTTGGATTTCTAACTAGGTGAATGGAAGTTAAATTTTTTTCTTTATTTGCTTAGAGGATGGGAATGAGATGTTTTGTTATTAGATTATATTTATGTCCTTGGATAGAGTTTCATAAATAAATAACAAGGATATAACCATAAATTTAGACCAACATCTTTTAAGTATTCCTTCCCCTCCATTACTTCCAATTCCCCAATTTGGAGGAGACATTTTAATAAAAAGGAAAGGAATGGAGTTTGGAAAAACTCCCTTCCCTCCTATTAAAATGTTTTCCCAAATAAATTAACTTATTAGTTCCCCTCAACTGATCTCCTTCCTAAACAAACTGTATTGAGAAAAAAAAAATGAAGAAGAAGTTTAAAGTCAGTGCTGTCAAAGGTGGAAAGTGCTAAAAGGCACCAAGCCTGTAAAATGCCCGAGGCACTAGGCGCTCGCCTGAATGAACCATGGCAACATGCTATAAATAAAAAAAATGTATATAATTATATTATAATATATCAATCTAAAATATGTATCTTCTCAATTAAGATTAGATCATTGGAAAATAAAAAAATATAAAATACCATAATAGTCATACAAAGTTATATTTTTCATCCCTAAAACAAAATGAGATAATTTAAAGTAGTATCAATGTTGTCAAAGGAGAAAAGTGCTAAAAGACGCCAAACCTGTAAAATGCCTGAGGTGCTTGGCACTTGGCGCTTGCCTAGGCAACGCTTCATTGAATATCATCACCCAAGGCCTCGCTTGTAGCGCTTAAGCGAGCGCCTTTTGACAACATTGTTCGAAGTAAGTCCCCATCTGTCTTTTTATTATCATTGTTGGAAGTTACATGGTTCGCATAGTGTCTTTTATGGTATTGTCATATGGTTTTTAGTAGGAGATGAGCGCGCTTAAATTCCTCTATCAAAGATTTTGGAAAAAGAACTTCCAAATTTTTAGAGAATAAAGAAATCAATGAATGATTTGGTAATCTTGGTGCTTTTTCACACAAAGTTATGTCTTTTTATATGTTTTGATGAATGAAAAGGACCCCCTTAGGCAAGCCAAAGCATAGCCCCAACAAGACCATTTAAAGACCTTGACAAAGTGAAGCTTGGGAGGTCTTGTGGTCTAAAGTAGGTCCACTAACAATAAGTCTGAACAACGCGGTTGTTTGAAGCCATGTTTTAGTGTTCAGATTTCCCACTCTTAAGACTGACAATGCCAACCACCTTTTATAAATGCCCCTCAAAGAGAATAATAGTACCATCTTGTGTCCATTTTCTCCCTAACAATAGTATCGTTTTGCATTTTTGTCCCTCAAACGATCTTGTCACTTTTAAATTCTAGCTCTATTTCTTTAACTATAATCTCAATTTTCAAAATGCTTAGTTTTCTTGAAAATCTAGCTAGGCAAGTGTTTCTTCTAGCATTTCTAGCGAAACCCAGATTGGTACCTCAACTTAAGAAAAATTCTTAATATAGTCCTTTCATCTAGTTTCTAGATACTTTTTGACACTTGGCCTGACATGTGCTAGACACATGTCCACCATATTAAGAAATAATCTAGAGTAGATGGACCAACTAAATAAAAAATGAGTAGAGAGGCCGTGATAAAAAAGGTCAAGTGCGCAGATCAAAGATATGATTAATACTTATAAATTTGATGGTTAAAGTAGTGAACACCATTGATTTGAACACCAATGGTTTTTTTTTGGTGATATGCCTGAGCCCTGAATCATTGCTCAAAATTTGTGTTACAATCTGCTTATTTGGATACCAACAAATTTGATTTTTTATTCCTATGATTGGTGGCAACTTGACTGAGCTCTTAGAACTATCTTTATATAGAAATCAATCATTTGACATGATTCTCGAGTTTATTGCAAATTGTCAAAAATTGCAATTCTCTTTTCGATTATTTGAGGGTTCTTTCTACTTTGCCTAAGAGTCTAACTTATATTGGAAGCCTTTTTGATTGATTTGCCAATCATGATAGTCTTGAGGGGTTGCATTCCTTTAGGTTTCGACAATTGTAAGAATTTGTAAACTTTAGATTTGTCATTCAATAGCTTTGGTGTTTTTTTTTAAAAAAATTTAGAGCCTGTTCGGCTTCTTGTTTTTCTAGATTTTACTGCTTTGATTTAAATCAGAGCAATTAAAAGTACCAAAAAAGTATTTGGTATAGATTTTAAAAATTAGTTGTATAACTTTTGAGATTGAGGTGATTTTTATAAAAGCAAGTTAAATGCATTTTAGCTTTCACTTCAACAAGCATGGGAAGTGATGTTTTTTGAGATGGAAGGATGCTTATTTTATTTAAAAGACAAAAATAACCTTAAATATTTTAGAATTACAAACATGCGCGCGCGCGCGTGTAATGTAGTTTACCCTAGCACACTAGATTTCTAAATTAAATTATTTGGTAGCTCTATTTACTTAAAAAAAAAATCATGTAATGTTTTGATTCTTGTTTCTTTTTTGTGCCTTTTTTTTTTACTTGTGTTTATGAAATTTGTGTGGTGTCCAAAGAAAGAATTCATTTCATAAACAATTTTATTTTAATTTCTAGAAGAAAATGTGTAATTTAAGTTATTTCCTTGATAGTAATTTTAATCCAAACAGCAACATAGTAGATTGCTAAACAACTAAGTGATTTTTCTCATAGAACAACATGGCATTCATTACCAAATAGTTTAATCTCACAACACAACATAACAAAGCACTCACAGCACATCACAACAACCATAGTAGGGGCCAAAGAGGCTCTTAGACATTGTGGTAGCTTCAGAATCTTGGCATTATCCTTGTTAACTTAGTACCTGGATCGAAAAGAGAACCCTCAAATAATCGAAAAGAGAATTGCAATTTTTGACAATTTGCAATAAACTCGAGAATCATGTCAAATGATTGATTTCTATATACCATCATCCTTTGCCCAACTAAAATTTCTTCTTACCTGGATCTCTTGAGAATAAGTTGTCTAGGAGGGTTCCTCTTGAACCCCCTTGACTTGACAACCTTAGATTTATAGACAAATCAACTTGAGGGAGAAAGTCCGAGTGAATTGGGAAGCTAGGTCAGTTAGAGGGCCTCAATTTGTTTAATAATTAATAATTTCCTTTGAGATCAATTAATTTAGGTTTTATATAGTGCTCTTCTTGATTAGTTCCTTTAAAAAATTGAGCTTTAAGCTGGATAAGTTACAATATGTTTATAGTACAATTCTTGTGTCCATGGTTTGTGTACCCTACTAATGTGTCAATGGCCTTTTCCCTACACCATGTGTGAAAGCGGTCATGCGATTAGTCTCTTATTTCTAAATGTGGAAGGACTGTATCTGTAAAGATTAGTCTTTTATTTCTAAATGTGGAAGGATTGTATCTGTAAAAAGTACAGATGCTTGGGAGGCTATTTCAGTTAGAGATGCTTGGGAGGCTATTTCAGTTAGAGGGCCTCAAATTGTTTAATAATTAATAATTTCCTTTGAGATCAATTAGTTTAGATTTTATATGGTGCTCTTCTTGATGGGTTCCTTTACAATTCTTGTGTCCACGGTTTATGTACCCTTCTATTTTGCCAATGGCTGTTTCCCTACATGTGTGAAAGCGGTCATACTGGCATGCAATCGGTCTTTTAATTCTAATTGTGGAAGGATTGTATCTGGTGGAAGGATTGTATCTGTAAAAAGTACAAATAGCATCATATGTTGGTCGTTCTATACTGGGCAAACTATGTTTTTCCCTTATAGATTTGTCAATGTTTCACCTCTACCCTCACAGTTTAAAATTTCTGAATGCTACACCTATAGTCTGAAGAAAGTTCTAATTTTCCCCTTTAATGCTAAATAACTAACAAAGAAACTTTTTTTCATTTTTTTCTTTTTTCGCACTCATTTTCCCTCTCAAATCCCCAATATGTTATAATATCTCACAAAAACACAAAAAACTAAAAATTCTCAAACCAAATTCAAAAGGTAAGATATTTAATGGTTAAGGGCAACATTGGAACTTTCCAAAACTAGAAGGGTAACATTCGAAAATTTTAAACTATGAGTAGAAGTGAAACATTAATGAATCTGCAGGGGCAAGAAGCCAACAATGTTTACCTTTTTATATTTTATCATGTGTACTTAACTAGAGATCTTGATTCATGTCTTCTTCTGTTTGAAGGTATGAACTCGGAAGGCAACCTGCAAGCACTAAATTGTCAAGCAACAAGACAGACAGGAGGATTAGGGTTCGAGGAGGAAATGTAAAGTGGCGTGCTCTGAGGCTTGATACTGGAAACTACTCATGGGGCAGTGAGGCTGTGACCCGAAAGACCAGAATTCTTGATGTGGTGTACAATGCATCTAACAATGAACTGGTTCGTACTCAGACTTTGGTGAAGAGTGCCATTGTTCAGGTTGATGCTGCGCCTTTCAAGCAGTGGTATCTCCAGCACTATGGTATTGACATTGGCCGGAAGAAGAAAACCACAGCTGCAAAGAAGGAAGGAGAGGTATGAGCTTGAAATAGTTTTTCCTTCCAGGCACATCATTTCCTTTTTTTAGGCTGCTTTTGAATCTTGATTTTATATTGGTATATTAAGATTTATATATTTTCCATAGTGTTGCCAATGCCTTGTGATACTAGTAGATTTTATGTTCCTCAATCTTCTTTCAGCCAGAAAATGCCAATTTAATTCGTTGTTGTTATTGGTTGTTGATGCTTGTGGAATACTTGTCTCATTGTGTAGCATCAGTAAACTTGATGGGTTTTTACTTATTTTGTCAATTCTGAAGCACTATAGAAGGAATTGTGAGCACTTGTCATTTTCATAGACAAATATATAAAAAAATGTTCATTCTTAGACTTGAGTCTTAATGGTCAGCCTTTTTTGGAGATTTGGATGACTGAGGAAAAAATGAACGCCTCTGAAAAATTATATGCGATATATATGCCTTTTGAGTTCTGACTGTACAAGTGCCATTCATCTTAGTGGTATTATGCTTTGGTAATGGCTTGTATATGAACCATAAATTCTTTCTTTGTTTTGTAGGAAGGTGAAGCTGTTACTGAGGAGGTCAAGAAGAGCAACCATGTACTGAGAAAGTTGGAAAAGAGACAACAGATTCGCAAGCTTGACCCACATATTGAAGAGCAATTTGGCAGTGGCCGTTTATTAGCTAGTATTTCATCACGTCCTGGTCAGTGTGGCCGTGCTGATGGGTATGTAACCCTTCTCCTGCATCTATTTCTTGTAGTTGTTAAATACGGCTAGAGGAAGATAATAGAAGTTGACCTTTTCAGTTCCTTGGAAGTGTTCTTTTCCTCTAAAAATCTCTCACATGAATTTTTTTTTTGGTGGCAGGTATATCTTGGAGGGCAAAGAGTTGGAGTTCTACTTGAAGAAGATACAGAGGAAGAAGGGCAAGGGAGCTGGTGCATAAAATTTTGTTTCCCAAACTTGTAATTTCCGAGTAGGCTTCTTCAACCTTCACCTTATATTTTCCCTTCTTTTGGATGTTGAACTGATGGTGAGATGAGAAATTGAACTTTGAAAACCTATAAAATTGTTGAGGTGTCCATTAGAATCATAGTTTGGTCCCTGTCCAGTAATACTCGTGTTTTGGTTTTGACTCAATGAATTACTAATCGTTCTTGTCCAGTGATGATCATGTTGTGTTTTGGTTTTGACTCAATGAATTACTAAAATTATTTACGGTTTAGGCGTTGGTCCCGTTAATAATTTAAGTTATCTTCCTAGCCGTTGCTATGTTGCCTGTCTTGGAAAATTTATTATTGTTCATGTCACTATGAATTTACTAAACGCCAAATTGTTTGAAAATAAATAAAATAATAAAGAGAGTAAGGTTCGATTAGTATGGAAAAATTGGCATGATCTCTATCAACAAAAAAACCAAGATATGTGTGTGTGTTAGATCCAGGAAAAGAAAATTGAGCAATT
>Ga0307517_10001510_pt1 | contig 38835 bp, 25 predicted proteins | sample 23_EM_MG_FD_194515 | JGI IMG/M metagenome (GOLD analysis project Ga0307517, IMG submission 194515) | Populus trichocarpa ectomycorrhiza microbial communities from riparian zone in the Pacific Northwest, United States - 23_EM | ecosystem: Host-associated > Plants > Roots > Unclassified | place...
CAGGTTAACTCGTCAAACCAGGTTAACCCGTTAAACCCGGGATCCGTGTCATGAATGTCTGGTAACTAAATAAAAAAAAGTGAACATTAACAAACTAAACTAAACGAAAAAAATTAATCAAAAAAAAATTAAAAAAAATCTGGGTTAACTCGTCAAACCATATTAATCCATTAAACCTAGGATCTGTGTCATGAAAATATGATAACTAAATAAAAAAAATTTAACATTAACAAACTAAATTAATCAAAAAAAAATTATGAAAATAAAAAACAAAAAAAAATTGACGGGTCAACCCAGAATTAACTGGGTTCACCCGTGAAACCAGGTTAACTCGTGAAACTCGAGATATGTGTCATGAAAGTCTGATAACTAAATAAAAAGAAATTTAACATTAACAAACTAAAATAAATGAAAAAAATTAATTAAAAAGAAAAAAAGCATAATAAATATATTTCTGGGTTAACTTGTCAAATCAGGTTAACCCGTTAAATCCGGAAAACGTGTCATGAAAGTCTGATAACTAAATAAAAAAATTAAACATTAATAAACTAAATTAAACAAAAAAAATTTGTTCGAAGAAAAAAAATAAAGAAAGAAGCAAAAAAAAAATCCCGAAAGGCATAAAAAAACAGCTAAAAACAATAAGACAACTTAAAAAAAAAAAACCAAAAACGGATCAGTGTTTTACAATTAATTTGCAGTCCACAGTAAAACACTGATCTGTTTTAGTATATGTTACAATTAATTAAAACAAAAAGAAAAAAAAATTGGGTTAACTCGTCAAATCAGGTTAACCCGTCAAACCCGGGATCCGTGTTATGAAAATTTGATAACTAAATAAAAAAATTAACATTAACAAACTAAATTAAACAAAAAAAATTCATTAAAAGAAAAATACACAAAGAAAAAAGCAAAAAAAAACCCATAAAGGCAATAGAAAACCAAAAAAAATAAAAACAGCGTTTCATTGTGGGCTTGTACAATGAAATGAGCAGGTTTAGTTTTTTTGTTAATATGTATGCTCAATGGTTTCTTATCTAAGCTCAATTTTACTTTTCTTTTAGATAAAGTAAAATTTTTATTTTTTTTCTAGTAGGTATATTGTGAGCCAATTCAAAACGGCAATCCCCGGGTTATAAAAATAGAAATGTATCATAAATCATAAAAATATAATTTAGTAATTTAATTAAATATTGCGCTGGAGCCGAGCACTTGCCATACATTAGTTGAAACTTGGGCTTAGATAATTAGATTAGAAAACCCTCCCTCCTTCCCTGTCCAAGTTTCAAACCTAGAGGAAGACAACTAACCCTCCAATAATTCAAATTTATTACACCAACACCAACACCAACACCACCACTACCACCACCACCACCTCTTCCCACCACCACCACCACCACCAAACCCAAACACACATCTTTCCGTCTTTTTTAAATTAAAACTCCACTTGTTTTTATCATTATTACTATCATTATTATTATTGCCTTTTACCTCTCCTCCCTCCTGCAACAAAAAACACAACACCATCCTTAACCAAACCCAAAACCAAAAAAAAAAAAACATAACTTCATCTCTGTTCTAATAATCAGTAACTATGTCACAGCTTACAACAGGAGGGACTGATTTTAGCTTACCAGATGAGATCTTAGCGGTGATACCAATGGACCCATATGATCAATTGGATCTAGCACGGAAGATTACTTCCATGGCAATTGCATCCCGCGTCTCCTATTTGGAATCTGAAAGGGGTCGGATGAAGCAGAGGATGTTCGATAAGGATCGGATTATTTTTGAGCTTCGAGAGAAATTGGGTCACTTGCAACGTGTCTGCCAGGAATCTGAGTCTAAATTGAGTCTCGCACTTGATGAAAATGTGAGTAGGTGGTCTTCATAAAGGCTTAAGTGAGAGAAAGTTTGTGACCTTTTTTGTTGTTGGGTTTTGGCTGTTTAGTTTATATATATATATATATATATATATATATATATATATATTTTAAATGAATTTGATGGTGGGTTTTTGTATTTTGTTGGGGAAGGAAGATAAAAGATTGATTTCTTTTTTCTTTTTCCGTTTTTTGGTTTTGAATTTGTTGGGGGAAAAGAAAGGAACAGAATCGCTATTACATATATTTCAAATGGGAGTTTGAAAAAAAATGGGGTATTTTGTTTAATTTGATTGATTTTTGATATGGGTTTTAGAAAATAAATGGTGGGTTTTTTGTTTTATTGGGAAGGGGATAGACAATATATATTTTTTCTAATCTTATTTGGTGATTATTAGTATTTGTTAACAGAATTGAATCTGATCATTGTTTTGATATTAAATGAAGGTGAAACTTTCGAAGGAAAAGGATTCATTGGCAATGACTGCAAAGAAACTTGGACGTGATTTGGCAAAGGTGAGATTCTAGACTTCTAGTTATTCAAAATGCTTGTATTTTTTTCTTCCTGTTTTGCTTACATGGGTCGTCTCTGTTTAGGATTCTGTTAACATCTTACACCTAAACACAGCAACAAAAATAGCTGTTTGCTGATTAGCCTTCATTGTTTCATCTTTATAAGAGAATGTCATTTTGTATATTTAGTCTAGGGTGTTGCTTATGATGTTTGACATTTGCCGAAAGGAACTATTAAAACGTTTTGAGTATTGGCAGTTGGAGACGTTTAAGAGGCAACTGATGCAGTCACTGAGTGATGATAATTCATCGGTAAGATGGCACATTTAGCTATTATAGGTCATTTGATTTATAATTCAAGTTAATAATGATTTTTTATATGTAGAGTTTGTTGTTGGAAGTTCAAGAGACACTGATTAGTTGTATTATTTAGCAGCAAGCTGAAACTGTGGATATTGGCACCTGTGATCAATCAGTTCCTAGAGCCTATTCTGAAAAAGGTACTAATAACCTGGCTTGATAAAGTTTGTTTCTACTGAGTAAACTCTTTGAAATAAAACCATGATGCATACTAACTGTTTTCTCCCTGGAAATTACCAATTTTCTTATCTCCACACTTTCTTGCTTTGTAGATGAGGGGATGAATGTCTATGTGGCCCACCATAATTTCAATGGATCTACAGATATGGGAAACACTGATGAGGGTATTGGACTGCTCTTCTTTTATTATTATTATTTTTTTAATATATATGGTTATGTTTTTTCTAGAATAGATCCCTTCATCTGTTATGATATCCTGTATTAAAGAGTATCTATTTTGAGTGGTTTAAGTAGGGTTCTGTTACCTTTTGTGCATTCATTTTTAGCTACTTTTCAAACATAAACAATAGACTGCATTTATTTAAGTAGTAAAGTAGCATTTTACTACAACATCATCTAGCATAGTAAGAGTCGCAAATGAGAATCTGCACAAATCATTCCAATTGAAAATGTACACTATAATTTTTTATATTAATGATGTAATGCGTTAATGTGCCATCATTCAGAGGGAAAGGTCTTGTTCAAATACGACTGCCTTAAAAATATAGTGAAACCAGTGGTAATTGGATTTTTATCTTAATTCTCAGAAACTGAGTATCAAGAAAGTTGCTCTTTGTATTCAGCTCTACCCTTTTATCTAAAAATGTTAATTTTACTGAAACAAGCCTCTTGCTGCCTGTTGTATAATTTTCCCCATTCTATTGTGAGAGATTTTGTGATTTCTTCAATCGCTAAATGGTTACCACAATATGCATCTTGGAGTATATTTATATCCTATAGCAGACCTTTTTTATGTGTATTATATATAGTAATTATTTTATTTTTTGATTATTGGTTGATTGATGTTAAACAGGCTAGCTTTTATGAAATCTGGTGATTTCTTGTGATTACATGAGGTTATTACTGAATGATAATATTACTGCTAAGAGGGCTAACTGTACATGTTATTCATGAATTATAAGCTGATTGTTTGGTCTAACAGCTCCAAGGCATGCTGGGCAAAGATATTCTATCACTCCATATATTACACCACGACTTACTCCATCTGGAACCCCAAAAATTATTTCTACTAGTGCATCTCCTAAAGGTTATTCTGCTGCTGGATCTCCTCAGAAAACCTCAGGTGCAACATCTCCTACAAAGCCTCAATATGATGGACGAGCTTCCCTTTCTTCATGGTACCCATCAAGCCAGCAATCATCAGCGGCAAATTCTCCTCCCCGGGGACATCCAATTCCAGGTTTATATCTCTTATGATTTCAAATTTTCATATATCAATATCAGACCATTTGCAACACATCTGTTTGTTTGCTGCTATTGTTTGTTAGTCTAGTCTCCTCTTACAGTTTACCAAGCAGGTATCTGTTCTGGTGCTCATTATGTTGTGTTATTTGTTGATTGATGTCTATGGAATCTTACAATCCTATCACAATTTAATATAACATTTTCTCATCTGACATTATTCGATTTTATAATGGAATTTTCTTTAGGGCGTGCTCCACGTGTGGATGGAAAGGAGTTCTTTCGTCAGGCCAGGTTAGTCTAGTATTTTGATTGTATCAGCTATTCAAATTTATAGCTCTATTATTTGTGTTCTTCTATCACTGATTTGGTTACATGTGTAATTTAGGAGTCGCCTATCATATGAACAGTTCAGTGCATTTCTGGCTAACATCAAGAAACTAAATGGTCAAGAGCAAACTCGAGAGGTTGCATTGAATCCTTCAATTTACAAAATATATTGATGCAATTGAATGTTTCATACTTCGTTTGTTGATAGGAGTAACATGCTTTTGTATATTATCTTTCAGGAAACTTTAAGGAAAGCAGAAGAGATATTCGGGACAGATAACAAAGATCTTTATTTTTCATTCCGAGGATTGCTTAATCGCAACATACACTAGGCCTCAAGCTGTCATGTAGCTAGCAAGGTTCTAGATAGAAATCAGGTATGCATGTTCCTAGTCTTCAGTCTGTGTGTCAGAGGTGGGGTGGTGTGTGGGGGTAAGTTTCTGTTCTGGTTTATAAAGAGGAAATGATTTTGCCAATATCCCTGGATGAAACCTTTTAGGGCTATCTCTCCTTCTCATCTGGGTGTTTGCATACTCGCACATGAACTTTCATTGGTTTGAAGCTGCCTTGCTGAAATAGACCTTTTGTTTTTGTAGTTTATCAGTAATGACTATTTTTGTGTAATTTAATATCACTGATTTCAAATATTTATCATCTTAACAAAGCTTTGAACAGGTTCTATTCTAACTCAACCGACAGCCATGCTTTGTAGGTCGCGGATCAAGTCGTTCCCATCTTCTATGAGGATTGCTTTGGCATAAATTCTCCAAGGCATATGACTTGTCGGAAAAAAAGTTACCTGTTTATTTTCAGCAACTAGAATTGTTAGGCATATTCTGTGTAAATAATCGGAGTTATTTGCATGACCTGCCCGACCATAAGTGCTTGTCGACATTACCTTCGCAAGATTTTGATTTATTTACTTTCATACAAGAGGTAATTTTCTTCAGTGGCATTATCCATCACTCCTCACCTCATCTCTCTCTCCCTCCGCCCCTCCCTCACTGTTAAGCTCTTCGAGTTCCAACGGTAACCTGCAATAAATATAAATCAATCAAGAAGGATCTTTGAAGTTGCATCTTAAATTGTGAATTGTTGAAGCAGCGGGTGTTATCAGGCAATCTTAATGAGAACCTGCACCCATTTTTTTTTCCCCAGTCATAAACGCAATCGAGCGATAATTAAACATATACAATCCCTGCCATGATGCCAGAATAAAGCTCCATGTTAAAACAGGCCATTGGCAAAAGCAAAACAGGATTAGGGGATTATTGCTTGATTAATAATTAATTTGTTCTTCGCAACATCTCAATATTTTTTCACGAGGGATTGTCTTTCATGCTTATTTATATACGTCCTTTTTCTGTCGCACGAACATTGCTGTTTCAGTCAAATCTTCTGCCAGATTTGCACAAGAAAAGCAACCTGATATCAGGGGGCATTGCCAAGCTGCTTGCACAAGAAAAGCTTGACAAATCTTTGAACAAAGGATCCTCTCAACATGCCTAAGAGAAAAACAAAAGCCGTGTCCTCTATAGAACAAGAATACTTCTAGAGTTGAAATAATTAAAGAATAGGTAAAGTGCTGTAGTGATCTTATGCTTCAAAAAAGATACAGCTTAGATTCACTTCCAGGCCTCATGCACCAACATGAGGTTGTTGGACCATGAATAGAGAGCCCACTTGGAAGAGAGGATAAAAAAGACATCAGATGCAATTCTGTCAGATCATGACAGTACCTCCCCCAAAGCCCCTAAGTACGACTGTCACAAGTAACTGTGATCAATTCCCTCGAGAATTTGTTTGGTTCTTTCGTAGATTGAGAGAATATATAGGATTAAGTTACCTCAATGGCAATGGTGGGGAAAGAGATATCTAGAATAGCTAACCTCAAGATTGTAGCTGCAAACTAGGGTGAAAACTGAAAAGCACCATACATTTCTGGAAGAAGGAAAAAAGAAGCTGCTTTTATTCATATAATCTCTAGGATTTTTTAACCATGTTTGGGCCCTCTGAAATATCTAAAAACTACGTCCCCCTCTGGAATATGTAAATTTTTTAGAAATAAGAACACCGCTTAATTAAGGAGGGAACCATTCTTTAAACACAAGTGGGCAGAAAAATCACGGGATTGCTGGCTAAGTTGGTTGATGGGATATGAAGGGAAGGGCAGGCAGAGGCACCTGATACGATGAGTACTGTCTAAACAAAAAAAAATCCTCATATCTCTTCCGTTGTCTCTTCCTCATTTTGCTTTTTGTGGCAAATGGCTCATGAAAAGATAAACCTTTGAACTAGAAGCAACCCCCCTAGTGTCCTTTATTTAGCAGTTTCATTGTATTTTTTGTATTCCCATGTTGCCCTTTTGATTTATCTAAATCTGTGTTGATACAGTATAGGTAAACCAGGAATCTTTTTTTTTTCTTCCTTTCTTCTAAAGATAACAAAAGATTGTGCAATATGTTTAGATAACTCTTTCAAAGAAATCTTTTTGAACCAGATACCCCATTCAAAATTCTCTGAAGAAAGCTTCCATGGCACACGCTTTCACTGTAAGGTCTCACTTTCCCAAGACTATCTTAGCAATTGAATGCTGAAAGCTGCATGTTGCACTGCCCTGCAGTGGTATATGTGTGTGTAAAAGAAAACTTGAAATTTTGATATAATAACATAGCTACAAGAAAATTCTAGGGAAATAACACAATTTGTACTTGTGACAATTTCAAAATATGACATAAAAAAGTTACAATTAAAAAACTCGACATAAAATAAATGTCTCGTTTATGTTATATTTTAAAACAGTGACAACCACCAAATCACAAATAATCTTTAAATGACAACGGCATAAAAGGAATTGCTTATCATGTTTGTCTATGTTCAACAAGTGAGGGCAATTGGGCTATTGGTGTTAGGACAATAAGGTAATTTATCATGATCACATAATTTTTATCTTAATGATCTAAAAATGAAACTTACTAAGTTTATTTTTAGCTTAAAACTTTCATCTTCGCAAAATATTTAAACACTTGTGGAGATCTAAGCCATATGAAAATTATCCATGTAGTTTTTCCATTCATGATTAACCTTTGTGATAGTGAACTAATCCTAACATCGTTTGGATTAGACTTCTTTTCTTATAAAATTAAACATCGTATAAAAACCATAAATCCAAAAAATTATTTATACTAAAAATATTAAAATTAATTGTAAACTCATAATTAATAAAACAACACAACATAAAACTCACAATTACAAAACAACACAACATAATATCGTATGTCGTATAATGGATGGGCCGAGTTTATTAATAGCACAACTGTAGGAGCCTAAGTGGCTTCATCCTTGACCATGATATCATCAAGAGTTAATGTCTCTCCCACGTTTGCAAGTGCAGTGCGATAAGTAATGAGCTAACGAGATGCATATATGTATCCTCATCCTTCTTCATCAAGATTACAAAGCATAAAGACAACCTCTCGACCTTTTTTTTATGCGAAGCTTTTGATCACGTGGTCAAGTAACCCCTAACAAAATAGATAACAACCCAGAAAGCCAACAATCAGGTTTGATATAACCTTGACCTAGAGGTAACCTTGTACCTAAAAACCAAATGTATTGGAAAAAAACTTGGTCCCAAAGATAATCTTATATCTAAGAACTCTAAGTATGTGAATAATGCCACTAAGCCAGTTAATCTTTAATAAGTTAGTATATGATCTTTGTCCTTGCAAAGAAAAGTTTTGCCACAAACAAACAAAAGAAAAAATCACGTTTATTCTTCCACTTGCTGTCTAAATTTGCAGCTCAAAAAAATAATATGATCTCTTCTAACTAACCCTAATAAACCTCTTTTGGTGCAAGTTAATGGGCTTAAACTAATAATTAACTAGCATAATTTCAATAATAAAATAAACCCCTAAACAATGTCTAATAGATCAGAACAAACCCAAATTAAAAATAATTATTCAAAAATAAATAAATAAAATAAGATAATAAAAACAAAGTTTTCAGCTAAAATTTCTCCATGTAGCCTGAATCTCCAATTTCTGTACATTCTTAGCGGATTTTAGTCTTGACTTCAAACACATCATTTTTTTTTCTGGATGAATTATTAGGCCTACAATATATGGTTGGAAAGCTTGAGATATCTAGTTTTCATCCCAACTTTAATCGCAACAAAAGGCAACGTGTAGCTCCAGATAGTTTCAAAACAATACATGGAGGTCTAGTTTGACAGATTTGACAAGATTCATTTTGTAACTTCAACCCTTTAAAATATATGTCATTGGACTTCATTTGACCTGAAAGCTTACCAAAACATATTTTTATATGTCTAGGATCTCCCTGTAAAATTTCATCTTGATCCGATGTACGATTTGAGAGATATGCCTGATGTTGCCAAACTGGTCAACAAATATTTTAAGGCTAAATTTAGACTTGACTTAGTTCGTATCACTTTCATAACAAAAAGACAACCTAAAATTCATCAAATTTATACATTAAAGGTTTTATAAATAAAACACATCATTCAATATATATTAATTCTACAAAGTTATGATCACTTACAGTCTTTTGAATTTGATATACATGTTGCTCATATTGCTAGTCTTCTAGTAGAGGAACTTGCTCGGGATATGGTGTGATGACCTGACGTGTTATACCCATATACCAAATCATATATTCATCCTTTGTAATCACATGATGTATCTTAGTAAATATCTCGTTCCTACTTACATCCTATTATGATATTTAAGTTCCATAACAACTTAAGCAATCGTAATAGTTATTTTTACCTTGATGATTTACAATGTGTAACGCACCACTCATATCAATATTAAGCCGAACTATCATATTACCTGATCAAGGTGATAAATCTCAACCATTTAAAAACACCAACAAAACCATAACTGTTTATATGTCCATCCAACTAGTGTAAAATACAAGTGCAATTGATAGTTTTTCATCTTCATACATAGCCCACATAATTTAAAACACAAGTGTCAAACATATAAAAAGACTAAATAGGTAAAAGTTAAGTTGAATACAAATGAATTACTAAACACATACTTAGAAAGATTGCTATTTATCTAGCTTGCTCTGATAAAATGACAACATATGTATGAGATTATTATCAAACATTTTAATCCCACATAACCTAACATTACAAATCACAAATTAAAATCATAATATAATACATATCTGCATAAGACTTTGTCACAGCTTCATTTGGTGGTGTGACATCTTTTTAAACCTTTTAAGGTGCATACTACCACTCTTCAATTTACAAAAATGGGGTGCCACTCCAAATGCATGCTCATATAGCACAACCTGATCACATACTCCTCGATTGTGACTACCCATCCATTGTGTCTAAGCAAAATGGCCACGTCTTAAAATGTGGGTGTCATCTCTCTATTCTTGAGGTGGAATATGTGCATCCCATGTCTCTATCACTTAGTCTATGCATGGATCAAGCTTGAAGTGCTCAAAATAAATAATGTATAAAAAATATATCTGGAACACAAATGGCTTAACCTGATCATGTAGTTTCATCATTTTATGTATTCGATAATCCATCTTAACCTCATCCTATAATATAACATGTCATATTCATAGATAATTTAAAACATAAGTACATTGAATATAAAGTAACAAAAGTGTTAAATTGAAGTTACTAATCATATTACATAACAAGTTAAATATACTTACATTACTGATAAATATGTTCTCTGATTTGTGTTTGTCCTGCATTCATAGAACAAAAGTAGTAGCGAACCCCATAACCATGTACTATGACTTTACCTCTCCAACAAATGAATCAGGCGTATTAGGCAAGTTAGCCTCCGAGAGTGGATGCTCCTCATAAAAAAAGATCCACAACCTTGCGTACAAGGCATCCTATATAAATGTACCTATATAATGTAATATTCAACAAGTATAATATTATAAATAAAAACAAAAACCTTAATAAACAAAAAAATTTAAAAATAATAGATTTATAGCAATAACAAAGTACATTATAAATGTATTGAGAAATATATGTTAGCGAGCATGACATGTTTTCCTATTAAGGCATATCTCAACCTAACATGTTACTTTCATGCTCATTTGTATGAAATCAACTCTAATTGCATAAATTCATAGCTAATTAACATAAATCAATCAAAATCCTCAATTTCAACAATTTAGTCGCAAATCAACACAAAGCATAATTGATAAAAATTCAACATAATTTGTGATATTTTCATTCTTAATTACATGAAATCAACCCTAATTTCATAAATCCATAGCTAATGTAACACAATTCAATCAAAATCCTTAATTTTGGCAACTTACCTAAAAATCAATGCAAAGCATAACTAATAACAATTTAAACTATTTCATGTTTATTGTTTTCACGCTCAATTGCATGAAATCAACTCTAAATACATAATTAATTTAATAAAATTTAATCAAAATTCTCAATTTCAACAAGTTACCTAAAAAAACACATAGCATAATTGATCATAATTTAACCTAATTCATGTTATTTTCATGATCAATTGCATAAAATAAACCCTAATTGTATAAATTCATAGCTAATTTAACACAATTCAATCAAACCCTAATTTCAAACAAACTAAATCCTAATTTCAAGCAAACACAAATTAAACATAAATTAACAATGAAATACACCAAATTAATACAAATATAGGTTGTTTACTTATTTTTTTTTAACTGGGGAGTGGTTGCAGTCTAATGCCCATGCCTTAGGAAGTGGTGGCATTGCTTTGGGCGGCGATTCTGATGCCAAACATGGTGAATGAAGGCTTAGAGATGGGGAGAGTGATTTTTTGGTGTGTTCTAAGGTTGTGGGCAACAATTTTGACTATTTTTTTTAAAGAGAGACAATGTAGATGGCTGGAGTTTAGAGAGAGAATAGAGTTGCAAGTTAAATTGCACGACTTGTTGTGATTTAGAATCGTGACATCTTAAGTTATTGCGTTTCAAAATCACAATTGTGAATTGCAACATGTATAAATTATGCTAATTTGCCAATTATTTTTCAAACTATGTTATTCTGCAAATATTTTTAATTTAATGTTCTAATTTTAAAAAATCTATATATTATGTTTTGATGATGGTTCTTTCTTATAAATTGAATAAAGAGCATGAAATTCAATCACATGAATATGCTTCTCATCTTCATACTGTATACACACACAAAACTTAGTGTTTGCTAGTTCCTTTGTGCCATCCATTACTAGTACTAACTTGGAGTATTTTTTGGACTAGTTAAGTAAGATTATGCTAGTTTTTAAATTATCAAGGATTCATTATATATTTTATTAAAACCTCAGAGGCTACCGGCTTAATCCATTCCTCTACATTAAGCATTTTTTTATTGAACCTCTTCATATATACCCTAGTGGAATCCTTTCTTGATTGAGTAACATAAAAGAGTTTTATGGAGCTTCTTTTGACGTGTATACTAGTGCTAAATCACAACACAAATTTAACACAGAGGTCATTAAAACCCATACTATAACCTAGCTTTAGGTTGCTATACCAGACTCGTGTTGACCCTTTAAAAGTTATAGGGAGGATTTTTAACTTAACATCACCATCTTGGATGATTAAATCCAGGTTGCTATGTATATTTTGGACATGTTCTCATGGATCTGTGAAATTTCTTAGTTGTCTAAAGTTATTTTTGTGGAGATATACTCTTTAGAAATGAAGGTGTGCAAGACTCATCTAGAGGTGGTGAAGCACCTGAAAAGGGTTCTGACCATTTCTTCAGACATCTTCATGATTTTTTATGAGAGTTACAACCACTTTCTAACCTTAACTGGACAAATAACTTTCAATGTAAGAAACTCTCTTGTCGGACCTCATTATTTTAGTTTTATGACTATTATTTCTAACAATTGTTTATCCATGATAGACTTTCATGATATGAACCTATTCTAAGGGGTGCTAGATTGCTGAGAGGATCTAAATAAGGGAGGCTATTTCCAATAACAAGATAGACCAGACTGCCCTTCAAAGGCTAAGGGATGAGAAGGCTATAGTGGAGGATGAGCTGAGGGACCTCAAGGTACCTTATACATAGCTGGATGACAATATGAGAGGTGTTCTTTTTCAGTTAGGCTCCACTAAAAAGGAGACTCATCTTACTTATAATGAAATAGATGCTCTGAAGCAAGGGATAATTGAGATGAGGGCATCTAAAGATACTTATAGGGATGAGCTCCATGCTGTTAAGGAAGAAGCTCAAAGCTATTATTTGAACATGCCTTGTTTAGGTTGGTGAAATCCACATATATAATCCATTTTTTATTTTTCTTACCATGACCATATTAGCTAGCCAGCCCAGATACATGACCTTACAAATAAAACTAGCAATTAATAATTTATCCACTTCTATAGTTATTGTCTGTTACCTTTACTCTCTAAATTTTCTCTTATTCTATTGGACAAGAGAGAAAATTGGATTAACTTGATGTTTGTGAGTAGATATGCCTGGATTGATCCCTGACATGTTTGAAGTGCTGAAAGCAAAATCAAACTTAAAGGTGAGGTAGGAATCTATCAATAATTGTTATTGAGTTTATTCCAAGGTTGAGCCTATCTTGGTGATGACTCCCTCCTCTTCCCCTAAATCACTTCTTTCAGCTACTTTGTGGCCTTAATTATGATCTCCACCCTTCCTTTAAGGACCTTAAATGGTCTAAAACCAAATACCTTTTTCCTTTTAGACATATAGAGACACAATGCCTAGAGGCCTCTTAGGTTTCTCTTATAATAACCACCTCTTTTGGAGTAGGGAATTTTAAGACCAAACACCAGGTACAAATGATTGCATTGATCTTGCGCAAGAGAGGTATTCTTGTTATGGTGTTATAGGCCAAAGCCATATCTATCACCATAAAGGTTTATTGGAGAGTCCAAACATGATTAGGGATCTCTAAGATGCCCTTTACTAACACTTCTAACCCTTAATCCCAACCTAAAAATTTTTTACATGAGTGACTATTAAGGAATATATCCTCACAGAGGACATCACCTCTCTGGAAAGGATGTTCACTGAGCTCCTATCATCCATCAACACCCTATGGACTCCATAATTGGCTAGAATTGTTGAAATTACCAGTGCATCCTAATGGGTGTAAATCACCCCCTCTCTATCTTTTGAAGTGAAACTGATAGGTTCATGCCATATGTCCTATTCATGAGCCTTTACCTATATTCCATAATTGTTTTCCACTAAAAGCATCTTCCCTTAATGTGGTCCCTCTTAAAATCACATTGATCTTAGGTAAAGCTTGAATAAGTTGATTGGACTTTTCTATGTCTCATTCCATTTGGGCATGCCTCTTAACAAACTACTTCAGATAACCCTTGGCTATCAACCTCTCAATCTCTTTATTTAGCGTGAGGTGATCTTCCATATCATGCTTTTTATCCTTGTGGAACAAACAAAACTTTTTAGAGGTGCGTGTGTGTGGAGCCGATACCATAAGGGGTAAATATTGATCAAGATCTTTTTTTTTTTTTTATGGTTGTAATGACTTCTGTGAGGGTGGAATTCAAGGGAGTTGTATAGCTCCTATGAGGGTATTGTATGCGCTTTCTTACTGACCTTTTTTTACTTTTCTTGGAATTATTCTCTTCGCTTGGGGGAGCGATTCTATTTGAAAGGTTTCTTATCCTGAACCTTCTAGTAGAAATATGGAGGCCTATGTTTCAACATATTAGTTTTTCTAACTGTATATGATTTTGCATGACCTGCTTCACCTTTAAGAGGCTTCTGTCTGGTAGGGCATACGAGTCGTTCCATAAAAAAATTCCCCCACTCCATTTATTAAAGCCTTTGAGGCTATCAACTCAATCAATTCCTCCACCTTGAGCATTTTGAACCTCTTTAAATATACCTTGGTGGATTTTCCTCCTGATTGAGTAATGTCAAAGAGTTCTATAGAGCTCCTCTTGACGTGTATACTAGTTCTTAATCATGACACAAGTTTAACACAGAGGTCGTTAAAACCCATGATAGATCCTAGCTTTAGGTTGCTATACAAGGCTTGTGCTGACCACTTGAAAGTTGTAAGGAGGATTTTGCATATAATATCACCGTTTTAGATGATTAAATCCAGGTTACTACGTATATTTTGGACATGTTCTCATAGATTTGTCAAACCATTGTAGATGTCCAAAGTCATTTTCATAGAGATATACTCCTTAGGGATGAGGGTGTGTAAGACTCGTTTAGATAAAAGTGATCCCCTTCTCATGAGAACTGTAGAGCTCATTTTATATGTATCTATTTGCCAAATCTCTCCCATATTCTTATCTAATAGGCTTTGGAGATTTGGAGAATTCTAGCATGGAACGACAAAATTGATAGCTAACTCTATCCTGTGGTGGCTAAATGGATCATGTTTAGAGTGACCACTTATTAGGAAAGCTTCACATCAATAAAAATAACCTTTAACAAGACTAGGAGATTGTCGGGGTAGAAAACTCTTCATGTCATTTCGTCCAAACTCTTCTAAATAATACAATTATCTTATGGTAAAGGGGAAAACTTAGGGTTGAGAAGTTAAGACTGAGGGTGATACATCATGTGCCAAGACTTGCTGGGATGACTAGGTCTAATGTTGCCTCTAAGTTGCCAACCCGACTTGAGTAACGGCTTGCAATTGGTTGATGAATTATTGAAACTTTGATCTTTGATGGGTTGGTATGCCAACAACTGCAGCAATGTCTGTGATGCATTCCATCCCAAGGGTATCTTAATTGTTTACCATTGATAGCGATTAAGAATGTCAAAAACCAGCCCTAAAAGAACAATTGATGGCTTTTTTTATTAGTTCTCCACAAACAATGCTAATTGATGATGTTCTAAAATTCAATATGCTCAGGAATAAGGTTTTGAGTGTTTGGACAATGGGTAATCACACATATACGCCAAAATTTCTCAGGTGGTAAATTTAGGTTCCAATCAGAAATTGGTGGAAGTAGTAGGGGACAAAGGTCTATTAAACTAGACCTTAAAACTAGAGGGGATGGAACTCCAACATCCATCTCTAGAAGGGGAAATGTAGTTCTTAACATCAGAGAAGTCCATATTCCTCTATTGCCTCTAAGGAAGCCCGAGGGAAAGAGAGGCTAACTCAAGCCCTTGAGGACGATGCCATAGTTTTTAAACTCGACTCGGTGGTCGACCTGGTATAATGATCGGGTCACGGGTCAGATGGGTTGACCCGGGTCAATCCGGGTCAACCCAAAAAAAATCTAATGCAAGTTGCATTAGTTGCTGCTGCAGCAACAACAACAAACCCAGTATTCAATACTTCTAAACTTTAACTTCCATCCTTTAAAATGCCAACCACCATATTTTATTCATCACTGGACCGAAACATTTCAGTACTTTAAAGTTTGAACATCTGCAAATTACAAGGACACAAACATTTGATACACAATAGGAATGTTAGAACAAATAGAACAAACCAACTCCAGCCCACCATTCCCAGATCCTTCAACACCAATAAACAATCCAACCAACTCATCAAGCAACCCAACCATTTCATCCAAATCATCATCTAGGTTTAAGAAAGAATCGATGCTAGATCAACTGATCAAGAACTGCAAGTTCAAAAAAGAGGCAGAGAATAAAGAAGAGAGAGAGTGAAAAAATGAGAGTCGTGAAGAGAAACAAGCAACATCAACTTCATCTAACCTTATTCGCAGATTTGAACTGGTATGGCTTGCCTTGACGTCTTCTACTCCTCTGTTTTTCTTCGCGAATCGCAACTGAAATGACTTTGAAGATTTATGAGATTAGGTAATTTAGGTTTTCTCATTTCTATCCTTTTATTGTCAAACCGCAGACATCCCATCTACTAGAAGACTATGAATGTTGGTTTGGACATTTTGTTCACTATGATCCATATTCCAACTTTGATGATCGTTGAAACAAAGTAACAACAATTCTGGAGAAATTGTCCAAGATGCAATTGTTGGAAAAATTGAGAGATTTTATGAATTTCTCGGGAATTAATGAATAAGGCAAAAACGACGTTGTTTTACATGTGTGTAAAAGCCGGGTCTCAGCTGGGTTTACCCGGGTCGGCCGGGTTCCGGGTCGAACCGCCGGGTCAACTCCCAACCGGGTTTTTACTTAGACCCGGACCGGTCCCATGCCCGGGTCGGCCGGGTCCCGGGTCGACCCGCCGGGCTGGTTCGGGTTTCAAAACTATGGACGATGCACCTAACACCTTAAGCATATATGAGGTGACCTTTGTAAATGGTTGGCAACTAAGAGATTATGTTGCTAAATTACCTTCTAGGAATGAAAGAATTAGTCATCTAACCTTGGCCTTGGCCTAAGGCTACTTTGAAAATACTACCCTAATATGCATGTACGAGTTAGGGTATAACTTCCCTCTCTAAGGGTTTGCGAGAGAAGTTTTTCGGTATTACAAGTTGGGTCCAAGCCAGTAGCATCTTAATGTATGGGTACTTTCATCTGCATTTGAAATGTTTCTTAAGCTCATAGCTGAAACTAAGGATGTTGGGCTTAAAAGCAAGCTAGACCCATGTCATCTAAACTTGGCATTCCACCAAGCCTAGATACGTTGGATTATCACCCTATTTTTTGTCCTTTTATATTTGAACTTAAACTAAAAAGTAAAATTTTAAAAATTTGTTGATGCATTATATAAGAAGTTAAACAAAAAACCACATGCAATAAACATATATATATATATATATATATATATATATATATATATATATATATATATATATATCATAGATTAATGGTTTTGAATCCAAACTTAAATTGTATAATTGATTGGTCCTCTTGGGTTATCAAAATGAATCATGATAATTCAGGAGGTATACAACAAAAAAAAAAAACCCACAAGCCCTAAGATTTGCTAGTAAAACTAGATTTAGCCAGAAAAAAATAAAAACATAAAATTTCCTCTTGTACATGTGGTGATATATAAGGGTGAGCATCAATTGGTTTAGTTTAGTATGGATAAAAATTCCAATCGAACCGAAATATCAATTCAAAATGGATAGTTTGATTCAATTTAATTTTCTATTTATAAAACTAATTTAGTATTTGAGTACTTCAATTGGGGTTTTTTTTTTTGAGGTTTTGATGTAATGGACTTGAGATTATTTTTTTGGTTTTTTATTTTAAAAAATTTAGTCCATTTTGATTTCTATTTAAAAAAATTGAATTAGTCCATAGGTTTTTTAATTGTGTTTTTTGAGAGGCTTTGAAGTAATGGACTTGATTTTTTTTTCTATGTTAAAATACTTAATTTTAGTTCGATTTAATTTTCTCAGTTTCTCAAATTTACAACCAAAACTGAACTGAATTGTTTTTTTTTTAATTTTTAATTGTTTTTTTTATTTGATAACTTGGTTAGGTTTTTTCAATTAATTTTATATTCATTTTGGTTAATTCAATTATACAATTAATTTACTCACCTTTGGTAACATACCTGTTTCTAGGGTCCTGTTTGAACAACCGGTCGATTAATTCTATGTTTTTCATATATCTGCTAGACTGATATCCTAACAGTTGTTTTGTCTATCTATTTGTTTGATTTTTTGAACTTTCTTTAGCTTTTTTTTTTTTTTTTTTTTTTTTTTTTTTTTTTATATTTTTTTTTTTTTTTTTATTTTTTTTTTTTTTTTTTTTTTTTTTTTTTTTTTTTTTTTTTTTTTTTTTTTTTTTATAGCTTTTGTTTGTTTTTCTGTTGGTTAAGATAGTTTGGACCTGGTAATGAGTTTTTATAATTCTTAGGGAATGCTCCTTACATTTTGTTTAGTTTTCTATCTTGTGGAGAATTACACAAAAAAACAAGTGGTGAAGGATAAATTCACAAAAAAGTACTGAAGTTGCTAAATTTATGCGTTTACAGCTTAATAAAACAGTACAGCTAGCTAATTACACAGTGTCAGTTTAGTTGGCAGCTAGCCTTGTTTACTAATTATGTCTTATCATGCTATGTCCTGTGTCCTACGTCCTACCCGGACAGTTCCGGGCAGAACAAGTTGCCTAAAGCCAGTTCACAGTCCACATTGCTATATATGTTGTAGCCTTATTGGTCTAGTGACAGACAAGGCAAAAAAAAAAAAAAAAAAGAAGCTAAACCCCACAAACCAGTTCCATTTCCTCTCTTCAATGGCTTCCGTTCCTCATTTCCATTCTGATTATCACTTTTCTCCAGATGAATTTTCAGAGATTTCATCTGTAATGGATCAAGATCATAGATATGCTAGAACCGGTTCATTTTCTAGCACAAATATGTCAAGTGGTGCAATTTCTAGTCCTAGTGGTGGAGCAAAGTTGGGTGAGCATCAAGATCATAGCTTTCCAACGTTTTATGATCATAAAAATTGTGGTGCCCTTGATATTTTTCAAGGGGAATCTGAGATCATGTCGCCGATTCCAGCAACGAATTCAATGCCTGAAATATTTGGGATTTCTGATATGGTTGTGCCCACATGGATGGATTATAAAATGGGGTCTAATGGTGGCATTGCCAAAATTGAGAATTTTAGTTGCGGATTTCAAATATCGGATGTGTGTGAATATGGGGAGGATTGTGATGGTTTTTCGCCAAATTTTACGCCTGTGATCTGTCCTGCTGCTGAAGAAAATTGGGCACGCACATTTTTTGTAAGACTCCTCTGCATGATGATATATAGAATTTTCAGAAAGATTTTTCTACTTCTCAATTTCTAAGCATATATAGATTTCTTTTTGGTGCTCATGATTTGTTAATTTTCCTTCAGAGGCTGGAATACAACCTAATAACAGCCAAAGAAAGCACCGATATGGCCAAGGTTGGCCGGTACACGGTGGAAGAGAGGAAAGACAGAATTTCAAGGTATTTGAAGAAGAGAAACCAAAGGAACTTTAACAAGACCATCAAGGTAATTAAGTTTCAGTTAAACCCATTTCATATTTAATCCTATAGTTAGAAGATGTGAATTTAACCTGTATATGATTCCTGCAACAATATTACAGTATGCTTGCCGAAAAACCCTAGCTGACCGCAGAGTTCGCGTTCGCGGGAGATTTGCTAGGAACAATGAAATATTTGAAGAAGAAACTGAGGTTAAGAAGGATGATGATAGTATTCCTTATCTCCGTCATGGAAAAGAAACATATTGCACTAGCAATGCAGTCCAGGTATAGTAATTTTTTTTTTTGTGGGTTCTTATATTTTATCATCATTTTTTTCTTTATCTCTAAAAACCAATCAATTAACACACCTTAATCTTAGTTCAACTACCCTCCTCGTTTTTCTCCTGTCACAAAAAGAGAAGAAGAAGGAAATTCATACAAGTTGTCAAGATTAAAATTTTATGAATCTAAGAATTATTGTGTACTTTGCAGATCAAGAACGATGATGATGACGATGAACAATGGCTGCAAGAGGCTTTGGCAAGTCTTGTGTATGTACCACCGTATATTGCTGGATGACTTGTAATATGGACAACTGATTAATGTAGGAATGCTTGGAGATGACTGGCATGTGTGTTTTTTTTACTTGCAACAGTACTTTCTAACCAAGCTAGTGTTTGATTTATTATAGCATAACATCACTTTCATGGTGGGTTGTTTTCGGTTGTGAAACTTCTTCAGTTGGATTTGAAAAGGAAGTTCATGGTACTACACTATCACCATGACAGTCTCTCTTAATATTCCACCAACAAGGACATGAAAGCATAGTGGTGATAAGACACTTTTGCAATTAATGTTGTAAATGAGGATATCGAAGGTGTCGTCTTGGTGTTTTTAGCTTGCCTAGCCAAGTATCAAAGGGTTAATTAATTTGATTACATTAATTAGTACTCATTTTCTATATATAATGGCTGGATTAAATATATGATTGTGGACCTAGCTACTATCAAAGAAACTTGAAGCCATAATTGCAACTGGTTTAGTGGAAAACAAGGTTTTGATCGATTGGGAAGAGAAATGTGTGTTTTGGGCGATATAGTTTACCTTCCAAGAGGAATAGCACCTGAGGAACTATTATGACTTAAAGAATAAGTACTTTTTTCAGGTCCTAAAAGTGAGTTAGAACAACTTTTTTCAGATGAAGTATACACAAAATTATAATGATGAAGCAAGCATTGCACTCGATCTGCGGTGCATAAAAGGGCTTAAATATTAGTATTATATATGCTTATTTGGCTGTTTTTATCTATTGTACATCTGCTTTATCTATTATCTGCTTGATCTTCTAGTAGTTTCCTTTAATAAAACACAAACACAGAGAGGGAGAGGGAGCTTGGAATATTTTACAGGTCTTGTCATTTTAAAGGCCAGTAAATGTAGGGCCATTCTTTTACCTATTCTCTTTGAAGTCAAATATTCTCTTAGCTTCAGGCTTTACATAAAAACTCATGACAAATGCAGTGCTGAACGCCGCAAGTAATTTCTTAATTCTCCAACAGTAAACTATTTGACGAGAAACCTGGACCAAGGCCTAAATTAACCAAATTATCTTGCCTTAATTTCTTTACATATATTGATTGGCAAAAAAAAAAAAGAAAAACCTAGCCGATCGGCCCATTCCATATGGTCAGACATGAGCCTGAATAAACCAAAATACCCCTAAATTAACCTAGAATTGACTAGACCACAAGCAGTTTCTAATCACAGGCACACAAAAATATTTTTATTGGTTGCATGCAGGTTTGTATTGTTTTTATTGGTGAGGAAAACATATGAATAATCACTAGACTCACTAATTGTTGGGAGAATCATTGCTCCGTGTCCTCTTGTGAGGTTAGTTACCATTACTCCTCTCATCGTCAAGTAAGTCATGTGATATTAGATGAGCATGTGTTTAAATATCATAAATCATCCCCACAATAATTAACTCATAATAACTTTTTCACCATCACACCAAATCAATTTTCTCACTCATCTCATATTTTTCTTTCTCCTTATTTTTCTCCTCTCTAATCCACTAACTTAATTATCAGAAGGTCCGTAATTACATAAAAAACTTGTTTTTTTTTTTTTTTTAGGAAAGCACTTAAACCCAAAATTAGTTATGGAAAGCCCAATATCTCTATGAAGTTTCAACAATTTCATTATGTGCGCGCGCGCTTGTGTTCAATTTCCATATCCCTTTTAATTTGATACCAAGCTAAAATTATACCATCCACTTCATCAATTTTTTTCCGTTTCTTCAATAACCATCAACTTTTATTTATTGGTAAACCACTACCAAAAAATCGGCAAAAACTAACGAAATTATCGACGGAATTTATTCGTTGGTAATTTTTACCTACAAAAATAATTTCGTCTCTAATTTTGTCGGTATATACCGACAGACCATTTCCGTCAGCAATACGCTCGGTATATACCGATGGACATATCCGTCGGTATATACTAACCGTATTGCCGACGGATTATATAGATTTTTGAAAAGTTGCAACAGTGTGATGACGTGAATTTTTTTCAGATGATTTTATCGATGGAATGACCGAGGGATTCAAACCGGGATCTCCGTACAGTGACGTGGCACAATCACCGGCGGACTTACCGACGGGTATACTGATGGAACGTTTCCATCGGTGATTCTATCGGTAAAAGACAATATATACCCACTCTGCCGACTCTCTCTTCCTCTATTTCTCCTTCTTCTTCCCCATCCCAACTCTCCCCTCCCAAACTGTAGCCAACTACCCATCCCAACTCTCCCCCTCTTCTCAACACAAGCACTCAAGTTTCTTATACTTTTGTACGTGGTCACAACATCCGTTCTCCGAGCAATTTATTGTGGATTTTATCATTTTTTGTAAGTAAATATATCCTTTTTAGTTTTAACATTTAAATGTCAATTTTATTGTTTTTTATTGTTTTTTTAGTATATGTATTTTGTTAACGTATGTACTTGTTTGATTGTTATTTGTTAAAGAAACTTGTAGTATGAATGTATAATTTTGTAGTTGTTATAGTTTGTTTTAGATTTAGTCAAAATGTATTTGTTTGTAAATTATTGAAACTTTGTTTGAATTACACCGAATTAGATGTGTTGTGATGAAATAAATAATAGCTTGTTTAACGGGTCTGTTTTAATTTTTATCAATTCAATTGCGGAGTTGTGACTTTCGTAAATTTATATATGTATAAATTTGTATGGACGTTGATAATTGATAATGAATATTTAACATAAGTGTTTTTTTAGTTTGTTGGATAATGTCGGGGCAAACCGATATTTTTGCAAATTTATTTACGTAACATAGTTAATTAATACATGTTGTCGTCATAATTTTATAGAGGTTTGATAGAAGTCATGGATGATCGTTCATGGATGTATCGGGACTCACCCCAAGAATTGCGGAGGATGGATTATTGTAACGGGGTTCAGCGTTTTATTAATTTTGCAACATCTATTCCGAGGAATTTTACTGATGGCGGTATTAGGTGTCCATGTAGGAAGTGTAAAAATAAAAAGTTTCTACATTAAGATGTTGTAACGATGCATCTTCTAACCAAAAGGGTTCATGGAGGATTACCTGTGTTGGTATGCACACGAAGAACTATTTGTTCCTAATAAGCGCATGGTAGAAAGGGTGGTTGGGTCAACTTTTAGTGCTAGCAACGTGCATGAAGTTGTAAATGACAACAGTAATCCTTACAGGAAAGCACTTAAACCCAAAACTAGTTATGGAAAGCCTAGTATCTCTGTGAAGTTTCAACAATTTCATTATATATGTGCGCGCTTGTGTTCAATTTCCATATCCCTTTTAATTTGATACCAAGCTAAAATTATACCATCCACTTCATCAATTTTTTTTCGTTTCCTGAATAACCATCAACTTTTATCTATTGGTAAAACTTTCACAAATTCTAGAAAACTCTCTACATGTAATTTTAAATTTAAAATAAAAGAATTATCTCAAATTAAAAGCTTAAGTTGTTAGGTGAGATCTCAAAATTATATTATACTCTTTAATATATTTTCGTAAGTAAAAACCTTTCGAACTAGAAACTTACATATACCCATCACTATACTATGTTATATTTAATCATTTAATTTTAACTAGAAAAGAGAATAAAGATGGTGGGTTTTAAACTTATAATCATTTTATCTCAAGACTCTAATTCTATGTCAAAAAATCATTTCAACAACAAAAAGTAAAAACTCAAACTGTTAGATAAGATCTCAAAATAACTTTATATTACTCTCTTACACTTGTTTAGAAGACAATATTTACCTTTTATTTATTTATTTTTCCCCAAATATTATGTTGCACTAAGGGACTGAGTTTTCTAGCTAGAGGGTACTATTTAACCTGATAGGAGAATCGATGATGAAAGATGAACTACTTTAGTTATTGGAAAAGACCAATTGTCATAACCCATTTTTGGGTTATTCTCTAAATTCACGTTTTCTCTTCCAAAAATCAAAAAAATATATTCGGACTAAAAACAAAAAAATCCAAAAAATAATAATAGTGAGAAGAGGATGTTGTAGCTCTTAGAAAATGACTAGAAATTGGTTGAGGAGGCTAAAAAATTCAAAGATTAAAATTTGACAGTATATTTTTTACAAATAAAGAGCCCTGTCGACAAAGAAAATTCAATTTGAAGAAGAAAGGTCCAAAAACAAATATTTATAGACTCAATTAAATTTTTTTGGAGGTTTAATTGAATTTATGAAGGGTTTGATTGCAAGAAAAATTTATTTTTAAGTAAATTTGGGATTTAATTGGAAGAAATTAAAGTTCTAGGGTTAAATTAGAATTTTTTAGAGTTGATTTGGTCAAATCAGGGGCTTAATTGCATAAATATTGAAGTTTGATGGTCAATTAGAGACTTAATTGAATAAATTAAGAACCAGGGACCAAAGAGAAAAGGGCGCTGAAATCTAGGGCTTGAGTTAAAGTTCATCAGGGGTGTAATTAGAGATAAGTCATAAATTGAAGGACTAAAGCGTAATTGGCAGAAAAGTTACTATTCATCATCTTCTCCAGCGAGGCTGCCCGAGCGGCCTCCTTCCCAATGCATTTGACGCCTCATTTTTTCCCCAAATTAAATGAAACTTGCAGGGAAACGATCCCCTGACACCTGACTACACGCTAGTATAAATGGTTTGGCCTGATCGAGGCTGTAGAGGCGGTGGCACCACCCCAAAGTGCCCAACCTGACCAGCCATTTTTCCTGCACAAAACTGACAGTTCATCATTGCTACTTTGAGCCAATGGTTGGGATGCTTTCGGGTCGAACCAAGGGCTGAGATTTTGCACCAGAAGAGACAAAGTGTCCCTCTTCCACCGCCTATAAATAGATTTGATCTTCATGCTTCATGGGTGGACATAATTGTGTCCAAAGTCGGTCAAAAACCACCTTCCTCCCTAGAATTTTTCCTTTTCTGTCGTCTGTCTCTTCACACTCTATCTCTCTCCGCCATCCCAACCACCACTGTCATAACCGCCATCGTTTCAGCCACCATCTCCACCACAGGAAGCCAATACAACCACCATCCAGCCACAACAACCACCGGTCCTCTCCCCCTGCAGATTTTCTTCTTCTTCTTTCTTCCTGCCACAGCCACCATCAGCCGCCACCGCTTGCACCGGCCGAACCTCCTCGTCGCAGCCAAGCTTCCACCGCAGGTTAGTGTCCTTCCGCTTCCCTTTCTTCTTCCTTTCTTCTTCTTCTTCGGTGGTCTCCACTATTCACGTTGCATGTGAATAGTGAAGAGTAATCCACTGTTCATTTTTTTTAAAAAAAATTCAAATTCCAAAAATTCTTTCTAAAATCTTTTATGATTTTCTCCTGTATTTTTCTATCTATTTTGCGTAATATTGGTTTCTATTTTTATACCGTAAAATACAAATCTAGTATTAAAATACTCGGTTTTTGTCAAAACATTGCAAAAACAATTATATAAAAAAATATATATTTTGTTTTCATGCATACGGCCAAGTCTCTCAAAGATTAAAAAAAAATCATCACATCATATTTTCATACAAAAAAAAATATGTTTTAACATGCATTTTAATTTTAATAACCAGTTTATTAAAGTCACGAGAACTAGGCCAAAATTTCAAAAATTCCAAAAAACTTATTTTGTTTTCTTTTAATATCCGGAATTATAAATTTATACGTAAAATGTATTCTCGATATTAAAAAGGTCTTTCTTTTATAGATATTAGAACGATTAGGTTTTTACTCGATAAGATAAGGACCTCCTTAGCGAGGAGGACTTTTCTTAAACCTGAGATAGACCAACAATTAAAAAACACGACAAGATCTTAGTTTTTTTATCAGACAATTAAACAATGCAGCTTACCTTAGGTAAGACGTATTTGAGGTGCTAATACCTTCCCTTTACGCAACCAGTCCCCGTACCCGATCTCTGAGACCAGCTAGGGTTCCTAGTGACCAAAATACTAGGTGGCGACTCCCTTTCTTCCTTTCCACTAATAAAAGACAAGAATCCCTTGTCTCCCCGTATTTGCCAGATACATTGATGAAGTGGAATATTCTCCGCGACGCCGCACACGTGCAACAGAATGGCGACTCCACTGTGGACCTTGTGGACTAAGATTTGTTTTTGTCTGATAATTATGTTTTATTTTTTGGTTTACGTGTTTACTGTTAATATGAATTTCCATTATTTATTTTCTTATGCGCTTTAAATTTTGTACATATTTTTTCATGCATCACGCTTTATTTTTTGGGAAGTACACACAAGCTTATAAGTTAGGTGGGGGGATTAACGATCTGCCTTATGACTATTGGTCAGGGTTCAGATGCGTGAAACACCCAACTCATATCTGAGTGCCTGCTTGGTAATGGTGGGCATACGTGGGCATACGTGCCTTAACTATTTCTTGCAACGCCCCCATATTGTCTTTACGAAGACCGTCACTAGGCAGATATGAGACCATTTTGAGACCAGGTAGAAAGCCTACCCATCATGTAATGACCTAGAACCTCTTCTTAGTATATGAACTACCCAATGTGCATCTACATACATTTTCATTCGTACACATACATCTATTCATTGTAAATAACATACATACATGTATCAGGTTGAAATATAGGTCCCCTAATAGTCTACAACACCCGACTTCAAGCGAGAAACATGGAAGATGAAGAGCGCACTCACTATGACGCCTATTTTCAAGAAGAGTTAGGGTCTCTGAAGACAAGCGTGGCTCGCCTCACTAGCTTACTCAAGCAAACACTGAGAAATACCTCTGGTGAAGGTCCTTCTAACCAACCCGATCACCTTTAATCAAACTCTGACAACAACTCGGTCCGAAGAAAGAATGAGTGAACATGGTCAAAAGCCTCAACATAATCCAGCATTTGTGCAGTTAGCGACACGTGCACCAGCCCCGGCAGTCATGGATGCATTTGCCAACGACTCCCATAAGGCCAAGTCAGCTGATAACATTGATCAAGATAAGATAGAGGCGTTGTAAGCCATAATCAGAGTCATTGAAGGGGCATACTTAGATGATCTAGTACGGGCAGTAGAGATGTGTCTGGTCCCAAATGTAGTTGTCCCGAAGAAGTTTCGTGTTCCTGAGTTCATCAAATATAGTGGAACACAATGCCCCATGACTCATCTCAAGTCCTACTGCAATAAAATGACAGAAGTAATGCATGATGAAAAACTACTGATGCACTTTTTTCAAGATAGCTTAAGTGGGGCAACATTGAGCTGGTACATGAGATTGGACAACACAAAGATTCGGAGATGGAAAGATCTGGTAGATGCTTTTGTCAAGCAGTACAAATATAACATGGATATTGCTCCTGACAGAACCAGCTTATCCAATTTAGAGAAAAAAGACAAAGAAAGCATAAGGGAATACGCTCAAAGATAGCGGGAATCAGTTGCTCAAGTACATCCTCCACTTCTGGATAAAGAGATGGTCACTTTATTTGCTGACACACTCAAGGCACCATATTACGAGCATGTGATGGGTAGTTCGGCCCAACAATTCACGGACGCTATGGTAGTGTGTGAATGCATAGAGCAAGGCGTCAAGAATGGTAGAATTTCTGTACCTGCCGAGAAAAGAGGCTTCGAAAAGAAGGAGGTCAACCATGTTGGTGATGACTATAAGGGTAGGAAAAACACATTCGAAAACTATCACCCTCCATCCCAAATTACCAACATCAACTCCTCATCTCCCATCAAAAGACGAGCCCCAAAACTTTCAAGCCAAAAGCCAAATTAGAAATTACCAAAGGGTCTAAGAATAACTACCTCCATTATTGCTGCACCTGAATGAAATGTACCATAAGCTATTAAGCACCGGGTAGGTAGCTCCCGAACCTCTGACATCTTTGCAGCCACCTTACCCTAGCTGGTACAAGCTAGAGTTCACTTGCGAATACCACGCTAATGTTGTTGGAACGCCTTCAAGAGAAAGCTTCTGCAATTAATCAAGGTAGGGTGGATAACATTCAAAGACACTCCTAATGTGAACACGAACCCTCTACCTAATCCTGTTTGAAGCGGTAGATCAGAAACGCACTAGTGATGGAATGTCCGGGAAATCTGAAAGCACCGATGGGCCAAATAGGGTGCGAAAAAGGCAGCATAAATTTTGAAGGACTCGAATTTCGACCATAGTTTTTTTGTCCCCATCAAGAGCTGTTGTGGGGAGGCCAGCCTAATAGGAGAGGATGAAGCCTGCCCTATTATTGTCTTTTGTTTGATTATGTATGTTTTTACTTGTTTCAGTCTTATTGGTATTTTGGCTCGTAACGCCCCAAAACTTTCTTTGTCAAATGAGCCCTTCTTGTTAAAACAAAAATCATGTGTTTTCTTGTGTTCATGATGTGCCTCTATTTTTTTTATTGTTTCATACCTACACAAGCACACACTTTACTCACGAAACCATTGCACCAAGAATTCTTCGTTGTGTTTCCAAAACCATGCATGATGTCACATGTTCACAAGGATTTTTAGGAATTCAAAGTATAAAACAGAAACTATAGTGGTGATTGTCCAAACAAACAAGTTCGGAAAATTCAAGTAATCCCTTAGAAAGGTAACCACACACTTAGAAAGTTTGAAAAAAACAAACCAAACACCGTGAAATGACTCTAAAAGCTGAGTTTTGATTGAATGAATAATAAGAAACCATTTTGCATACTCGCATGAAAGTAAGGCTTACCGATCCTAAGTGCATGCGTTTGAAATGAGAAAATACCATATTTGATAATCCTTTCACGAATTTAAGATATATCCTTTGCAGTTACCTTTTGAGCCTAGTAACATTCTTTTTTGAAAATAACCTTGGCTAAGATCACACACCCATACTGGGGGGCAAGTGCAAGAAATTCTCAATGATCAAAGGTACCCCAAATAAAGTTGGGGGCCATGAAGAAAAAAAAATCCAAAGGGTTCAAAAGATTTGAGCTTTCCAAAATAAGTGATATGATGATGCTCAACCAAATGAAAAAAAAAAAGAGAAAAAGCTAAAGCCCAACACTGGGGGGCACGATAAACCATTTTGGAAATAAATTTAAATGACAAAAGGTCAGGAAACAAGCACTATTGATCTTTAGTCATGAAATCCCTTAAACACCTTTTGGGCCTACAAATATCATTTTCTTTATAATCAATAGCCAAAGCCTACGTTACGTGCCTAATCAAGCCCTTTCTAATTAAGGGCAAGCAATCTGGATTGTTAGGCAATGCTTTTCCATGCGAAACAAGCTTTATTATTCATGCAAATAAAATGAATGCTTTGAAGACTGGTTCTTTGAAACCCTCAGATTGAATCTTGAACCAATTTTTACCAACGAAACATCACGACGCATTTTCACCAAAAGCAAAACAAAGATTCTTTCATCACTTCTAAAAACCTGTCCATATGAATCACTTGAATTTCTTCAGAATGAGTTTGCTTTAAACCAATTTCTGTGTCTGGAATAGCTTTGAAATTCTAAAAAAATTCTGCATGAAAACATTTCCTTGTAATAACCAAACCTTCTTTCACATAACCTCATCCCTAAAGAAAACCCAAATTGAACACTTGGGGGCATCATCAAGCTGGGGGGTAACCCAAAAACACATGATATGGCTGGCTCTATGATCTCCTTTCTAAGAAAACAAGATGTAAGGCAGAGCTAGTGACCTTTGAGATAAAGATCAGGACAAAGAAGTATAATGATATCAAGCCCTTTCTAGAGGCCAAGATCACAAGATGTGACTCGAGTAAACAAGAGCGAAAGACCATTAAAGTTTACTACCAAGACTCAATCTTTTGAGAAAAGGAAGACTCCATGAAGAAAAGAGGATCTATATTTCTCAGGTAAGTATACATGCATATTGATCATAATGCATTGCTTTCATTATTGACAGATCAGTGTTTCACCATCACTTATTAGGTAGTGCGTTTCCTAACCCTGCCTCCTTTCAAGTGCGCTTTTAAGCCCTCGTATCCCTTTGAGTCCTATCTTGTCGTCTTTTCAAAAACTATTCCAACATTTTTCCATCTAAGTAGGTCACCCATTACAATGAGACCATTATTCCACCTAGGTAGGTCACCAATTATAATGAGACCATTCTTCCCTTTTTCCACCTGGGTAGGTCATCCATTACAATGAGACCATTCTCCATGTTTTTTTATCTGGGTAGTTCACCCATTACAATGAGACCATTCTTTCACCTGGATAGGTCACCCATTACAATGAGATCATTCTTCCTCTCTTTTTCACGTGGGTAGGTCACCCATTACAATGAGACCATTCTTCCTTTTTTTTTTCACTTGGGTAGGTCACCCATTACAATGAGACCATTCTTCGTATTTTATTTTTCCACTTGGGTAGGTCACCCATTACAATGAGACCATTCTCCGCATTTTATTTTGACTTCGGTAGGTCACCCATTACAATGAGGTCATTCTTCCACCTGGGTAGATCACCCATTATAATGAGACCACTCTTTCCCTTTTCCACTTGGGTAGGTCACCCATTACAATGAGACCATTATTTTTCTGGGTAGGTCACCCGTTACAATGAGACCATTCTTCCTATTTTATTTTTACCTGAGTAGGTCACCAATTACACTGAGACCATTCTTCCACCTGGGTAGGTCACCCGTTACAATGAGACCATTATTTTTCTAGGTAGGTCACCCATTACAATGAGACTGTTCTCCATGTTTTTCCACTCGGGTAGGTCACCCATTACAATTCGATCATTTAAAAAAAAATCTATGAATTTCACCAGAAAAACCTTTCGACCATTTGAGTGCGCTTTCTAGCCCTCAAATGCTTTCAAAACAATTCATCATATGGTGAGTCCGTTATCTTTTTCTTTTTCTTCTTTACAAAGCTTACTATATAAAATCTCTCACGAGAATTTCTATCGTAAGCATTATAAAGAGGGGGGCAACTGTCATAACTCATTTTTGGGTTATTCCATAAATTCACTTTTTCTCTTCCGAAAATCAAAAAAATATATTCTGACTAAAAACAAAAAAATCCAAAAAATAATAACAATGAGAAGAGAATGTCGTAGCGCTTAGAAAATGGCTAGAAATTGGTTGAGGAAGCTAAAAAATTCAAAGATTAAAATTTAACAATATATTTTTTACAAATGAAGAGCCCTGTCGACAAAGAAAATTCAATTTGAAGAAGAAATGTCCAAAAACAAATATATATAGACTCAATTAAATTTTATTGGAGGTTTAATTGAATTTATGAAGGGTTTGATTGCAAGAAAAATTGATTAAAAAAATTTAAAAATTAATTAAAAACATTGCAAAAAAAATTATAAAACAAAAAAAATATATTTTGTTTTCATTCATACAGCCAAGTCTCTCAAAGATTAAAAAAAAAATCATCACATTATATTTTCATACAACAAAAAAAAAATATTTTTTAGCATGCATTTTGGCTTTAATAACCAGTTTATTAAAATCACAAGAACTAGGCCAAAATTTCAAAAATTCCAAAAAAATTATTTTGTTTTCTTTTAATATCCGAAATTACAAATTTATACGTAAAACGTATTCTCGATAATAAAAAGGTTTTTCTTTTACAGATATTAGAACGATTAGGTTTTTTCTCGATAAGATAAGGACCTCCTTAGTGTGGAGGACTTTCTTAAACCTTAGATAGACGAACAATTAGAAAACACGACAAGATCTTAGTTTTTTATCAGACAAATAAACAATGCAGCTTACCTTAGGTAAGATGTATTTGGGGTGCTAATACCTTTCCTTTACGCAACCAGTTCCCGTACCTGATCTCTGAGACCAGTTAGGGTTTCTAGTGACCAAAATATTAAGTGGCGACTCCCTTTCTTCCTTTCCACTAATAAAATACAAGAATTTCTTGTCTCCTCATATTTCCTAGATACATTGATGAAGTGGAATATTCGTCGTGACGTCGCATACATGCGACACTAATTATATAGTGACTCAAAAAAACTAAGTTGTACTAGCTGGTTGGGTTATTAAGCTAGTTATAGAACTATTTTACCAAAAAAATTAGAAAAAAATATATATTTAGCATAATAGATAATAAATCTTAGTTCAAGGGTAAATTGATCAAAGAAATTTTTTTATTATTGAGTAATAATAAAAGGTAATAACTAGTAATTACATGAACATTATTTAAAATTATCAACGAAAATATATTCTAGATAGTTTAACTATTAAGTGTGACTAAATTAAATCATACTAACTAGTTTGTTCTTCATTTTAGTTTTAATAAATTTACCTAATATAAAGTTCCTGGGCAATTTTGACTGAAAGTAACGAATAAAAAAATGGAAGAACTCTACCTATAAGGAATTGAAATCTCAAAAAAGGAAGTGGAAGAGATGTTTAGACGGTTGAGATTGCACCACCAATCAACTCAGATAAATAGATGTTCAAGAAACAACAAGCCATCAGGAATTGACACGTAACTTAACAACCTAAAAAACTTTTTAAAATGACACCACAAACAAAGATCCAATCAATCCTAATTCCTAGTTTAAAATTCAAACTAATTCAATTCAAAATTTAAACCTATTTTCTAATCCTTAATTTCAATTATTTAAGGATAAGAAAGTAGTTTATGGGGTTAGCTTGAATTCTTGTTGAGTCAAATTAATCCTTGGAGATCTGGATTACCTCGAATCAATCTAGAAATGTTTTATTTTTTATATACCTTTTGTTTTTAAATTAAATTAATTTTTAATTTTAATAATTAAAAAATATATTTTAATAAAATCTTATTATTCCAAAATAAAATATTTTATGGTGTTTGGATAGTAATTAATAACATCTTATTAGTTACTTCTTAAGCCTATTTTTTAATATATAAATAAATACAAGTAGGATAAAGAAATAGATATTCTTAGAGCATCTGCAATGGAAATGCTTAATGAAGAACTATATATATATATATATATATATATATATATATATATATATATATATATATATTATATTAGCTCTTCAATGCTTATTTTATGTGCTCCGAGAAAAGTGTTAAACAAAATGTTATTTTATCATTTCTCTTACAAAAATGTTATTCCTACATTTCTTGCAAAAAAATATTAAAACGCTATTCATTGCAATAAACTGTTTTTTCCATTAGTTTTTTAAAAAAAAATCTATGTTTTTTTTTTGCTTTTTAGGAGATTATTTTGGTCTCATAACCTATGTCATGGGTTTGGAGAGTTCACCTGAGTTGATTTGGGTATTTTTTGTTATTTTTTTAATTAATTTTTTTTTTTAATTTTATCATTTAATATTAGATTGAATGAGAATCGTCTAAATTGTTTTTAGACTCATCAAGTCAATAAAATTATATCGAGTTGTGAAAATAGTTGTATATCAAATATGTTAAAATACAATTGGCTTTTTTACCATTGAAGTGGTGTGCACATAAGCAAAAAAACTATATTTATACTATTTAAATAGATACCGCTAGTTACTCTATGAGTAACATAAATATTTTTTATTGGCTATGCTAAGGAAAAGACCATGCTTAAATAAAAAGAGGATAAAAAACATGATTGAACAAGATTAGAAATGCAGGTAATTAGTGAAAACAATGCAATGTAACAAAATAAGTAACTCTACAATTCATTTTTTTAATTCTAGAGTTATTTATATTTGCATTGTGGATTGCTATAGTACATTTATAGTGAAAAATCTAGGCACACTAAATTGAAATATGATCTTTCAATTTTCCATTTTTTACAATATGTTCCCTCAATTTTTCATTTTACACATTTAGTCTTTGTAGTTTTTGATATTTACATCCCGATCCTAAACATCATTTTTATAATGTTTCAACTTCTGAATGTTGAGAGAGGAGAGTGAAAGATTTCAGTCAATCATATTCCAACCATAAAAAAATTGATTTTGATGTCAATGGTTTTGTCTTAGAAAGGGAAGAAAGTTTTTCTCTTTAATCATGCTAGAAAAAAAAAATAGATTAGATTTCACAAAGATTTTTTTCTTATTTATTTTGATTTTGAGTTCTTTTATCAATTAGAGAATGTTTCGGGGGTTGAAAACAGATTTAAGTTTTTGAATCAAAATTACCCGGACCTCAATTTTCTAGTCTCTAGAGATGGCTAGAATTTGTTGCAATAGTGACATATCATCTACATAGATAAATGATATGTCGTCTCATCTATTTTTTTTTAAATAACTATTTATGTTGAGTTTTAAAAAAAACTAGGTATGCAAGCCTTTGCTTTCTAGTTTAAGCTCGCATGGAATTTTTTTGATAGGCCAGGTGCATGAGTGTAACCTGCTATGCCTAGCACCATCCAACCTTGTTTTCGGCCCTAAACTTTTTTTCCTTCTTTAATTATTTTATTTTAAAATAAAATTATTTTAAATAAAATTATTGAAATGATATATGAAAATTGATTATGCCCTTTTTTAAAATAAGATTAGTTTTTTTATGGGAATATTAACAATTATTTTATAAATAATTATTTATGAACCTAATATATAATTATTTAAAAAAAAAAGTTCATGAATGACAAAAATATCTATTTTTTATTTTTTATTGTAAATTTTTATATAGTTTTCTTAAATTAATGATTATTTTATTTTTCAAACAATCTAATATAAATAATCAAAATATTGTTTTTGGTTTCTTTGTTGAAAATTGTTTTACATAATATAATAAGTTTTTAGTTGAAAAACCATATTTCTGATAAAAACAATTGTTGTCATTAAAATAAAAAAATTAAATGAATAAAAAAAGGGGGGGTTTAGATTAGAGAAACAAATATTTTTTACTGAATTTTGAATCTTTATAATCATTTATTTTAAAAGCTTTTAGTTTTTATTCAAATAATTTTCCTATGAATAAAAAATCATTTTTCATAAAACAAATGGCATGAATAATAAAAAGGGTGTTCTGACTAAAGAAATATATTTTTTACATTAAAATTTTAATCGATTGAATTTTTAAAAGTATTTAGTTGAATAACAAAAAAAGAAAATAAAAATAGATTTTTAGAAGCAAGAAAAGAACTAATACAAGCCTAAAAGAAGTGGTATAAAGATTGACGAGGCGTGATTTGTTTTTGATCATCATGACTCAAACTTTAAGCCATATTTGAAGTTTAATGGCCCGAGAACATAATGTATTTGCAAAATCAATACACACACGAAAAATCTCAATCTATGGAAACTTGAATGAAGCCATGTTTTCCTATATAGGCTCTTGAACTCAAGTGAAAAGGTGGAAAGTTTTCCTATATAGGCATTGATATTATGCATCCCACTCAAAATTTGGACATGCCTACCTATTTAGCAACAAGAGTCAAGTCCTTGTCAATGCAAAATGGCATTGGCTACATGAATATTAAGAAAGATGATGAATCCTCTATGTGAGAATTTCGAGCTCAGCGTCCTTTCAAGGGAAGGGAGAGCTACGATATATGCTAAAGTGGGTTCAGGCTATAAAAATATAATTTATGACAATGATAACTTTCAGCTATCGAGTCCGAACCCAGATCAATCAGAGGATCATTTCGGCTAGATTTGTCGGTGATAGTAGGCTTATCTTCCCACATTTATGACCCACGCGCAAAGAGATTAGAAATAAGAAGCCATAATTGCCATAGTTTTGTGCTCAGGTCCCATAGGATCACAAAGGAACTATGTACTGGTTGACCTTCTCTGCCAAGCTTTCATTTTCAGAATTTGAGGCACAGCGTTCTTGAGGTACTGTTGCAAACAAAATCGGGTCAGATCTCTATTTCAAGAACTTGGTATTTTTGAAACATCTCCTCCTTTTCTCTTTTCTGTATGGTGATAATTTGAAAGTCATTTATTTATCAATCAATCTATTTTTCCATGCTCATGTGAAGATTGATTCTCACTTTGTTCATGAAAAGATTACTTAAAATTAGGGAACTCCATATGATCATATGCCAACAATTAAAAATATAATAACATATTAGCTTTTTATTAGATAATCAAACAATACAACTTACCTTAGGTAAGACGTATTTGAGATACTAATATCTTCTCTTTACACAATTAGTCCTCGTACCCGATCTCTGAGACCAGTTAGGGTTCCTAGCGATCAAAATACTAGGTGGCGACTCTCATTCTCTTTTTTCATCGATAAAAAACAAAAATTTCTTGTCTCCCCATATTTGCCTGATAGATACATTTAGATTGAAGTAGAATATTTGCTGCGACGTCGCACACATGCGACACCTCTCTCATTATTTTGGTTTATGTTTCTACAAATAAAGTTGAATTATTACAGTGCCTTTCTCCATTTCATTTGCAGGGAAGTATTATTAAAACAATATGATTAAACATAATTCTAGCTAGGCTCAATCATTTCTTGTATTATTACTATTGTATTAATTTATTATATTATGATTAGTTAGCTAAAATAAGGCTCATGATAAGGCTCTAGATGGTGCTGTATATATATGCTTTTGTAGTGATATAGATTCTAATATCCGATCCCATATCGATGTCGCAATAATAGCATTGATGAATAACGAAGTCAATGATCAGAGAGCACTACACAAAGGTAAAAGAAGCAACTATAACGATATCATTGATGATGAGTGGGCAAAAATGTTCATACTAGCTAAAAGGAGGTCATGAGAGCATTTTTCTACCATTGACATGAATGTCTACTCATTATTAATTTCCACCGTCTTCATGGCTTTAGGTCTAGATGTATTCAATTGGGTTTTCCCCTTCTCTATTTTATTATGATGGATATCGATCCTGATTGATAAAAAGTCATAAGTTCATGAGATCCTTGAGAAAATGTCTTGAAGAAATTTGACAAGATGATGGAACATCACGATCAAAGGGGGGAAAAATCATAGAGAGAGAGAGAGAGGGAGAGAAGTCTTGTTAAATTCCGTTCTTAGATGACTTGTAAATTTCTATTTTTGTAAGCCATCACATATTGCATCTCTTCCTAAGAAAACCCTCGTACACCCAAGTACTATTAATATAGCTTGATAATCCACACTGCTCTTGAAATCTAGAAGAAGAAGAAGAAGAAGAAAACTTTATTTCAATTGGTATATAAGTTGAGTTGATCCGAGTATACCTTAAAATATGTTGGAAGGATGCTCTTGTCGGAAATGTTTTTGTTTGCTTTTATAATTCATGGGCTGGAGCCTGGAGGCTTTTTTTGTGTTTAAGGTTCTGTTTCGGCTTAGACGCCTTATTATATATGTCTTGGATTTTGTACTCCACCGGTGATGGATCCACCCACTGCTTATGGCTTTACCCAGTGTTTAAAAACCCGGCCCAAAGCCCGAGTCACGAGTTTTGACCAGGTCAACTCTATTTTTTTTATAAATCAAAACGACATTATTTTGATAAAAAATAAAAAAATTAGTCAACGGGTTGCAACTGAGTTTTTGACCGAGTCTTGCAGGGCAGCCGACCAGCCGGGTCGGCCGAGTTTTTAACTACCCCTATTTTTTCATAAATCTAGCCCAATTCCAGTCCCGAGTTGACCCACCTAGTCAAGCTAGGTTTTAAAACTATGAATTTACTTCATTAATAAAAACCAATTTTATCTTGTTCGTTAAAAAAAAAAAGAAAATAAATATATAGCCGCCGAACTATTGAAACCATGTTTAAGGGTGTATAAAGATTGCGTTAATATTATTTTTTAAAGTATTTTTATTCAGAAATAAATTAAAATAATATATTTTTATTTTTAAAATAATATTTTTAATATCGTTAAATTAAAACAATTTAAAAATATAAAAAATAATAATATTAAAATTTGGCTGCACCGCCAGCAAAACACCCCCTTAATTGTCTCCACGTCTCTTAAAATCCCACCAATTGAATGGCAGGACTGGAGGACAGCATGGAAACGGAGCCTCCTCATCTGAGGCAACAACTCTCTAAACTATTTAATTCGTAGAAATATGGCTCATTTCAAAGATCCAGTTCTATACTGCCAAAGGCCCAAAGGTATAAATAGGCTTGAATATAAGGATGTTCTTACCTTTTTGGGTTTATTAATCAAAATTCTCATGATGACTCAAAGAATCAAAATGGTAGAGGGCCCCAATCAAAATAAGGTTAATAATATAAGGAATTTATTATGGTAATTATTAGAATTATTTTTATATCGATTTTGATTTTAAAATCCTTTATAAAACGGTTGAAGGAGTGTTTTTGAAAACAAATTTGCAGAATTTTATTACTTTCTTTCACCTCAGTTTCAACTTAGTTTTATTTTATTTTATAAGTTTTGTCTTACTTTGTTTTTTCTCATATTCTAGAGTTTAAATTCAGTTTTTATATAAAAATATTGAGTATTATTTATTTGAGTTCATGGACTTTGTTTAGAAATACTTCTAAATAAGGTAATGTCGCTACAAATCTTGGAATGCTAATTGTATACATTCTGTTTACATCAAATAGGAAGCAATAAAACCTTTACTACAAAGAATTAAACCTTCATAACAACTTATATTCAACTTAATTAGACTTTAAGAATTACTTTATATTATTTAAGTTTAAGTTTAATATTTTTTTATGCTACTGTGTGTTTGAAAATGTAGTAATGGTTATGATTTAAAGTGCTTTTCGTTTAAAAATGTATCAAAATAATATTTTTTTTATTTTTTTAAATTATTTTTGACATCAGATGAAGAAATTAAAATAATAATAATTAACATTTCATAAATTATTTCAAATAAAATAAGTAACAATCAAAAGAATTAAGATCAAATTTGATAGATAAAAAATTTCAATAAAAAAATGATAAGGGAAAAGCAAATAACAATTATAAAAATGAGGACCAAAGTTAATATAAAAATTAAATTTTA